>Ga0302325_10022022_pt1 | contig 13344 bp, 14 predicted proteins | sample Palsa_T0_2_FD_201948 | JGI IMG/M metagenome (GOLD analysis project Ga0302325, IMG submission 201948) | Peat permafrost microbial communities from Stordalen Mire near Abisko, Sweden - Palsa_T0_2 | ecosystem: Environmental > Terrestrial > Soil > Palsa > Peat permafrost | place: Sweden: Abisko... | reverse complement strand
TGTCATGGGTAACTGTGGACGAAGTCATCGATGCTCCTTGGTCGTTGCGGCTTCCTCGCTCAGGACGTCACCCAGTCGATCAAGTCGGGATTCCCAGCCTCGACGCCGGTCGGTGATCCATTGCTCAGCGGCGGTCATCGCTGCTGGTTCGATGCGGCAGACGCGAGTCCTCCCGACCTTCTCGGTTCTCACGACTCCGCACGCCTCGAGCACCTGAACGTGCTGGACCACGGCCGCCAGCGACATGGACAGCGGACGCGCCAGCTCGCTGACTGAGGCGGGACCCAAGGTGAGGCGCTCCACCATGGAACGACGGCTGCGATCAGCCAGCGCCTGGAAGGTCCGATCGAGTTCGATCGTTTGGTCAAGCATTCACTTAAGTATACCCACCGGCAGTCGTGATAGTCAAGAAGACACTTGACTATCTAATGGTGGCTGCGGGCAAAAGCTGGTTCCGGGCGCAGGCCTCACGGCCCAAAGAGAACCGGGTCCGAGGAAAACCTCGTCGATGTCTCACGGGCGGCTTTCACGCCACCGGTCTGCGGCTACCGCCGGACCCGCGGACGTCTGCATCAGATGACCCCGTCATACGGTGGCTGCCCCGCCCAAATCCGCACCGGTCAGCTTCGACTGTTACGTGGCGGCGTCGGCTCGGTCCACAAGTGCACCTGGCGACGCACCGGATGCTCCGCTCGAGGCGGAGCCGACACTGGCTTGGAGGTGACAAGGCCATTCGCCATCGGCACCTCGTCGTGGAGTGACGTCGGTTCTGTCGCACTCGGCGATCTCGGCCCGCTAGCGTGATTTCGAGTTCAGAAAGGGCTTTGACATGACTACTGAGACCGAAGCCGTCGCGACAGCAGCCGCGGAGTTGACCCACGCCATGAGCGGGCTGGTCAAAGCCATCGATGCTGTCGGTGACGATGGGTTGGCCATGCAGCACGTCCCCGAAGACCTTCCGGCGGAGCTGGATCGTCTGGTAGCCCGGATCAGCGCGGATCGGGGATTGGCAGGCTGATGTCTTCGGCTCGGTGCGCGGGGTGGTTCCGTGCTGGCGATGCGAGCGCCCACCGCAACGGTCGCAGGCTGTCGTCACCGAAGCTGGGCAGCATCACCGCAGGAGAAGCCTCTGTCGTTCTGAGGCCGGCATTGTGATTCCGGCGGTCTGCGACGATCGCGCAGCGGCGCTGCTGGCGGGCCTGATGGCAGGATGCTCGCGGATCTCTGGGCCGATCAGCTGGCGCGCCTCGGGCGGGTGAGGTCGGCTGACCCCTAGAGAAACGAAGCGGCGGCGGTGAGGCCCATGTCTGCATTCGGCCCGACAGCGTTGGACTGCAGGCTTCCGACTCCGATTGATCCGTCTTGAAGGCCTTCCACCCGCACAATGCAGTCGCGATGTTGATGGATGCGGTGTGCCACCGAGACGGTGTCGCAGTCGGTGATGTGCTCTCCGTCGGTGTGGAGTTCGCCACGCCACTCACCTTGATAATGCCCTTCAAATCCGCCGTAGAGCCCGGTGCCGAGATGAAAGCCCGTTGCGGATACTGGATCGATCCGGTACGAGGATTCGGTCCCGTCCGAGAGCACCGTGCGTATCGTTCCGCCGAGCAGGCGACGATTGTCGTCTCGGAATTGCAGGTCGGGGACGACGTCCTGAAATGACTTCGTCCTCCCGTCGGGGAGCTCAATAGCGCCACGAGCGCTGCCGGTAGACCAGCCCGGTCCGCTGAATCGCTGATAGTAGACAAAGAGCGTGAACGGGCGGCCGTCCGGCCGGGTCATCGTCACCGGCATCCAGACGAACATTCCCGACGCGTCGGTCGGCAGTGCTTGTTGCTCCATGTCCTCGGGAGGAACTCCGACGCCGTAGCGAACGCCCCACGACCGGTCGCGGGCGCCCACCCAGCGATGGTCGTCTATCTCGGTGCGCGTTCCGTCCACCTCGACCCATCCCCGTGCCACCCCGCTCTGATGGAAGCGCATGATGTCGGCGTCGATCCGTGCTCGGCTCCGGCTGATGTGGGTTTCGCGTTCCTCCATTACCGGCGGCGCCACTCCCTCGATCTCGATGTCGAAGCTGATTGGGACGATGTCGGTCGCTGCCAGCTGATACCGGGTCCGTCGCAGCGGCTCGACAACGTCGTAGACGATCGGTCCGACGCCGCTGCTCTCAAATTCCGGTGACAGGCGACGACTGGAGCGCACGGTCCACTGTTCGGTCCCCCGAGAGACCCCGGCAAACCCATCCATCACATTGCGATTGACGTACTTACCCAAACCGAACGCCACGCTCAGCGATCCGTCCCTGGACGCCGCCATGGCCCAGATCTTCTCGGTCCACGACCGGTCGGACTGGCCGACCCGGGCGAACGTGTCCGCGATCTGATGGTTGAGACCCTCGTCTGCCTCGAGTAGCGGTCCAGGTTTGGTCAACGTGCCCTCCGATCGTCACGGCTTTCGCCGGTCAAGTGGACCCTCCGACCGGCCCCGAGCCTGAGCAGCGGGAAAGTCACGCGCCCTCGAAGTGCCCAAGAAGCGTCGTCGTTCGAGGGGTGGAGAAGATTGCCAACCGGGCAGCGCGAGCGAGTCAGCCCGGATATCGGTTCATTCCGCACGCTTACGCTCGAGCGCGGAGCGTAACGCCGAGGTCGCATTCGACCTCATCGCCTCCTTCGTCCGCCGATAGCTCACTGGATCGAGTCCAGCCAAATGGTTCGCCACTTCGATTGAGCGAGGGAGCAGGTCGTCTGACGCCACAACCTCGTCGACATATCCTGCGTGGTGTGCGGCTTGCGCGCCGTAGAGGTGTCCGCGCAGTATCTGGTTGTAGGCGGAGGGGAGGAGCCTGTACCGGGCCAGTTCGAGCACAAACGGTGAAAGCTCAATGCCGATCGTTGTCTCGTTCAACCCGATCTTCACTGGCCCGTCGCCGACCACGACATGATCCGCCCCCAGGAGAAGGAGGGTGCCGGCTGCGATGGCATGACCGGTGCAGCCAACCACAACTGGTCTCGGTGACTCGAAGATCTTGAGGGCGAGTTCCAGCCCGGTGAGAACGAGACGCCGCCTGGTCTCGGCGTCCGATCGCATGGCCGACAGGTCAAAGCCGGCAGAAAGGCACCGATCACGGCCGAGGATCAACGCAGCCTTGTCGTGTGCCGAGGCAACGTCGAGCGCCTCCGACAATGACCAGAGAAGCTCCTGGGTGAATGCATTGACCTTTCCATCGTCGATCCGAATGATCGCGATCGAATCGGCCTCTTCAAGCAGGACGTCTGAAGACTCGGACATCAATCGCTCGTTGCCTTTCCCAAATGCTGATGTATTCAGTTCGGATCCCCACGATGTGATCGACCGTGGTCCGAGTCGGCGGTCTCAGGTTACTCGTGGGTTTCGGTGTCGCCAAGGCGCGAACGAGGGCATCGCGGACGAGTCATGAGGCAGGTCTCGTGGGAAGTCTCCTACGAGAAGGATTCGTCCAGCTCGCCAAGGGATCGGATCAACTCGAGGTTCGCGGAGTAGTCGACCGGACAGGCGATGACCGAGACAGTGTCGTCGGCGAGCGCCGTCTGCAACGCCGGCAGGAGTTGGTCGGGGGACGTGATCTGATAGCCCGTCGCCCCAAAGCTCTCGGCGTACGCGACGAAATCCGGATTACCGAAAGTGGTGTCCACGTGGTGCCCCAGTTCGAGATCCATCTTCCAGCTGATGAGGCCGTAGGCATCGTCGACCCAGACGAGGATGACCATGGGAATTCGTTCCCGCAACGCTGTCTCTATCTCCTGGGAGTTCATCAGGAACCCCCCGTCCCCCGTGGCCACGAGCACCCGGGCGTCCGGCCGGGCGATCTTGGCGCCGATGGCACCCGGCAGCGTCCAGGCCATCGTCGACAGGCCGTTCGAAATGAGGCAGGTGTTCGGTGCGTACGTGCGGTACAACCGGGCCATCCACATTTTGAGGGCTCCCGTGTCGACGAGCACGATGTCGTCGCGCCGCAGCGCGGCCCTGGTGTCTGCCACCACGCGGGCCGGAGCCATCGGGAAGCGGTTATCGCTGGTCCCTTGGGCCAGTTCTTTTGCCAGGAGGCCGCGGATCTGCAGTTTCGTGGTCTGATTTTCGAAGTGGCAGTCCAGGGCGGTGGCCAGGGCGTCGAGACTGTGACCGATGTCGGCCTGCAGCCCGACGGCGACGTTGTAGTGGCGGTCGACTTCGGCCGGAAACCGGTGGATGTGGATGATCTCCTTGTCACCTCGAGGATTGATCCGGACCGGGTCGAACTCCTGGAGCTCGTAGCCGACCGTGACGATGGCGTCGGCCTGGTCGAAGCCGAAGTTCACGTAGTCGTGGCGCATGAACCCGATCGCTCCCAGCGCCTGAGGGTGGTCGTCGGGGAAAACGCCCTTGCCGTGGAACGTCGTCGCCACCGAGACTCCGAGTGATTCGGCGAAGCGGATCAGGGCAGGTCCGGCCCCGGCGCGGGCTGCGCCGTGGCCGGCCAGGACAATTGGATTCGACGCCGCCTTGAGTATGCCGGCGGCACGGGCGACCTGACTCGGGGCGGGCTCGTCGGGTCGCGGGACGTTGACGTGCAGTGGTCTGGCATCTTCGGGCGCCACGGCGCTCTCGATGTCTTCGGGCACGGCGAGATACACGGCACCGGGCCGCTCGGTCTGCGCGAGCTTGAAGGCCTTCCGGATCATTTCCGGAGGTGCCTCGCGGGTGGCGATAAGGGCTGACCATTTCGTGACGGGAGCAAACATCGAGACGAGGTCGACACCCTGGTGGGACTCCTTGAAGCTCCGATTCATTCCAACCTGCGCGGAAAGAGCGATGAGGGGCGTCGAATTGGTCGTGGCGTCGGCGACGCCGAGCAGCAGGTTGATCGCTCCGGGACCCAGGGTGGCCAGACAGACTCCCGCCTGACCGGTCAGCCTCCCGTACGTCTCGGCCATGAAAGAGGCCCCCTGCTCGTGACGCACGAGGATGAAGCGGATGGACGAACGGGAGAGCGCGTCGACGAGGTGGATGTTCTCCTCCCCCGGGATCCCGAACACGTGGGTCACGCCTTCCCGTTCAAGGGATTCGACGATCAGGTCCGCAACGAGGGGTTGGGATTCGGGCACCTCTGATCCTCCCGTCCGTGGAGATCTGGGCTCTCGCGTGCGGTCACACGGACGCGACGACGAACATACACGTTTGGTTTCGGGCGCCGTCCGTCGTCAACGGCAACTCTGGGAGCAATCGATCAGGTATCGGCTTCTCGCAAGGCGGCGACAGGCAGCACTGCGAGCGTGTCGGCAATGCCGAGACGTCTGCGGGTCGCGGCACGTGTCCGGCGGGTCAAGACGTCGACGTAGGAGCGCGGCGCCCTTTCGGGAAGCAGGCAGGCCGTCGTGCCCCAGACCCGGGTCCCGGTGGGGAAGCGGCTCCACCCGCGCACTCGAGTGTCGGGCGGGGAAACCACCGCGATCACCCGCTCACGCCCCCGGCGGCGGCACCACGCCGCTACGTTTGCCGCTGTCGGCCCGGACGCGGGCGCCGGACAGAGGGGGCGATCTCCACAAATTCTTGAGCCCGGCACATCGTCATGACGGCTGGGTCACGCCGAGGATTTCCGCATAGCGCTCGACCATCATGGTGCGGCCCTTGGCCTGGGCGATCATCTCGGGACCTGCGATGCCTTCTTGTCCGGGAAACTGGCCTGCGCCGCCTTCGGGCCCGATGGTGATTGCAATGACCGGCCCCATGGATTCGTAGGTCTCGAGCTCCCCCGATCCCGAGATGGTCGCTGCGACGTTCGCGGCCACGACCGCAGCCTGCCGGCCGGCGAAGCCGGCCATTTTGGCGTCTGCGGTCGAGACATCGCCGAGCGCAAAGACATTCTCGTGACCGGGGACCCGGAGGTGGCGGTCGACCTCGATGAACCCCTCAGGCGTGCGCGCCGAGGCGAGTGCTCCCGCGAGGTACCCGCTCACCGGTGTCACGCCGAAACAGCGAAACCAGATATCGGCCGTGATCGCTCGGCCCGACTTTGTCGTCACGGTGAAGGTGGAGAGTTCACCCGGGGCGGTGGGGGGTTCTCCTTCCTGTAGGGCGTTTCCGAGCACGAGCTCGACGTCGATCTCTTTCAATTGGCGCCGGAGCTCGGATCGCAGTTCGATCGAGAATCGGTCGCCCAAAATGTCGTCAGCCACATCCACGATGGTCACGGCTTTGTCCGGCCAAGCGTTGCGTATTTCGCCCGCCAACTCCACGCCGACAGGACCTCCTCCCAATAGCAGCGCATGATGTGCTTCGGTCAGGGCCTTGTGGGTCGAACGCACATGGTCCTGAGAATCGTCGGACCGATCGGCGCTGGCCTTGGCCGGGAACGGATAGGTCGAGCCAGAGGCCAAGACGACAAAGTCCGGAGTGAGGACTTCACCTGAACCGAGGACGACTTTCGAGGCGTCGACCTGGAGCGCCCGATCACGGACGACCCGCCCGTTTGCAAGAAGCCCGTCGTAGGGCATGAACGCGGTGGGGAGGAAGTTCGGATCCACCAGGCCGCGCAGTGCCGCAACGTTGTGGAAGAACGCGTCCTTGGGCTCCACCAGTGTCACGGCGGCCAGCTCGTCGAGGGCCTTCGCCACGTTGACACCGCCATACCCGCCCCCGATCACGACGACTGTTGGGCGGCTGGCAACTTCAGTCACTAAGTTCTCCTTCATCTGGTCAGTTCTCTCTTGTAAGTGACACCATCTTCCGTCATTATTGACAGGGATGGAAGGCGGCACATCGATGTCACCCGGTAACACCAGCGATACCGACGAGACCCCCAGGATCCGTCCGGTACTGAACCCCGGTCGGGGACAAGGTGTGACCAACAGCTGCGACTCCCCCGAGGCCATCGAGGTCCGTCAGATACTGAACCGGGTCGGGGACAAGTGGTCGATCCTGGTGATCGCCATGCTCGACCAGGGCACTCGGCGTTTCACGGAGCTCCGGCGAGAGATCGAAGGCATCAGCCAGCGCATGCTGGCCCTCACCCTCCGCCAGCTTGAGCGCGACGGCCTCGTGCAACGGACCGTCTACCCGGTCGTGCCACCGAAGGTGGAGTACCAGCTCACCGACCTTGGCTCGACCTTGCTCGAGTCGGTCCGTGGCCTGGTGAGCTGGGCGATGGAGCATCGTGATCAAGTAGCTGCGGCCAGAGTCGCGTATGACGCCCGCCAGAACGAAGGCCCCGTCGCTGAAGCGGTCGGGAACTGATTGGTTGGTCAGGAGGGTGAATCGCTGAATCCATGAAGCGACATCGAGTCTTTCGGACGCGTTCGTTCAGTCCGAGCTTGAGATTCTGGGGCAAGAACTCGCGATTGGCAACGGGGCACCCGAGCAACGTGCTCGCCCTCATCCGTTCACCCAGAAAAGGTGAGATGGACAATGCGCCCTCGACAACCCGGAGCGACCAACCCGGAGGGACAAACCCGGAGCGGGAGGCTGAGCCCGGAAGTGGGAGTCATTGCTCCGAAGCGCGAGACCAATTCTCCTACAGCGCAACGTGGGCGGACTGCTGCGAGATGGCAAGACCTGGCGGGGCGGTCGAATGTTCCGGACGCCGATCGGTCCGGGGGATCCTGCTCACGAGTCTGACTGCGTCGCGAACTCGAAGTCACACGTGACACACACCCAATGTCGATGAGCACGAATGGATCCGCTGTCTGGACAGCCGTAGTGGGTGTATTCATCGACCCGGCGTGTTCTGCATTTTGGGCATTCGGGTGGGGCCGGAATCCCTGACATATCGCATAACCCTTCACCACCAGTCCGGTTGGTCGGACTGTGAGGCGCGAATTGCGCCGGCCCAAAAAGAAGCTTTTGGGCAACTTGCCGAATCAGAAGCAGTGCTGGACCGCTTACTTCCTGAACGCGTCCTTCACTTTCTCACCAGCCTGCTTCAGGTTCCCCTTGGTCTTGTCACCTTTGCCTTCGGCTTCAAGAGACTTGTCGTTCGTCACCTTGCCCGCTGCCTCTTTGATGTGACCTTTTGCCTCTTGGGCTTTGTTCTTGGCTTTATCGACAGTTGCCACGATGATCGTCCTCTCTTTAGGCAGTGGTGGTCTTATACCCGTTCTGTGCGATGCCAACCTCGGTGCCACCATCTCGAGTTGCCAGGGCGAACTGTCATTCAACGATTTTGGTTTGGCGGTGATGCTCTCCGAGGACCTCATCTGCGGCGACGGACACTGCTTGTGCGCGGTTGCGGACGCCGAGCTTGGAGTACAAATGGCGAAGTTGAGTCTTGACGGTGTTCTCGCTGATGTAGAGGTGACTGCCGAGTTCGCGATTCGTCATTCCCGTCGAAAGCAGGGACAGAAGCTCGCTTTCTCGTTCGGTGAGACCAATCTCGCGCCCCGGCCAGCGCAGCGCTTCGTCGATCTGTGCGTGCTGCGACCTCTGGGTCAAGACAACTTGTTCGCCTCTTGCTGCCGCCTTGATGCCAGCGATGATCTGTTCTCGGGGTACGGCTTTGGAAATAAAGGCTTGTGCGCCAGAGCGAAGGGCTCGCCGCACCGCCTGAGGGCGGTCGGAAAAGCTGAATACCACAATGGCTCCGTTGTCAGGGTCGGCGCCGAGAGTGTGGACTCGTTCATCAAGAGTTTCCGGTTCTCCGTAGGTGTCGAGAAGCGTGACGTCGACGCTTCGCCTCGGCCGCTTCTTGACGTCGAGTTCGATGATCCGGATCTCGGGGTCGCTGGACTCGAGAAGGGAACGGAGCCCCTCAAGAACGATCATGTAATCGTTGACGAGTGCGACCCGAATCGATTTGGCCACGAGTTCACTCTACGCGCATCCCCTTGTTCCAGAATCACCCGATCGGGTGATTGACCCGTAGGCGCTTGTCAACAATCCTGATGGAGCGGAGCATTCCGCCCGGAAGTGCCCCCTTTAGTGAAACACGAGCAGGTCTCCATTCATGAGGTGGCATTCGAATAGAGACGATGCAGCCTGCGGGCGTCTGCAACATCTGATTTGGAGAGGACTCATGCATGGGCTTGATCTTGCTGGTATTGCTTCTTGTACTGATTTTCGCGGGTGCCGGTTTCGCACTCCACGTGCTGTGGATCATTGCCGTCGTGTTGCTCTTGATCTGGCTTCTCGGGTTCCTGGTCTCGGGTGCTGAGCACAGTTGGTATCGAGTCCAGAAGAAGTAAGGGCAGACAGCATGCCGAACAGCAGCGGACCGTTGCGATCGGCGACAGGACGTCGGCATCACAACGTCCTGTCGTGAAGGTCGCGACTCTGCGAGACAGTCAAGCCCCGAACCTGCAGCACGGAACCTCGTTCCAAATTCGAGTTATCCGTCGCGACGACGAGTCTGTCGCCCTCCGCCTTCTGGGTGAGCTGGACATCGCTTCGATGGCGGAGTTTGAGCGGATAGTCACTGAGGTGCTGTTGGGGAGCCCGAAGGAGTTGATTTTCGACTTGACTCGGTCCCAGTTCGTTTCCGCTCAGGGCTACGCCGCCATCGGTCGCTGCAGTCTGGAGGTACCAGTCACGGTTCGGTCCAGAACCGGCCTGGCATCGAAGGTCCTGGTCATATACGGGTACGAACGGGTGGCAATCGTCATAGAGGGAGAACCTGAAGTGTTGCTGCCTTGCTGACAGAGGCGTTCTGTTGGCTCAGCTCGAGTCGCGCTCCTGTGGAGGCACCGCGCCGTCGATTCACGCAACTGATGCAAGAGGTAGCGCGTTGACCGTCGTCGAGTGATTCGGTCACATCAGACCCTGGGCCCGGATGCCTCTGTGCTGTCGTGGACTGGAAGACCCGGTCGAGCGGTGGATGCCTCTTGGATTGCGTGCTGAGACCGGGATTGTGCTTGCAAAGCCAATTGCGCCGTGCCAGTTTGGAAATACCGCAGGTGAAGGGCACGTGAGCGAAGGAGGCACCACATGGGCAGGATCAGCACCTCAGACGGGACGGAGATCTTCTACAAGGACTGGGGAACGGGAAAGCCGATCGTGTTCAGCCACGGTTGGCCGCTCTCGGCCGATGACTGGGACACCCAGATGATGTTCTTTCTGCAGCATGGATACCGAGTGGTTGCCCATGATCGACGCGGTCACGGCCGGTCCACGCAGACCAGTGACGGGCACGACATGGACCACTACGCCGACGACCTCGCCGCCGTGATGGAACACCTTGATATTCATGACGCAGTCCATGTGGGCCATTCGACCGGTGGCGGAGAAGTGGCGCACTATCTGGCCCGGCATGGTGACAGCCGAGCGGCGAAAGCCGTCTTGATAAGTTCCGTGCCACCGCTGATGGTGAAGACCGATGCCAATCCGGGAGGCCTCCCGAAGAGCGTGTTCGACGGATTGCAGGAGCAGACTGCGACCAATCGCGCCCAGTTCTATCTTGATCTCCCGTCAGGGCCCTTTTACAACTTCAACCGCCCGGGCGTTGAGCCGATCCAGGGGATAATCCAGAACTGGTGGCGCCAGGGAATGATGGGGGGAGCAAAGGCACACTATGACGGGATCGTTGCCTTCTCGCAGACGGACTTCACCGAGGACCTGAAGAAGATCTCCGTGCCGGTGCTCGTGATGCACGGGGATGACGACCAGATCGTCCCCTATGCGGACTCGGGACCCCTGTCCGCCAAGCTTGTCCAAAACGGGACGCTGAAGACGTACAAGGGCTACCCGCACGGAATGCCCACCACGCACGCGGACACAATCAACGCGGACCTGTTGGCGTTTATTGAGAAATAGCTGCGTGCCGCGGTCGGCTCGAAGCCCAGCTCCTCGAGCAATGCCGCCGCTGGTCAGGATGGGATCGACTGCGCGAAGTGGAAGACGTCGTCGGGGTCGTATTTCCGCTTCACCTGTCGCAGCCGGGGCAGGTTCGATCCGTAGTAGGCCTGCTGCCAGTCGGCCAAGGTGGGGTCGATGTAGTTTTGGTACGAACCCTGCGACGCCGGCTCGAACACCTGGTGCAGATCCTGTAGCCATGCGGACGCGGCCGACACCGTGGTCTGCGACGGGGCCGTGCTCGCATAGGTGATGGAGTACTGGGCGCACGAGACAGCGTTCCGGTGGACGAACGCCGTCTCGTTCGCTGCCACCTGGTTGATCGCTCCGCCGTAGCCGTCGAACACGACACCGCCACCAGCCCCGGGGAGCGACGCAGGGAGCGACGACAGGGCGGAGAGGATCGCCGTCACCGCACTCTCCGGGAGTGGTCCGCCCACGTATGAAGACTTTGCGGCAAACGGCGACTGGGTGGGTGCGGCGCACTGCGCCACCGGCATGCCTTCGCACCCGGCCTCAATCATGGTGGCAGTCAGGTAGTCCGCCGGGCCCACGAAACGGTAGGTCGGCGGCTCAGCCACAGCGCTTGTCAGCGGGCTCAAGGCGGAGGAACACGCGCTCTCGGAGCCGACGAAGACCCCTGTCACCTTGACGAGACCGCCCCCGATGGTTCCGCTGCTGAACAGTTGGCAGTTGGCCCAGAGCTCGTCGGGCGCCGAGGGGATCCACCGAATCCAGGCGTCCAGAACGCTGTCCGCTGCTTCCCATGGCCACTCGAGCGTAAACAGGGTGATCGCCTCGGGAATGGAATGGGCCGAGAACCCGAAGGAGGTCACGACGCCGAAGTTGCCTCCGCCTCCGCCGCGGCAGGCCCAGTAGAGGTCCTCGTCTTGCGTGGGCTCGCATCGGCGAAGGACACCATCCGCCGTCACAATCTCAACCGCTGCGGTCTGATCGCACGTGAGGCCGTAGGCCCGGGAGAACACTCCGATGCCTCCCCCCAACGCCAGTCCGGCGATTCCTACGGTGGGGCACGAGCCGCCTGGCAGGAGGAGGCCGTGCGCGGCCAGCCCGGAGTACACATCGATCAACTTGGATCCGGCTCCGACCGTGACCGATGTCTGGCCGGAGGCGCCGGTTGCCCCGCCGACCGAAATCGCATTCAGGAGTGACACGTCGATGACCAGTCCGGGACACGTCGAGTAGCCGCCATAGCTGTGTCCTCCTGAGTGGGCTACGACCGCCACGTGGCGTTCGCGAGCGAACGCGAGACAGCGTTGGACATCGATCGCCGACGCGCATTGGGCGATGGCCTCAGCGTTCGGGATGTACAACGAGTTGTACAGGTGGCCGGCTGCTGCGTACCCGCTGTCAGTCGGTTGGAGCAGGGTGCCGGTCAAGGATGCGCCGAGCTCTGCCCAGTCCGGAGGGCCTTGTCCTGTGGCGGTCGCCGCGGATGTGCCGCCGTGAGAGCGTGGGGCAGTGGAGCTTGGACCCGAGCACCCGGTCGCCGCGCCGCCGGCGATCACTCCCGATCCCACGACGGTGACACCGCGCAGAAACGACCGGCGGTCCATCAGCGGCGTACCATCTCGGCGGCTCTACGGGGTGCGCCCACCATGGCAGCTGACATTACGTCAGTCCACGCTCAGGCTTTGGTTGGCACCGTGTGGCCGTTCGCTTTGAGCGTCACCTCGACGTTGCCGCGGGTTGCATTGGAGTAGGGGCAGACCTCGTGGGCTGCGGCCACGATCGAAACGGCGCGCTCGGGATCGCTGATTCCCGGGAGTGTGACATCGAGTCCCACGGCAACGTTGAATCCCCGGTTCTCAGTGGTAATCAGGCTGACTTCCGATTCGATGGAAACGCTGCCGAGATCCGCTCGCTCCCGACGTCCCACAACGCCGAGCGCGCCTTCAAAGCACGCCGCGTAACCAACGGCGAACAGCTGCTCAGGATTCGTGCCTCCCCCTTCGCCACCCATTTCGACGGGTGTGCGGAGTTGCACATCCAGCGAACCATCGCTGGTTACGCCATGCCCCTGTTCTCGGCCACCTGTCACGTGGGCCTGGGCCGTGTAGAGCGATTTGGTCATCTTCAGCTCCTCTCGAGTGTCCCGTTGCTGACGCTACCGTTGGCCCCGTTCCAACCGAACGCCGTCGACGGTGCCGTGCTCATGGGATTTCCGGGCTCGTTGCTCGGCCCGCTGGGTAGCGGTGAGCGACCAGATCTCCATGAGGGTCACTTCGGGGTGCCGTGACCCTCGATCACCTTGACCCGCGGTGGCGACAGGCGTTCTCGAAGGCAGTCCTCGTTGACTCTGAGCTGGATAAGCAAGACCCTGCGGATTCCGGAGGGCACCGTCACGAACATCATCGACAGGCTCGAGGATGAAGGGCTCGTCCGCCGCGTACCCCATCCGTCGGATGCCCGCACCACCCTCGCGGTGATCACTCCGCGTGGCGAGAAGGTCGCCACCGAGGCGACACGGGACCTGAACGAAACCGTCTACGAATGCATCGGGTTGTCCGAGCCGAAGCGGGGGCG
>Ga0302325_10022021_pt1 | contig 13344 bp, 13 predicted proteins | sample Palsa_T0_2_FD_201948 | JGI IMG/M metagenome (GOLD analysis project Ga0302325, IMG submission 201948) | Peat permafrost microbial communities from Stordalen Mire near Abisko, Sweden - Palsa_T0_2 | ecosystem: Environmental > Terrestrial > Soil > Palsa > Peat permafrost | place: Sweden: Abisko... | reverse complement strand
CATGTGTTTCCCTCCAGGGATGTTGTGTGCTGCGAAACGCGGGAGGTGCACGAGGCAACAACTACGGACGCTGGCACTGATTTGCCGCGCCAAAATGCGCGGTACAGCATAAGTGTAGCTGTCCGGCTTGACAGGCGATGTTTCGGTTCCTAATCTTTAGGTACCGTATCGATACCCCCCGACCCGGAGACCGAGCCACATGGCCTCTGCAACGGACCGAACCGGCAGCTCCACCGACCGCATCGACGCCTACGTCTGGCGCATCAGCGCCGTGGTGATCATCGGGGCGATCATGTCGATCCTCGACACGACGATCGTCAACGTCGCGCTGGCCACACTGTCGCGCGAGCTACACGCAACCATCGATCAGATCCAGTGGGTCGTGACCGGCTACATGCTCTCGCTGGCCGCCGTGATCCCGGTCACCGGCTGGGCGGCGCGGCGTTTCGGCGCCAAGCGCGTCTACATCACCTCGCTGGTCCTGTTCACCGCCGGATCGGCGCTGTGCGGTCTGGCCACCTCGACCACGGAGCTGATCGCCTTCCGGGTGATCCAGGGGATCGGCGGCGGGATGATCCTGCCGATCGGTCAGCTGATGATGGCCGACGCCGCCGGGCCCAAGCGCATGGGCCGGGTGATGAGCATCGTCGCGGTGCCGGCGATGCTGGCGCCAATCCTCGGTCCCACCATCGGTGGGCTGATCCTCGACAACGCCAGCTGGCGCTGGATCTTCTTCGTCAACGTCCCGATCGGCGTGATCGCCGTGATCGCGGCCGTGCGGGCGCTCCCGCGGGTCGAAACCGGCCCGGCCGGTCGGCTGGACGCCCGCGGCCTGGCGCTGATGGCGACCGGGCTGCCGCTGCTGACCTACGGCCTGGCCGAGATCGGAGCCACCGCCAGCTTCACCTCGCCGAAGGTCGTGATCCCGTGCCTGCTCGGGATCGTGCTGATCGCGAGCTTCGCCGTGCACGCGCTGCGGATTCCGCAGCCGCTGCTCGACCTGCGGCTGTTCCGTCGGCCCACATTCGCCTCGGCGTCGTTTGCCATGTTCTGTCTTGGCGCGGCGTTGTTCGGGGGTCTGATCCTGCTCCCGCTGTATTGGCAGGACGTACGGCACATGAGCGTCGTGGACACGGGCCTACTGACCGCGCCCCAGGGTCTCGGGATGGCGCTCGTGCTGCCGCTGTCCGGGAGGCTGACCGACCGCGTGGGCGGGGGACCGCCGGCGTTGTTCGGAGTGATCCTGACCACGGTGGCGACGGTGCCGTTCGGCCTCATCGGAGCCCATACGTCGGTCCTGCTGCTCTCGATCGCGATGCTGATCCGCGGGATGGGGATCGGATTTGCCTTCATGCCCGCGATGTCGGCCGCGTTCGCCTCGCTGCGCCGCTCAGAGCTCGCTAACGCGACCCCGCAGCTCAACGTGCTGCAGCGGGTGGGAGGTTCGATCGGCACCGCGGTGCTGGCAGTCGTGCTCCAGCGCGCCCTCGTCGGCGCGCATACGGATGCCGCTGCCGCGGCCGCCTACGGGACGGCGTTCTGGGCCTCGGCGGGCATCACCGCTTTGGCCATCCTGCCCTGCATCATCCTGGTCCGCGCCGAGCGAGCGGCCCGGTCGGCGCAGGGCGTCGAGGCCGACGCTGAATCCGCGCAAGCGCTGGCGGAGGCCGTCGCCGCGTGAACGACGAGCATTCACGGCTGCTCTCGGCCACAAGCGACGAGGATCCCGAGCGCCTGGAGGCGTCCGACGAGCTCGGGCGATCGTTCAAGGCGCTACTGGCGGCAGTGCGGCGGCTGCGCGGTCGCGAGACCAGACAGCATGGCGGTCTCAGCAACGCGCAATACGGCCTCCTGTTCGGACTCTGCGAGCACGCCGAGCTCTCCTCCAGCGAGCTCGCCAGCGCCGCCGACCTGTCCCCCGCGACCGCGACGGAGATGCTGGAAGGACTGGCGGCGGCAGGACTCGTCACGCGCGAGCGCTCCGAGCGCGACCGGCGGGTGGTCCTGATCTCGCTCACCGCTCGCGGGCGCACGCTGGTCGAGGAACGCCGGGAGCGCTTGCAGCCCCGATGGCGCGCGGCGCTGGCCGAGTTCAGCGACGACGAGCTGCGCAGCGCTGCCCGCGTCCTAGACCGCCTGCAGGATATGTTCGACGAACTCCCTGAGGACGAATAGGGCTCCGCCGGCCTCGCCTCGCCTCGCCTCGCCGAGGGCCGAAGGCCCCGAGGGGCTGCTTATGGCTCAGGACCCGGGTTGGTCGCGGTGGTCAGCCCACCGCCGCTGGTGGCCCGGCGGACGAGGGCGGGGGCCAGGAGTCGCAGTCCGGCCGCCAGGGCGTAGAACCGCGGGACGTACCGCTCCGCCCGGCCGCCGGGGCCGGCATCAAGGATCGCCTCCGCCACCCGCTCGGGCGTGGACACGAGCCACCGCGTCTGGGCGTGGGCGAGCAACTCCGCCGACGGGAATCCCTCGGTCTTGACGAACCCGGGCAAGACAAGTCCGACGTGGACTCCGTGCGGACGCTCTTCCCCGTAGAGCGCATCGCTCCAGCCGGCCAGGGCGAACTTGCTGGCGGAATACGCGCCAGAGTTCGGCCGCGCCACCCGCGCCGCGGTACTCGCGACGTTGACGATTGATACGCGCCGGCTCACGCCCGCGGTAGTTGCGCTGGCGGTGCTCCGGAGTAAGGGCAGCAACGCCTCGGTCAGGCGCACCGGCGCCTCGAAGTTCAGCCGCATGTGCCGCTCGATGCCCGCCCAGCCCGCCTCGGCAAAGCGCCCGCGCCACGCAGCGCCGGCATTGTTGACCAGCAGGTGAAGCTCGCCGTGCTCGCGCTCCACCACCTCCCGCACCCGCGCGGGCGCGTCGGGTTCGGTCAGATCGACGGCAATGACGGTGGCCCCTCCGAGCTCGTGCGCGAGCGCCTGCAATCGCTCCTCTCGCCGCGCTGCGAGCACCAGCCGAGTGCCTGGCTCACGCGCCATCCGTCGTGCCGTGGCCTCGCCGATCCCGCTCGATGCACCGGTGATGAGTGCGACGAATGCCATCGTGGAGCCAGCCTAACCGGAACCACAAGCGGTCACGCACGCCGCGGGGGGGCCGTGCCGAAACATTGCCCAGGGTGACGGGTTTTTCAGCACGCCCCCCGCCAGGCCCCGCGGTTTAGGTTCAGCCCACCCCGGCCGCGAACACCGAGTTTGGCTCGTAGCCGCCGAAGCTGACGCTGCGGGCGAGCGGGAGCCGGTCCTTCACGATCACACAATAGGTCCGCGTGCCGTCGAGGTTCGACACGCACGTGCGGTAGATGCTGCCGGGCTCGATCGTAAACGTGTTCATGTCGACGAGGTTGCGGCGGAACTCGTCCGGCGCGCGGTCCCCGATCCAGGCCTCGGCGCGGGCGAGCGCGTCGCTGAGCGCGCGCTGCTGCGCGACCAGGGTGGGGCGATGGCTGAGCCCCGCCGCGAGCACCGCCGCCGTGACCAGGAGCACAGCGCACGTGCCGGCGTAGTTGCGCGCTACGACAACCGGGAGATCCCCCCGCACGCGCCGCAGCACCGCACCGAGCGGCCGCGACAGCAGGACCACCGCGACCAGGTTCAGCACCAGCCCCGCGAGCACGGCGGCGAGCAGCGTCTCCGTCTCGCCCGCAGGCGGCAGAGCATGCCCGATCAGCCCATCGACGACCGTCGCCACGATGAAGGTCGGCCACAACCACGCGCCACGCTGTCGCCAGCGCATACGGTGCAGCCAGGCCGCTTCCATCGGCGAAAGGGTAATAGCCTGGCTTCCGGCTCTCCCCCGACGGCTGGGGTAAGCCCAGCTCTCGCCCGACGGTTGGAGTAAGCTCGAAAAGCCCGATCGAGGGCTAAGGCTTGCGGCCTTGGCCGAGGGGAAATCGCAGATTTCCCCTGAGGCAGCGGCGGAGATCCCGCAGCGGCCTCGGATGTGAGGCCGGACGGAGATCCCGAGCGGCTCAAAGCGAAAGGGAAGCGAGCGATGGCGACCCATACGGCCCCCCCGAGCGAAGCCGGCGTTGGCACGGCCGGGCGGCTGCTGCTGGAGGACCGGATCTGGCTTCTGCGCGCGATGCTGCTGATGCGCGGTATCGAGGAGCGCGCGATGAGCCTCTACCGGCAGGGCAAAGTCCCTGGCTCGTTCTACGACGGTTACGGTCAGGAGGCGGTCTCAGCCGGCGCCGCGTTCGCGATGGCGCCCGAGGATCGGCTCTGCATCCTCCACCGCGACCTCGCCGCACATGTGATCCGCGGCGTGTCGCCCGAGCGGATCCTGGCCCAGTATCTCGGACGGGCGGCGGGCCTGACCCAAGGCCGGGATGGGAATGTCCACTTCGGCGACCGCCACCTCGGCTGCGTCGGGATGGTTTCGATGCTGCCCGACATGATGCTCGTGGCGACCGGAATGGCGATGGCATTCAAGCTCCGGGGGGAGCGGCGATGCGCGCTGACGTGGTTCGGCGACGGCTCGACCTCGCGCGGCGACTTCCACGAGGCGATGAACTGGGCCGGTGTGCAGAAGTTGCCGGTCGTGTTCGTACTCGAGAACAATCAGTACGCCTATTCGACCCCGCTGGACAAGCAGTTCGCCGTCGATCCGATCGAGCGGGCTGCGGCCTATGGCTTCGTCGGCGTGATGGTCGACGGCAACGACGTGGAAGCCATGTTCGACGCCACCCGCGCGGCTCGCGAGCGGGCACTGGCGGGCGAGGGACCAACGCTGATCGAGGCGCAGACGATGCGCATGCACGGTCACGCAGCGCATGACGACATGAAATACGTCCCCACCGAGCAGGTCGAGCAGTGGCGCAAGCGCGACCCGATCGAGCGTCAGGAAGCGCGGCTGCGCTCGGCGGGCGTCGACGTCGACGCGTTGCGGGCGGCGGTGCACGCGGAGATCGACGTGGCGACCCAGGACGCCCTGGCGAGCCCGATGCCGGATCCCTCCACCGTCCTTGACGGCGTTTTCTGCCTCGGCGAGGCCGAGGCGCTCGGAGACGGTCAGGCGCCGTGGAGCGGTTTCTCGGCCGGCCGGGCGGACTCCTGATGCCCACCATGACCTACCTCCAAGCGATCTCGTCGGCGCTGCGCGATGAGTTGCGCAGCGACGATCGAGTGCTCCTGATGGGCGAGGACATTGGCGTGTTCGGGGGCGCGTTCAAGGTCACCCAGGGGTTCATCGAGGAGTTCGGCGCCGTTCGTGTGATGGACACTCCGCTGGCCGAGTCGGCGATCATCGGCACCGCGGTCGGCGCCGCGGTGGTCGGTATGAGGCCGGTCTGCGAGATGCAGTTCTCCGACTTCATCTCCTGCGGCTTCGATCAGCTCGTCACGGTCGCGGGCAAGATGCACTATCGACAAGGACTCGCCGTGCCGATCACGATTCGACTGCCCTCGGGCGGTGGGTTCTCCGGCGGCCCTTTCCACTCGCAGAATCCCGAGGCGTGGTTCATGCACTCGCCCGGCATCAAGGTGCTCGCGCCGTCAACCGCGCACGACGCCAAGGGTCTGCTGCACGCCGCGATCCATGACCCCAACCCGGTGTGCTTTATGGAGCACAAGCACCTCTACCGCCGAATCAAGGGCGAGGTGCCCGATGGCGTGTTCGAGACGCCGATGACCGCTCGCGTGGCCCGCCCGGGATCCGACCTCGTGGTGATCGCCTACGGAGCGATGCTCCACGTGGCACTCGAGGCCACCGACGATCTCGACGGCGCGAGTGTCGAGGTGCTCGACCTGCGCTCACTGGTGCCGCTGGACCGCGCGGCAATCCTCGACTCGGTTGCGCGGTGCTCGAAGGTCGTGATCGTCGACGAGGCGAACATGACCTGCGCCGCCGGCGCGCAGGTGGCGGCGCTGATCGCCGAGCACGGCTTCGAGGACCTGGACGGTCCCGTGGTCCGCGTGGCGACCCCAGACGTCCCGATCCCGTTCTCTCCGCCGCTGGAGCAGGCGGTGCTGCCCAGCGTCGAGCGGATCAGGGAGGCATGCCGTGAGCTCCTCGCGTACTGAGTCCGTGGTCGACGTGATGATGCCCCAGATGGGGGTCTCGGTCGCTGAGGGCACCGTGGTGCAGTGGCGGGTCGAGGTGGGGGACCGGATTGGGGCCGAGCAGACGATCTGCGAGATCTCGACCGACAAGATCGACACCGAGGTTCCGGCACCCGTCGGCGGAGTGGTCACGGAGATCCTGGTTCCCGTCGAGTCGACCGTGGCCGTCGGCGTCGTCCTGGCGCGGATCGCATCCGAATCGCGTGATCCGGTGGGCGCACCTGATTCCGCCGTGCCGAGCCCGGCAGACTCCGCCGTGCCGAGCCCGGCTGACTCCGGTGTGGCCGAGGCCTCTCATGTCGGAGCGGACCCCGTTACAGCCACATCGGGGGCCAACCGGGCAGCGGCGTCCGCCGAGGCGGTCGCGCCGCTCCCGGTCCGCTCTTCCCGGGGTTACTCGCCGGTAGTCCAGCGAATCGCCGCCGAGCACGACGTCGATCTCTCGCAGGTGACCGGGACCGGCCGCGACGGCCGGGTGCGCAAGCCCGATGTGCTCGCCTTCCTCGCCGCCGCTGTGCAGGCCGTGCCCGACGCGCCGCTGCACACCGAGAGCCCATACCGGCCGGACTCGGCGCCGCCGTCTGGCCCGGGCGCGGCCGCAGCCGGACAAGCCACCGTGCTGTCCCGCATGCGCCGCCAGATCGGCCAGCACATGAAGCGCTCGCTCGATACCGCCGCCCACTGCACCACCTGGATCGAGGTCGACATGAGCCGGGTCGAGGCGGCTCGGGCACGTCTGGGCGTCACGGGGCTCGCGTTTGTCGCGCGCGCCACGATCGCAGCGCTGCGCGAGCACCCATCGCTGAATGCCTGGCTCGAGGGCGAGCACTACACACCTCACCAGGGCATCAACCTTGGCATCGCCGTGTCGCTCGGCGCCGACGGTCTGATCGTCCCGGTGCTGCACGCGGCCCACGAACTGTCGGTCGAAGGTCTGGCCGCCGGCATCAGGGATCTCGCCCGACGAGCCCGATCTCGCGAGCTGACCCCCGACGAGGTCCGCGGCGGGACGTTCACGATCACGAACCCGGGCCAGTACGGGTCGATCATGGCGACGCCGATCATCAACCAGCCGCAGGTGGCCATCCTTGACTTCGAGGCGACAGTCAAGCGCCCGGTGGTGATCACCGATGGCGAGGGCAACGACTCGATCGCGATTCGCCCCATCACCATCCTGGGACTGAGCTGGGACCACCGCGCCCTCGACGGAGCATTGTCGGCGCAGTTCCTGGCGAGCCTGAAGCGGAACCTGGAAACATTGGCCTATGACCAATAGCCGCGCCGAGCTCTGGGTCTGTCATGCGGGCACGATCGCGTACGGCGACGCGCTGGCGCTCCAAGAGCGAGTCTGCTTGGCCAGACAGCGTGGCGACTTGCCCGACGTCCTGCTCACGCTTGAGCATTGGCCGGTGTACACACGCGGCCGCCGGTCGACCCCCGATGAGCTGCCGATGGGCGAGGAGTGGTACCGCAGGCAGGGAATCGACATCGCCGAGACTGACCGTGGCGGCAAGGTCACCTATCACGGACCCGGACAGCTGGTGGGCTATCCGATTGTGAGGGTGCAGGACGTCGTCGGGTACGTGCGCACACTTGAGCAGGCGCTTGTCGCCGCGCTCGCCGACGAGGGTCTGTCGGCACGGTCGCGCCCGGAAGACGGCCCGGACTACACGGGCGTGTGGATCGAGGACCGGAAAATCGCCTCGATCGGGGTCCATGTCGCACGCGGTGTGACCACACATGGATTCGCCGTGAACGTCGAAAACGATCTGCAGCCGTTCGAATGGGTCGTGGCCTGCGGGGTGGAGGGCGGACGGATGACCTCGATCATCAAGGAGACGGGCTGGCTCGCCGGGCAGATGAAATGCTTTCGCCGACGCGCCGCGTGGCAGGTCGCGCAGGCCCTTGATCGCCGGCAGCGTCTGGTGAGCCTGGCCAGGCTCGAGGCGGTCGCCGGGACGTGGGCGCCGACGGTGGCGGCGAGCCCGCACCCGGCGCGCGATAGCCTTGTTCTGTGAACCAAATCGCGGCACGCCAGCATGCGACCCGCTCCCGATCGAAACCGGGCGGTATTGCGGACGTGCTCGCCGTGCTCGGATCAGACGTTCAGCCGCACCGCGGCCGTAAGCCTCCCTGGTTCAAGGTTCCCGCCCCGGGCGGTCCTCGTTACCGCGAGCTTCAAGGTTTGATCGAGTCCGAGAACCTGCACACCGTCTGCCAGGAGGCAGCGTGTCCGAACATCGGCGAGTGCTGGCAGCGCGGGACGGCCACGTTCATGATCCTCGGTGACACCTGCACACGCCGGTGTGGGTTCTGCAACGTCAAAACGGGCAAGCCGAGTTGGAACGACCCGCTCGAGCCCGCCCGGGTCGCTCGCAGCGTCGCCAAGATGGGACTCCGCCACGCCGTGATCACGAGCGTCGACCGCGACGATCTGCCGGACTACGGGGCGTCCGCGTTCGTCGGCGTCATCCGCCAGATCCGCCGCCAGGCTCCGCGTTGCAAGGTCGAGGTGCTGACGCCCGACTTCCGCGGCGTCGAGATGCCGCTCGCCAAGGTGATCGCTGAGCGTCCTGACGTGTTCAACCACAATGTCGAGGTCGTGCCCCGCCTGTATCCGCTGGCGCGCCGGGGGTCCCGGTTCGAGCGCTCATGCCGCGTACTCCGGAATGCTAAGGAGATGGGCGGCGACAAGGTCGTGACCAAGTCGGGCTTGATGGTCGGGCTCGGCGAGAGCTTCGAGGAGATGGTGGACACGCTCGGGGTTCTGCGTGAGCACCACGTACAGGTGCTCACGATCGGGCAATACCTGCGCCCGACCGAGCAACATCTGCCGATCGTCCGCTACTGGCACCCTGACGAGTTCACGGAGCTCGAACAGGCCGCGTACGCGCTCGGGTTCGAGCACGTGGCCGCGGGACCGCTCGTCCGCAGCAGCTACCACGCCGATCAGCACGTCCCCCAACACCAGCCGGGCATAGGACCGCTGGCCGAGGTGATCAGGGCATGAGACGTCGCCTCGTCATCGCGCTCCTCTGCCTGCTGGCGCTGTCCTTGCTGCTGACCTCGGTCGCATTTGCCGCGGCCGGCGGCGGCTCGGCCGGATTCGGTGGTGGCGGCGGGGGCGACGGCGGTGGCGGTGGTGGCGGCAGTGGCGCCGGCCTGTTCATCGTGGTCGAGATTCTCATCCGGATCGCTGTCCTCGGGCACGGTCTGGGCGCGCTGGTCCTGCTCGGTCTGTTCCTGATCTGGCTGATGTTCACCAACTTCGGGCCGCGAATCCAGCGGTGGTGGCAGGCACGCAAGAGCGAGGGGCAGGCCGCGCGCAGGCGAGTGTCCCAGCGCCAGCGCCGCGTCGAACTCGCCGCCGCCGAAGCCGCGGAGGACGATCCGGTGTTCGCGCCGGACCGGGTGCGCGCGGCGGGCGTGAAGCTGTTCACCGATATCCAGGCGGCGTGGGACGCGGGCGACCGAATCCGCCTGCGCGGGCTCGTGGCCCCCGACCTACTGGCCGAATGGGAGCGCCGGCTCGATGACTTCGATCGCAAGGGCTGGCGCAACCGCGTCCAACCCGTCGGAGCAACGACGGTTGAGTACGTTGGCCTCACCCACCGGGGGGACCTTAATCATGATCGGGTGGTGATCAGGATCGAAGGCCGGCTGCGGGACTACGTCGAGGACCGAGCCGGCAACCATCTCAAGCGGGCCGGCCGACTCGGAGAGGTGGTCCGGGTGCGGGAGTTCTGGACGCTCGGCAGGCGCGGGGACGGTGCCGGCGCCTCCGATACCGACGGATGGGTGCTGGTGTCGATCGAGCAGGGAGCCGAGGGCGAGCACGCGTTGAACGAGCAGATCGTGGCCACCCCATGGTCGGACGAGGGGTCGCTGCGCGATGAGGCGCTGGTCGAAGCCGCGGTGGCCGACGCGGTGCCCGAGGGAACCAAGATTTCAGAGGTCGCGGACCTCCAATTCGAAGGCGAAGCGCGCGCGGCGGCGCTCGACCTGAGCCTCGCCGACGGTCGCTTCTCCCCCGACGTGCTTGAGATCGCCGCGCGGAGGGCAGTCGCGGCCTGGGCCGGCGCGGTCGACGGTGACGACGCCGCGCTGCTCGCCATTGCGACGCCTGGGGCCGCGCGCGAGCTGCTGCATCCCGGCGACCCGAGCGGCAGAACGCGCTTGGTGGTCCGCGGTCCCGTGGTCAAGCAGATCAGGATCGCGGCACTCGACGCGGCTGCCGAACCGCCCACGATGACGATCGATGTGGATCTGGCCGGCCGGCGCTACCTGGAGGATCGCGACACCACCGCAATCGTCGGCGGCAGCCAGTCTCGGTCCACGAACTTCACCGAGCACTGGACGCTCGCGCTTGATGGCGATGCCGCCCAGCCGTGGCGGATCACCGCCGTGGGCGCGCCGGTCAGCCGCGTCTAGCCGCCGCCGGCCCGAGTCGCGCCCCGCGAACATAAGCTCTCGGGCGCGTGATCCCGATCAAGGACAACATCCTGAATGAACGGTTCCCGTTCGTGACGGTTGCCCTGATCGCGGCGAACCTCGTCGTCTACCTGCTCGCCATAGGCCACGGGGGTTCGCTCATCGGCGGGCCCGACGCCCACGAGGTGCTCAGGTACGGCGCCATCCCGCACGCCTTCACCCATGCGAGCCAGGACGGCGCCATACCCACGTGGGAAACCGCCTTCACCTCGATGTTCATCAACGCGTCGATCCTCCAGATCGCGGTGAACATGCTGTTCCTGTGGATCTTCGGGAATACCGTCGAGGACGCGATCGGGCCGGTCAAATTCCTCGGCTTCTACACCCTGGGCGGCCTCGCGACGCTCGGTCTGGCGATCGTCCTCGCGCCACACACGCACACGCCGACGATCGGCGCCGCGGGGGCGATCGCAGCGGTGCTCGGGGGATACGCCGTGCTGTATCCGCGGGCGCGCGTCCTGACGCTCGTGCTCATCATCCTGTTTTTCACGGTGATCGAACTGCCGACGTTCGTGATGCTCGGCATCTGGTTTGCTCTTCAGGCGCTGTTCGCGGCGTTCGGTCTGACAAACCCGATCGGGGGCGGGGCCGCAATCGCCTACGTTGCCCAGCTCGGGAGCTTCGCGTTGGGGGCGCTGGCGATCTGGCTGCTCGCCACGCGACGCCGACAGGCACAGCCTCCCCATCCGGTCTACTGATCCCGTGCGGGTCACGGTTCTGACGCTCGCGCTGCTGTTCATCGTTCTGCTGGCTGCCCTGACCGTGGCTGACATCGCCAATAACGGCCTCACGGCGCTCGACGTGGTCGCGGTGCTGATCCTCGTGCTGTTCTCGGTCGGTGTCCTCGGAGCTCTGCGCAATCCTCCACCGGATTGATGGAGCGCGCCCGGACGACTGGTAGATTCGGCCGATGACGGTGGCTCACTCGGTTGCCCGCGCGGGCAGCCCCGGCGACGCGCGAGAGCGGCTGCTGGCGGCCGCGTATGAGCTGTTCTCCCGCCAGGGCGTGCAAGCGGTGGGAGTCGACGCGATTATTGAGCGCTCCGGAGTGGCCAGACAGACCCTGTACCGCCACTTCGGGTCAAAGCAGGATCTGGTGCTCGCCTTCCTGCAGCGGCGCGAGGAGCTGTGGACGCAGGGCTGGCTGCAAACCGAGGTGCAGCGACGAGCCTCCGATCCTCAGCAACGGTTGCTGGCGATCTTCGACGTTTTTGACGAGTGGTTCCGAACGCCGGATTTCGAGGGCTGTTCGTTTATCAACGTGATGCTCGAGCACCCGGGCGCCGGCCATCCCGTACATCGCGCGGGGGCTGCGTACCTGGCCGGGATCCGCCACTTCCTGGAGGATCTGGCCCGTCGGGCTGGGATCGCCGACGCCGAGCCGTTCGCCCGCGAGTGGCACATCCTGATGAAGGGATCGATCGTCGCGGCCGGCGAAGGCGACGCTGACGCAGCGCTGCGAGCCAAGCACATCGGGACCCTTCTGCTCGACCACACGACGAGTTCCCTGCCGCTCGCGCGAACTTGATTCGCCTCTGTCTCGGTAGTAAGGTCGGTGGCGAGTGGAGGGAGATCGGTCAGTCTGACCTGGTCGGAGCCCGGATTGGATCCGAGGTTGCGATGCTCGGGCGGCCATCTGAAAGCATCACTACGAGGAGAGGACTCCTAATGCCTATCCCGACAGAGCTCGTCGGTTCCCTGCCGAGGCCGATGAAGCTCCAAGAAGCCTACGCCGACTACGACGAGGGCAAGATCGCCTGGGAGCAGTTGCAGGCCGCCCAGGACGATGCCGCCACCGACTCGATCCACCGGCTCGAGGCGACCGGCGAGCCGATCGTCACCGACGGTGAGCAGCGGGAGTCGAGCTTCGCCACCTATTCGATCACCGATACGCTGGCCGGTACCGGCTTGGCCGACAATCTCGCCGGTGACGGCCAGTTCTTCGCCATCTTTGACGACGGCCACCATCGGCAGCTGCCGCGTCTCACCGGGGGGCCGTTTCGCTACAAGACGTATGCCTCGGAGTTCGTCGAGAAGAACGTGAAGATCGCCACCAAGCCCGTCAAGCAGGCGGTGATCTCCCCGTCGATGATGAGCCTCCTGTATCCCCTGGAGGGGGAGCTCCCCGGCTACAGCCGCGACCAGTTCCTCGATGACGTGATCAACGAATGCGAGAAGGACATCCGGCAGTGCTTCCGGGCCGGGGCGGTCAGGGTCTCAGTCGACTTCACCGAGGGCCGGCTCGCCAACAAGAACGACGCCCGGAATCCCTGGACCGGGAAGAACATGCTCCAGGAGTTCATCGACATGAACAACCGCCTGCTCGACCGGTTCTCCGCGCAGGAGCGCACGAACATCGGCATTCACACGTGCCCAGGCGGAGATTGCGATTCGGTGCACAGCAAGGAAGTGCCGTATGCGCTGCTGCTCGAGCACATGTTCGAGATGAACGCCGGCTACTTCCTGATCCAATGCGCGAGCGAAGATGACCGGGAGAGCGTCTACGAGCTCTGCGGCAAGTACAGCCGCGACGATGCAAACGGAGTCGCGCAGGTCTGTTTCATGGGTGTGATCAACCCCCTCACGCCTGAGGTCGAGACTGCTGAGCACGTGAAGCAGGAACTCCTGACCGCGGCCAAGTACATCCCGGTGCAACGTCTCGGCGCGACCGACGATTGCGGGTTCTCACCGTTCAGCCGCGACGTCAAGCCAAAGCACGGCTCACCTGACTTCGCCCGGGATGTGGCGATGCAGAAGATCGCCGCGAGGCTCGAGGGAACGCGACTGG
>Ga0302325_10022020_pt1 | contig 13344 bp, 6 predicted proteins | sample Palsa_T0_2_FD_201948 | JGI IMG/M metagenome (GOLD analysis project Ga0302325, IMG submission 201948) | Peat permafrost microbial communities from Stordalen Mire near Abisko, Sweden - Palsa_T0_2 | ecosystem: Environmental > Terrestrial > Soil > Palsa > Peat permafrost | place: Sweden: Abisko... | reverse complement strand
GTCAGTGGATCGGCGACCTTGGACGCCGTGATGTCGGTCTGCGATCCGGCGATGCGGATGGCCTGCCCGTTTTCGTCCCACACCGCCAACCCGCGGCTTAGCATCCACCGGTAGGTGCCATCCTTGCAGTGCATGCGATGCTCGCATTCCAGTTGCGCGGTCTCCCGCCGGCAGTGCGCCGCCACAGCGGCCTGCAAGTGCGGGAAATCGTCGGGATGCACGCGGCAGAGCCATTCGTCCGGGCGGCGGCCGATCTCGGAGTCCAGGTAGCCGAGCATCTCTTTCCATCGCGGCGAGAGATAGATTTCGCCGCCCTCCAGGTCCCAGTCCCACAAGCCGTCGTTGGAGCCGCGCGCCGCGCGGGCGTAGCGCTCCTCGCTCTCCCGCAAGGCCGCCGACAATGTCCTTTGGGAGAGATGCGTGCGGATGCGCGCCAGCGCCACCGGCATATCCACCGGCTTGGTGATATAGTCGTTGGCCCCCATTTGCAGGGCTTCCACGACGCTGGCGCTCTGACTTTCAGCGGTAATCATGATCACCGGAAGCTCGGTCGGGGAATACCGCTCGCGAATGGCCTGCAGCACCTGCATGCCGCTCATGCCCGGCATGCGGATATCCAACAGCACCATGTCCGGCGCCTGCTTCCGGATGGAGGCCAGCGCCTGCGGACCGTCTTCGGCCAGCCAGACTTCGAATCCCTGGCGCTGCAGGCGGCGGGAGAGGATGTCCCGGTTGCTTTCTTCATCGTCGACGATCAGCAGCGGCATGTCAGTTCTCTTGCGGAATGCGATCCGCCGGGTGCGTCCGTCTTCCCCTTAATAGATCGGCAATTTCTCCCGCCAAGGCCACCCCTGCGAAATCGCCTTTTTGCAGGATGCGCCGCACAGCCCCCTGCAAACGCTCCCGATCCTGTGCGCCGATTTCCTTCGCGGTCAGGACTACGATGGGAATATCCCGCCAATCCTCGACCCGGCGCAACGCGGCGATGAAATCGAATCCGTCCATGCCAGGCATCATCAGGTCCAGCAGAATCAGGCCCGGCTTCTGGCGTGCCATAGAGGCCAGGGCAGTGGCGCCGTCCGCGGCCTCTATCACGCAGCCGAAGCGTTTCCGCAGAACGCGGGCGGCCATGTCGCGGGAAGCCGGATCGTCATCCACCACCAGCACGGGACCCTGGGGCGCGCCCGACTGGCATTTTAGGAGCACGGCTGCCAGGCGCTCCGCTTCCACCGGCTTCTGGATGAACTCGGTGGCGCCCAGCAGGCAGGCCCGCCCGCGGTCGTCGGAGATGGTAAGCAACACCACCGGGACATCGGCCATTTCCGGTTCGGCCTTCAAAGCCTTCAGCACCGCCCAGCCATCCATGCCGGGCATGAACACATCCAGCGTGATGGCCGCCGGACGGATCTCTCTGGCGATGCGCAGACCCTCTTCGCCGCTGGATGCGGCCACTACCTGGAAGCCTTCCTTGGCGAGCGAACGCCGCAACAGATCGTGCACGGTGGCGTCGTCGTCGATGACCAGGACGGTGCTCGATTGCGGCGCGCGGGCCGCGGGCGTTTCCCTGGCGGGGGATGGGGATGGCTGCGGTTGACATTCCAAGGCGGCGCCGCCGGGCGGGCGCGCGCAGGGCAGCCGGATGGTGAATGTGGAGCCTATGCCCGGCTGGCTGGCGACCGTGATGGCGCCGCCCATCAGCTCGCAAAACCGCTGGCTTATGGCCAGCCCCAGGCCCGTGCCTCCATACTTGCGGGTGGTGGAGGCGTCCACCTGCGAGAATGGCTGGAACAGCTTATGCATCTGATCGGGCGCGATACCGATACCCGTATCGCTGACGCGCCACTCGATGGATTCCACGCCACCCACGGTCACCGGCATCACTTCCACCGTCACCGTACCGTTTTGGGTGAATTTGCAGGCGTTGCTCAGCAGGTTATACAGGCTTTGCCGGAACTTCAGGATGTCCACATGCATGCAGGGCAGGTCGGCCGCGCGGTGCACCACCAGCTTGTTGCCGTTCTTGTCCGCCAGGGGCGCGAGGGCGCCGATGGCGTCTTCCAGGATCTGCGCTACCGGGGCGTCTTCCCATACCAGCTCGGTTTTGCCGGCTTCCACCTTCGACAGATCCAGCACTTGGTTGATCAGGGTGAGCAGGTGCTTGCCGGCCGTGACGATGCGCGCCAGATCCTGCGTGCTCCTTTGATCGCCGGCCGCCTCGGCATCCTCGCGCAGCATCTCGCTGTATCCGATGATGGCGTTGAGCGGCGTGCGCAACTCGTGGCTCATGTTGGCCAGAAACAGGCTCTTGGCGCGGCTGGACTCTTCGGCGGTCTGCTTGGCGGCCAGCAGTTCCTCCTGCACGCGCTGGCGTTCGGCAATTTCGTCGCACAACTCGGCGACATGCCGCTGCAATGCGCCCTCGGCTTCGTGCAGCGCCCGATTGCGGGCCTGAATCTGCCCCAGCATCTCGTTGAAGCTGTCCACCAGGACGCCGATCTCATCGTGGCCGAGTGGGGTGGCGCGCAACGAATAGTCTCTTGCCTCGGAAACGCGGCCGGCCATAGCGGCCAGCCGCAGGATAGGTACCGAGATCACGCCTTGCAGCTTGGAGGAGAGCAGCAGCGCCGCCAGGGAGGAGGCCAACAACACGCCCAGCACGATTCCGGCATACTGCCGCAGGCGCGCATGTTCGTCATCCAGGTCTCTCTTCAGGTAAACGGTTCCAATGTATTCTCCATCGAACACCACGCGCTGGTAGAGCACCAGATGATTGTCTTGAAAGTGGGCGCCGTCTTTTCCCGGGCGGCGCGGCAGATCCCGCCGCGACTCGCCGCGCACGAACACCGCGAAGGGCCGCTCGTCTTTGGTGTAGATGCAGGCCGAAACCAGGTGCGGCTCGGCGCGCAGTGCGGCCAGCGTTTCATTGGCGGAGCGGCGGTCGTCGAAAGCTAGCGCCGCGGTGCTGGTCTCGGCCACGACCCGTGCAATGATCGCGAAATGTTGCACCATCCTGATCCGATAGGCGACCGACTCGTACATACCGAACGTGGCGCAGGCCAGCAGCACCGCCATGGTGCTGGTCAGCATGATAATGCCGATCAGCTTGCGCTTGATGGAGACGTCCCGGAAAGCGCGCATGCTAGTTCCTCGCCCGCGGGGCGGATTCCCGCCACACCGTGGCCAGCCGCAACAGCTTCGAGCTGATCTGCAGACCGGCGCGATCCGCGGCGTCCAGGTTGATTTCAAAACGGATGCGGTTCCCCTCGCGGATGAACGCAATCACGCCTCCCATCCGGGAAAACTGCACGCGCTCGCCGATGGTCAGGATGGGCGCGCGGGCGGCCGATTGCAATATACCGGCCATCCGCGGCCCGTCGGCGATGCCCACGAACAGAACCGCGCAGCCCTTCGGATTTGCGCGGGCGTCCAGGCGGCGCACACTGAGCGGATGTCCGTAGGCCGTTTTGTTCCTGACGGCGGCTTCCAGGACCGGGACCCGCGCATCGTCTCCCAAAACGCAGATCGCCAAAGGGGCGGCGTCCGCGCCCAAGGCGCCGGCTGGCCACTCCACGAACCTGGTGAAGTTATACAGCATGGCGCTCTCGATCTCGTCCTCGGAGTGGCTGCTGGGCGGAGTATCGGCATTTGCCGCCAGCATGATGCCCGGCATGAGCAGCGGCAGCAGACCTGTTGCGGCGCGCCGGCACGTTAGAACGCCCATGTGACCTTCAGGTATGCGGTCCGTCCCGGCTCACTCGACAGGACGTAGTCGTTGGAGATGAATTCCAGGTGGCGGCCGTCGAGCAGGTTTTGTCCTCCCAGACTGAGCTCGGCGGCGCGCGTCACATGCCAACCCAGGCGGGCATCCGTGCGCACGTAGGCCGGAACGCCGATGGCAGGCAGGGCGGAGACGAAATACACATTGGTATCGAAGGTGAGCTTGCGGGCGACATCCCATTGCGACCGGAACTGGACCTGGTGGGCCGGGCTGGAGCCTTCCACGTCGTAAGGCAGGCTTTCGGGCCCCAGATCGGCGCGATCCAGCACGTAACGGAACCAACTGTAGTTCCCGGTGACGCGCCATCTCCGCGTCAGGCTCCAGTCGGTGGCCAACTCGATTCCATACGTGTGGCCGGCGGCGTTATTGCCGAAAGTCAGGGGCAGCAGGATGTACGGCGCGGGCGCCTGTACCAGGGAGGGCGCCCCGATCTCCATGCTGCGCAAGTCGCGGTAATTGCAGAAAAAGGCGGCCAGATCCAGCGTCACCCAGCGGGCCGGCTGGTTGCGATACCCGGCCTCGTATGCCAAGGCGGTCTGCGGCTGGAAGTTGGGGCCGCTCAGCGTGCCCAGGACGCCGGGCGCGGCCTCGAACTCCAGCAGCAGGTCCCGTTCCCCCCGCGCGGGCGGGCGCACAGCCCGGGATACCGCCGCCCAGAGGCTCTGCCGCGAGGTGGGCGCCCACAGCAGCCGTGCGCTGGGTTGGGCGCCGAGACCCATGTAGACATCGCGCTCAAGCTTGGTGCCCAGCGTCAGCGTCAGGCGTTCCGGAAGAAGGGCGATCTCGTCTTGCAGGAAACCGCTGGCGAACGGCTGGATCACCGACGCCGGCAGGAACTGCACAAAGGTACTCGGCTCAACGGAGATCCGCCGGCTTTCAAAATGGTCGCCATAGGCCGTAAATTCCAGGCCCCACATCAGGTCGTGCCGGGACGAGGCGGTGAAATGCTGCTGAAAATCAAGGTCCAAAATCCGGGTGTCCGCAACGCCGAAACCCTCCCCACGGTTCTCTTCGCTGAACGAGAACTGCAGCGCCATGCCGGACCGGTCCGAGATTTGGCGCTTCCAACGGGCCAGCGCATACCCGCCCGAAGTATCCAGGGAATCGGCGAGCGGTGCGCTCAAGGTGTTCTCGGGGTAATCGGGGTAGATGGTTTCCTGCCCGCGGTCCCCATAAACCTCGCCCTCCACGCTTAGGGAATCGCGCTCGGAGATCTTCCAATCCATGCGCCCGCCGCCCTGCGCGGAATCCCAGCCATCGTGCGCTTCCTGCGAGTTGACGGTCTCGAACGGGCCGCGGTCGAAGTACCTGGTGTAAAGACGGTAGGAGGCATTATCCCCAAGCTCCCCGCCATAGCGCACGGATCCGAAGCCCCGGTCTGCATTGCCGCCGCCGGAAGTGACCAGAAAGCCCTGCGTCTCCTGCGCCGGCCTGGTGATGATATTAATGACGCCGTTTACCGCGTTGGCGCCCCACATGGTGGCGCCCGGACCGCGAATCACCTCGATGCGTTCGATATCTTCCAGCGGCACGTCGTTTTGTTCCCAGTAAACGCCTCCAAACAAGTTGTTGTAGATGGTGCGGCCATCGATCATGACCAGCATCTTGTCGGCGAACCGCCCATTGAACCCGCGGCACGTCACCGCCCACTGGCTGGCGTCGATTTGAGCCACTTGAAGGCCCGGAACCATGCGCAAGACGTCGGGAATGCTGGTGACGCCGGAGCGCCGGATATCCTCCTGTGTGACCACATAAATCGCGCCGGCGGTCTGACTGAGCTTCTGGTCCTTGCGGCCCGGTGAACTTACTTCCATGTTCATCAGGGTTTCCAGGCTGGCTTCGGAAAGGTCGGCCGGCGGTTGCGCGGGGGGATCGTTAGCCAGGCAACGGCTGGCCAGCAGTATCGCCACCGCTATCGCCTTTGCCCACAATCCGGGGGAACATAGGCGCGGCACCGGCAAAGCGGTCATCACCCTGCCTATCGGCGGGGCGGCTACAAGACTTTAAGCTGCGGAAGTACGAGAGTGCGCCGCAGCCGTCACGCAGGCGTCGATCTGGCAACGGTGTCGGCGTTTGGACCGGGCAGCAGTATTCCGGCGAGGTGCAGCGGGTCTGCGGCCGAGGCTTTGGGAACGTCGCCCGATTCCCCGGCGCGGCGCACCGCCCGCAGCAGGTCGAGCGCTTCGGGCAGGGCGAACTGCTCACCCAGAAATGCGTCGGCAAACCGGCCCCCGCGGATCTCTCCACGCGCTTCCATGCGCCGCAGTTCCACCAGCAGGTCGCGCCACGGGGGCGTCAGCGTCTCTTTGTAGGCCAGATCGCGAAAGACCACGCCCCAACGCCGCAGCAACTGGCGGGCGAAGGATGCCGGCGAAATCTCGGCTTGCGGCGCGGCGGCATGCCGCAGCAGCGCCCAACGTCCGGCGGCGTGCCGGGGACGCGCCGTCCGTCCGCGGCCTTCACCCCGGCGGCGCTTGGGATCGAGCAGCGCGCGCAGGTTTTCGAAGCCGTCGGCGGTGACAAGTCCGGCGGCCACCAGTTCCCATAGCGCGTCTTCCACTTCGCTGGCGAGGCGGCCGGTCGTGCGTGCAAGTTCCGGGAAAAAGGACGCGCCCTGCTGCTGAAGCGCCGCCAGCACTTCGCGCGCGGGATGCGACAGCGAGGCGTCGGAGGCGGGCTGCGGCCCCGACAGCAGCCATGCGGCGTCTTCCCGCAAGAAGAGCGTCAGCGGCGCCACGCGCGTGGGGCGCACGCGATGCGTCCGGCCGTCGGCGTCGTTATCGAAGGCAGGGTGCGGCGAAAGGCGCCCCCACATCACCTCGCCCGAAAGGCAAAGCTGGTCGAGATATTCGGGGCTGTACTGCGCCACGCGGCTGGGCAGAACTTCCGCTTCCCACGCGGCGGCGGAGATTTCGAATCCTTGAAACTGCCGGATGATTTGCAGCACGCCGTCGGCACCGTGCAACTGTGCACCGGGCGCGACGTGCTGCCAGCGGTCCAGGAAGCGCATGAAATCCGCCGTGGTCACCGGCTCGATCTCGCGGCGCAAGCGCCCGATGGTGAGGCGATGGATGCGCGCCAGCAGGCGGCGATGGCACCATTCGGTTTCGGCGTCAGCGGCGTACGCGGCGGGGTTGAAACGGCCGCGCAAGATTTGGCCTTCCGCCTCGAGTTGCGCCAGGGCGGATTCGACCAGCGCGCGCGGCATCGCCAGACGTGCGGCCAGTTCGGAAGCGCGGTATGGGCCTCCGGATTCGAACCAGCCGCGCAGGATTTCGGCTGCGCACGCCTCTTCGGTGGGGGGCACGGCAGCTTCGAAATGGATCGGCGGCGTTAGGGTTGCATCTGGGTGGACCGCTTGCGCGAGGCCGGTGCGCTCGGCGGGTACCCAAAAGGTGGAGAGCGTGGCGGCGCGGCCAGCGGCCACCAGCGGTGCGAAGAACGGCTCCCACCCCGGCGCCGGCGGCACGGTGACCAGCGTCAGCAGCGCCTCGTGCAGCTCATCGGGATCGCGCACCAGCGGCCAGGCTTCCGCGGCCACCTGCGCAATGGCATCCGGATCGAGCGCGCCCGCGCCTTCCACGAAATCCGTGCGCACGGTGCGCCGCAATTGCACGGCGCGGGCGCGGCGCTCCTCCAGCGGCGCATCGTCCAGAAAGGCGTAAGGGTTGGCGTTCAGAATCTCGTGCGAGAACGGCGTGGCCTCCGGCGTGTCGATGGCGGCCGTGCGGATCGCGCCGCTGCGGATGCCTTCGAGCACGGCGACGAGCCCGTCGAGATCCATGGCTTCGTGCAGGCAGTTGCGGATGGTTTCGCGCACCAGGGGATGGTCCGGGATGCGCGGCGGGCCGGTGAGATTCTCGGCGCAGGCGGCCTGGTCGGGAAAAGTAGCGGCCAGCAGGTCGTCGGCGCGCATGCGCTGGATGGGCGCGGGCACGCGCGCGCCGTGCGCAAAACGCAGAATGGCCAGGGCGCGCGAAGCATTCCACCGCCATCGCGCGCCGAACATGGGCGCGGCCAACAGCGCCTGCGTCAGCACGTCCTCCACAGTCTCGGGACGCAGAAATTCAAAGACGATTTCGAGCGGAAAGGAATGCTGCTCGCCCAGCGAGAGCACGATGCCGTTGTCGGTAGCGGCGGCTTGCAGCTCAAAATTGAACGTACGGCAAAAGCGCTTGCGCAATGCCAGTCCCCAGGCGCGATTGATGCGTGCGCCGAAGGGCGCGTGCAGCACGAACTGCATGCCGCCGCCTTCGTCGAAGAAACGCTCGGCCACCACGTGCGTGGACGCCGGAAGCACGCCCAACGCGCGCGTGCCCGATTGCACGTAAGCGATAGCCTGTTCCGCGCCAAGACGGTCGAGGCCGGCGTCGTTGAGCAGCCAGTCGATCTGCGGCGAGGCCAGTATATCGGCGCGCAGCCGCGAAACCTCGGCCGACAATTCGGCGGTGCGGCCGGGTGCTTCGCCGTTCCAGAAAGGAATCGACGGCGCCGCGCCATGCGCGTCCTCCACGCGCACGCGGCCCTTCTCCACGCGGCGGATGCGCCATGACGTGGTGCCCAGCAGAAACACATCGCCAGCCATGCTCTCCACGGCGAAATCTTCATCCACCGTGCCGACCGTTGCGCCTTCCGGCTCGGCCACCACCAGGTAATTGGCGTTATCCGGAATCGCGCCGCCGGAGGTGATAGCCGCCAGGCGCGCGCCGCGCCGCCCGCGCAGGCGATGGTTCACCTGGTCGCGGTGCAGGTAAGCGCCGGCCCGCCCGCGGGCGGTGACAATGCCGTCGCTCAGCATGGCGACGATGTCGTCGAAATCGCGGCGGTCCAGCGTGCGGTATGAATAGGTCGAACGCGCCAGGGCAAACAACCCGTCCTCGGTCCATTCCTCGCAGGCGCAGGCCGCCACGATCTGCTGCGCGAGAATATCGAGCGGAGATGCGGGGATCTCGGTGCGGTCGAGCGCGCCGGAGCGGATGGCGCGCACCACGGCGGCGCATTCGATGAGCTCGTCGCGGGTGGTGGCGAAGAGGCGCCCCTGCGGCCGCGCGCCAACCCAATGGCCGGAGCGCCCGATGCGCTGTAAAGCTACCGCGATGGAGCGCGGGGAGCCGATCTGGCAAACCAGGTCCACCGTGCCGATGTCGATGCCCAGCTCGAGCGAGGCGGTCGCCACCACCGCGCGCAGTGCGCCGCTTTTGAGACGCGCCTCGGCCTCCAGGCGCAGGCGGCGTGCCAGGCTGCCATGATGCGGCAGCACGGCCTGGTCGCCCAGGCGCTCCTGAAGCTGGTGCGCCACGCGCTCGGACAAGCGGCGCGTGTTGACGAACACGAGCGTGGTGCGATGCGCGCGAATGAGGTCCGCCACGCGATCGTAAATCTCCGCCCACATTTCGTTGCTGGCCACCGGGCCGAGCTCGTCGCCGGGCACTTCGACGGCCAGTTCCATATCGCGGCGGTGGCCCACGTTGACGATGCGGGCGGTTTCGCTAAGGAAGCGGGCCACCTCTTCGATGGGCTTGACGGTGGCGGAGAGGCCGATGCGCTGCGGCTTGGGTCCGCCGGCGGCGACCAACGCATCCAGGCGCGCGAGCGTGAGGGCCAGGTGCGAGCCGCGCTTGTCGTCCGCCACGGCATGGATTTCATCCACGACGACGGTGCGGGTGGTGCGCAGCATGTCGCGAGGGTGTTCCGCGGTCAGCAGGATGAACAGCGACTCGGGGGTGGTGACCAGCACGTGCGGGCGATCCTTGGTCATCTGCTGGCGTTCCCATGCGGGCGTGTCGCCGGTGCGCACGGCGGTGCGGATGGGCGCGAGCGGAATGCCCTGCGCGGCTGCTGCTGCGGCGATTTCGGAGAGCGGGATTTCCAGGTTGATGCGGATGTCGTTGCTGAGCGCCTTGAGGGGCGAGACGTAGACCACTTCGGTTTGGTTGGGCAACGGGCCGAGGCGTGCGGCGCGCACCAGGCGGTCGAGGCAGAGCAAGAAGGCGGCCAGAGTCTTGCCGGAGCCGGTGGGCGCGGAGATGAGCACGTCGTGGCCGGCGCGGATTTCGGGCCAGCCGAGGATTTGGGGCTCGGTGATTTGGGCGAAGCGCTGCGCGAACCAGTCGCGCACCAGGGGATCGAAATCGGCGAGGGGGGAGAGTGCCACTTCCCTCTATTTTAGCGAGAGCGTGGGAGATGAGGAACTCGTTTCCGCCAGGGCGCCAGGGCAACGACAGTCGCAGTCGGGAGGGCCGTCAAGGGGCGGGAGCAATGGCACGTTAGACTCGAAATTTTTCAGATCGAGAGCCGGGACAGGAAACGACTTATGGAGCGCGCTCCACGCGAGGCTGGCGAGAAAGGCGTCCCATTGGTCGTCCTTCGGAATTAATTGCTGCGCTAGCCTCCAATGGTGCGGGAGCTTGAAGTCCCCGACCACAAATGCTCCGAAGAGGGAGATGGTATTTGGCGTGGTGCAACCCGGGTCAGTGGTGAGGCGAACGTTCGAATCCAGGGCACGAATAAGCGAAAAGAGCATTATTCCGAGGGAGAGCGCCTTCAGAGTTGTGGCCGCGCCAGGCAACCACATCGGTGCTTCAAAACCGAGCGAGATGGAGTGCTTGGATTCAAGGTCGGCGTTGATGCATCCTGCCAGGTCGGGATGCTTGTGCCGTTTTTGCCCACGGCCAGTAGCTGTTGAAACGACGCGATTCCACTCGTTAGATGCGCCCAAGCCGTGGTCGTGTCGGAAGCGCGCAGTTGTTGGTTGACTCCGAGCGTGTATTTTCCGATGTCCACGGCGTAGGAGGCTGTGAGCTGTTTCCGCTTTTCGCTCGGTACCTCGCTAGTCAGGATCGCTCACGCAAAATGCGCTTGATGTTGCGCCTGCCGCGGAGCACGGCCATGATGCGGATCGGATTCACATCAGGCTGATACACAATGAGGAACGAGTACAGTGGGAAAAACAAGACAGGTCGCTTGGTAAGGTCTTTGCGAGTATGTCCCCGACCTGGCATGCGTCCCAAGCGACGCGAACAATTCGTAAAACTCGCGTTCGATGCGATTAGCCAATTCCATGCTGTCATCTGCAGTACGACGCCAGATTTCGAAGAGATCGTTTTGCGCCTCGGCGGAAACGTCGTAAAGAGCGTCATCAGTGCCGCTCGCGGAGCCACGCCGCCTTGCGTTTTTCCATGTCGGCTTGCGATTCCGCAGCCGAGAAGAATTCGCCGCGGTCAAACTACCCGAATGCCCGCTCGATTTTTTCGGTTATCTCAGCCTTGTGGTCAAGCAGCCACTCCTCTTCGGAGCGCAGCATGCGCAAAGCCCGCTCGATGACCTCATCTGCGTTCTGGTAGGCACCCGTCTGCATCGCCTGGGCGATCAGCTTTTCATTCTCCGGTCGAAGGGTGATCGTCATACACACCTGCCTGCCATTGTCGCAATTTCCGGCTTACGCGTCCACGCGCTCGTGCGTGCTGAGGAAAACGCGGGCGGCAGCGATTTGAAAGCCTTCGCCGGGCCGATGCGCTGCGGTTTGGGAGGTTGATGCGGATGTCGTTGCTGAGGGCCTTGAGCGGCGAGACGTAGACCACTTCGGTCTGTTGGGCAGCGGGCCGAGCCGGGCGGCGCGCACCAGGCGGTCGAGGCACAGCAGGAAGACTGCCAACGTCTTGCGGAGCCGGTGGGCGCGGAGATGAGCACGTCGTGGCCGGCGCGGATTTCGGGCCAGCCGAGAATTTGGGGCTCGGTGATTTGGGCGAAGCGCTGGGCGAACCAGTCGCGCACCAGGGGGTCGAACTCGGCGAGGGGGGAAAGGCCACTTGCTTCTATTTTAGCGGTGTGCCACGGCGGTGCGCGGATGCGCGTCATCCGTCAGCGTGAAGGCTTCCATCAAACGGTGGCGCAAAGGACGATAGAGTGGTTGTGCTAACTGCGCTGTACGCCCTGCATTAGGCGGGATCGCTGGAATCGTCCTGTTAATCAAGGCCGCGACAGCCAAGACCAAAGAGGAGGTACCCGCCAGGTCCACCCTTTGGGGCCTTTTCATCGTAGGAATCGGTGTGGGCCTCATCCTTGTCCTTCTTCCCTCTCTCAGATTCGGTGAGGTATCTTTCGACGCACCCTTCGGCTCTTACGTGACGGAGCGCATTCCATGTTAACGGGCAGATGGGAGGGGTCTATGCTGGAAACCCCGGTATTGCCTCAGACTCGCTCACGCAAAATACGCTTGATATTGCGTCTGCCGCGGAGCACGGCCATGACCCGGATCGGCTTCACGTTTGGCCGATAGACGATCGATCCAGCTATCCAACGCCTGCAACCAAGCCGAATGGCCGGGCGATTGCGCCTCCTTGGCGCCTCGCGTGCATGCCAGAACGACAAATCCATACCGGGCGGTCGGACCACTATTGCCGCCTGAGAGTGCCGATGGCCGTCCAAGAGGTGCTGCCAATCCATGACCCAAGCCAGCGTGCGCAACACCGTCGACTTCCCCGACCCGTTCACCCCCGCAAAAATGTGCGGCCCTAAATGCGGGTTGCCCTTGCCGTCCGACAGGTCGATATCCAGCCGCTCAAACGGCCCCACTCCTCAGGCGATCACGCGCAGCAACGGCATGCCTCTATCATATATCCCGAATCGCGCGGACCGCTTATTATACCGGCCTTTTCATGCTACGAGTCCGCTTCGCGAACGTCTGCCGGGTCGATAGTGATCTGTGTTTCGCTGCCGCGTGGCTTATATAGTCTTCCGGAAGCGAGACCGGTCGGACTCCGCAAGAACTCGCTGTTCACGGGTTTCGAGCACATGGCGCAGAACGAATTTGTATTCCTGGCGGGGATTCGACAGCCTTTCCCATTCCGAGTCGCTTCGATCCGCGTGCGCGAGCCAATCGAGCACTCTCGTCATCATCTCCACACGCTTGGTGCATAGCGCCGGACGCTGAAGGTCACAGAGTCGAATGGTCTCGACGGCCCGGTGTGCCTGGATGTCATCGAGACGCGGGTGAGGCTCGAGCCTTCCAGTATCGGGATGGAGCCAGAAATACGGTTCGGGATCTTCGTCGTCCGGCTTCAATAGGATGTTCCGATGGTCCTGATTACCTTTGGTGCTATTACAGATCTGGCAGACTGGCAATAGGTTGGTCCACTCGAAGGCGAGATCGGGGGCCAGCACCTTGGGCACATAGTGGTCGACTTGCAAATACACCTGCGCGTCCAAGGCACCTTCGCAGTACACACATTTGCCGTAGGCGAGGTCGCGAAGCGCCGTCCGAAGCACTCGCTTTGCGTTTAGTGTGGCCCAATCGCCTTTTTGGGAGCCGTTCAGGATGGCGTGGAAGCGCCTCGTCCACCTGCTGCCGTGCTTGATGAGTTCCAGCGGCGCCGGCGACGTGCGCGGTGTATGCACCATTGCGGCGCCTATGCCCGCTTTTTCCGCTTTGGTTCGGTCAACGAGCGGACTACGCTGTCCGGGATCGTCATAGGCGATGCGACGATGGAGCGAAGCTCCTCGCTCCGTTCCGCCAGAGTAATTGTTAGTTCCTTGAGGCGCGCTTTGTCGGTAGCAGACAAAGAGCC
>Ga0302325_10022018_pt1 | contig 13345 bp, 11 predicted proteins | sample Palsa_T0_2_FD_201948 | JGI IMG/M metagenome (GOLD analysis project Ga0302325, IMG submission 201948) | Peat permafrost microbial communities from Stordalen Mire near Abisko, Sweden - Palsa_T0_2 | ecosystem: Environmental > Terrestrial > Soil > Palsa > Peat permafrost | place: Sweden: Abisko... | reverse complement strand
GAGGCGAAGTAACCATCGGTGGTATCACGTGCCACGTCATCTTTCCGGATCTACATCCTGACTGGGCGATGACGGGCGAGCGAGACTTGGAACCCCCCACGAGCATCGACAGGAGCGAGCCGCAAACTGGCTCGTGACCGACTGGGGTTTCATCCACAATCATGAATCTGTGACAATTCAGGCAGTCGGGCTCATTCTCTCCCAGCCTCTCGGCTGGGGAGACCAGGTGATTGAGTTCGACCACGCGGTAGGGCAGTGGCGGCATCTGCTGCGTGATTGGCTCTCGGTGATGGCCGGGGGGCCAACGGATTTTCTGGAGCTTCCGGTCAGGGGAGAGACCCGGTGGGCAAGTGATGCTTACACCGACCAGGTCTGGCTGAACTACTACGATAACCTTCAGCGGCCCCGGCGCTTGTCGCGCTGGCAGTGGGATCATGTCCTGGCGCACGTCTGCTCAGGCGACCAGCCGCCTCTGGCGCAGGTCCTGCTCACTACAGCAAGGCGAGCCGCAGCTACAGGAAACGCACGCCTTGCAGTTATAGACGCAGCAACAGCCGCAGAAGTGGCCCTGACCGCAGGACTCTCCGGCCGTCTTTCAGCCGACACCTCTCCGCAGGTGATCAAAATCCTAATCGACCGAACCAGAATGCTAGGCCCGCGCCTGGACCTTGCCAAGGAACTTGGCATGGCAGTCCCTGACCGAATCCGCGCGGACCTGCTCGACCGCCGGAACGCGGTCATCCACCGAGGCACCACCATGACTGATGCCGATGCGCAAGCGGCTATCACGGCTGCAGGGAAACTGGTCGATGACTACCAGCCGTTCGCCGCGCACTGTCACGAGCCGACCAAGCCCCCGACCCCGGAATCTGCGCCTATACCTTCTGGCTGGAGTGACTAGCCCCCGTTCTAAGTCGTGCGAAGCATCGCGGACACTAGGGCGCCTGCTGCGGCACTAGGAGGATGACTAGAACCGTGGTTGCCCAAGGCTGCCGTAAGGCGTTGGTCGTGACAGCGTCAGGTGCCAGTTGGCCGCCAGACTGGGATGCACTCGTCTTGAATCCCGATCGCTCTAATCCGGCCTAGCGTCCACTTGTAGCGTGCCAAACCGGCCTACCATCAACTCATGCTTGACTCAGGGGCCTGGACCGCCATCGGGACCGGTGCGCTCGCCGTAGCGACACTTGTACTGGCTTGGGTGACTGTCCGGACGGGTGCGAAGGACCGCCGGCACGATGACGAGAAGCGCGCTGAGGATAGAGCCCGCGACGACCGCTTGCGTCAAGAAGCGCTCGAACAACTGGAGCAACGCGAACAAGCCGAGCGCACCGCCCGCGAGGACTACGAAGCCCGCCAGGTGCTCGTTTCTGTCGAGGAGAAGCAGCATCCCGGTAGTGGGCATGACTTCAACCGGCGTATCATCCTGAGCAGCCCGCATGCCTACCCCATCAAGTGGGTCGACGGCAGCCTCGCCGTCCAGGCGAACAGCGGACTCAGCATTATCTCCTTCGGCCACAGCGGCGACGAGCCCTACATCGATGAGCAGCGCACCTACTATGCCTTCTGAGCCGCGGTCCCGGTGACGGCCGCCAGGGCGGCGCCAGTCATGAGGTTCGTCGACTGGCACGGCAACCTCTACTTCCAGTACCGGCACTACACCCAGCGGTTCCCTCAGAATACCGATTGGCACGAGGCGGCCCGAGTGATCGATGAATGGATCAGGACCGGGCCGAAGCCAGACTGAATTAGCTCGCCAGCTTGGTGGCACGAACGTTAGTTGCTGTCCTTTAGGAATAATCCTATCCTCCAGCCTGAAATGACATGGGTATATGGACACTTTCCTATGACTGGCGCCGTCTATGCTTGGTTGGCGGTTCCGAAGTCCCGGCAGAGAGGCATAGTGCGACGAAAGGCTAAACTAAATGCCCGGCATGTACACTTTTTGCTGCGAAGCGGTAGGATGCGTGGCGTGAAGCCGAGCGACTTCTTTACCTGGGTGGAGCTGCCCGAGCCTTTTGAGGGTTCTAGGTCTGTGCTTGACGCCGACCTAGTGGATAGCTTTAGGCTTCGACCACGGGAGGATACAAGTGACCTGGAAGCTGCGTATGGCTTGGCCCAACTAGCTCGTGACGAACTAGTTGCTTACGGGACTGGCAAGCAGAGCAGACTCGGTGGCGACGAAAATATCACTCTTGTGTTGCGGGCTTTGCGTGTAGTCCTTGCGCGTCTCGGCATAAATTTCGACCCGCCTTTTAGGGACTTCGAGCGGTTCCGTGACTACTGGATAAGCCACGGTATGAGTGGCTCCTACGCTGCTCGCCGCGACTACTTGAACGAACTTTTCGGTCCTGTCTTCACACGGCTTGAACAGCTTGAAGACGAGCAGACAAACCCATCGGTACGTGGGGTGGACGGCCAGCTCAAGAACATCATCTTTGCATCGACTGGTCCAAAGCCTCGGATCGTCTTGAGGGACGCGATTAACAACGTCATTGAGGTTGTCGAGAACGCGCAGTATTGCCTTTTCTATGACCGGCCGCTCAGTGAGGCCGGGCTGACGTGGGCCGAGTTGGTCGACTGGTGGCGAGCAGGCAACGGCCTCGGAGGCCAGGACGAGGCGGCGGATAACCTGTACCGCCGGTTGTTCCGGTCGCTCGATAGCCCACCCGAGAAGACACTGTTTCGGACCTACTGTGAGCGTTACAACTCGGCCAGCACAGGCCTACCTGGCCTCCTCCCGCAGGTCTATCTTCACTACGACCCCAGGACCCGACGCGAGCGCGACGGCCAACCGAGCGTCCTCATGCGTGAGCGTATGGACTTTCTATTGCTTCTACCTCAGGGTGTGCGGATTGTGCTGGAGGTCGACGGCCAGCAGCACTACGCCGAGGGTGTCAATAAGGGGGACGCTGCTTCACCCAGGCTCTACTCGGAGATGGTGGCCGAGGATCGGCGGGTCCGGCTACGCGGCTACGAGGTCTTTCGGTTCGGTGGGTATGAGCTGACCAGGCGAGGAGCGGCCGACATGTTGCGCGAGTTCTTTGATGAGCTTCTCGCACGGTACGAAGCGGACTAAAGTTGATCCGATGGACCTCGAACAAGCGCTAGAACAATTTGATGCTGTTGAAACGAACCTTCGCCGCCTCGAAAAGGTGTGGCATGACAGGCCTCTCGTAATGCGTAGGTCATCGGTTCGGCTCCGATAGGCGGCTCCACCAAGATCCCCGCGTCTATCAGGCACTTAGGAGGCCCGACCATTTCCTTTGGAGCGGGTCAGCTATCGGCACTGTGCTCATAAGTCCTTTTTGGAAGTACATCGTCCACCCTGGAGAGAATCGTCAGTCCCGCGTCCAGCGCATCGTAAGCCTCGTTCAGGTACTTCTTCAGCTGGAGTTCGTCAAGGTCAAAGTCTTCCACCTCGTCCTCTTCATCCCAGGGGTCGCACGACTCGGCAGAATTCGCGATGCCGTGATCATCTACCGGCATGGCTTCACGACTGTCGTTTTCGAAGAGTAGCGTTATCACATGCTCGAGAGGTGCATCGGGGCCCAAACGACTGAAGCCGATGTGTATTACTCCGTGCACGAGGCGATTTCGCCGGTCGATCATTCTGCCGATCTTCTCAAGTTCCGCCGAAACCTCGTGCTCCAGCGTAAGCGCCGTAAGTAGGTTCCTTACGTCTTGCAAAGCCACACCTGCGCCCTTGCGCTTCTGGCGACCGGAGAGCGTTCCGACGTAACGGTCTCTAATCTCCTGGGCTATTTGAAGCAGGAGAGACTCTAGTTCAGCGACCTGCCCTATGACCAGTCCCCGCAGTTCATGCAGGGGACGGCTGATTAGCGCTTCCTCAATCGGGTCGTGATCCTCGTTGAACCAGCCGTCGGGATTCCGGAGGATGAGAACCTCCTGCCAGCGCCTGACCACAAGCGGGGGCCAGCGTTCATTCACGCGAGTTCCTATCGGTCGGACTATCCTGGCGATGCGCCGAGCGGTGACTTGAGGATCCTCATGCTCCCACACGCGAATGACCGTCCATCCCCCTTCGGGAGAGCTGGTGGCCAGAGTCTAGGTCGCGCTGCCTGGCTGCCTGTTGCCCGTCCGGCCGGCTCACACCCGGCACTGCAGCACGAACTGCGACAGGGGTCGGATGCGGTACGAAAGCGGCGTCACGCACAGTAACAGGACGGCATGGTACGGGGCTTCAAGCGTGGACCGGTTCGTGGACCGAGTAATTGGTGCAACCGGTGCAATTGGCGTCATCGTTGGCACGACCTCGCGGTATCTGTGCAGGTAGCGCGTCCGGAGCGCCGGGCCGGACTTCTCATAATCCGCCGGTCGTGGGTTCGAGCCTTACCCGAACACCAGCAGTTTTACTAGTAGTCCAGGTTGAGGTGTGGACCGACCGCTGGCTCGCCCTCGACCCGGCCGCCTGCACGCTGATCACGACCTACCTGGACGAGATCAGGGCCGAGCTGGCGCCGTCGGCGTCGAGCTGCGAGATGACGCGTACTTGTTCTCCAACGACCCGGCCCACTCCCGGCCGTGGAACCCGGACTGGGGCCACCAGATGCCGCCATGCCGCTGCGACCGCAGCCGGGACTCCGAGGATGAATAGGGCCGTCGTTAACGGCTGCCATGCCTTCCCCGTCAACCGGCCACTCCTTCTAGGCTAGATTTTCGCTTCCAAGTATCCGCGAACTCAGCCGGGCACCTATTGCCATCCCGTTCCCGAACTCCGTGCGCATCCTAATCTCAGAGTGACCGCTGGTGCTGATGAGGCGCCATGACGATCGAATCCATGAACTAATGGGTTAACGGTAGCCTGGCCCAGCGCTCCGTTTGTTCTGCCTGCACGGGCACCCCCGGCCTGTGCTTTGGTGGCGCCTATTTCACTCGTTTCCGCAGGCGACTCGATCCACGACTCACTACGGCCGTCTACCGATGCTCATCCACGCAACGTACTGTGGGCATCCGAGGTTTCTCTACCGCGGGCCGCTGGGTACTTGCGTGCGTCCGGATCACCAGTCCGGCGACCACTTCCCGGATTGTGGCCGCTGGACTGCCGGCTTCGGCCAGGAGATAGCCGATAACATCCTGCTGGCCAGCCTGCTCGATAATGACGCGGCCTGCGTGGCCGGACGGCTCGATGACTCGCGCGCTAGGGCCCGCAGGTGACCGGCTCATCCGAGCGTGATGCGGACCGACCGGTTCAGCGTGGCCGGCCCGGCGAGGAGTATCCCGGCCGCGTTGCGGTCCGGTGTGAACTGAGGGAAGTCGCTGCCTACCCCCCTGATGCTAATCTCGGCCGCCGAGGCGCCTAGTGAGATCAGGACGGAGCGGACCCGGTCGGCCCGCAGGCGGGACAAGGCGATCTGGCCGGACATGAGACCGACGTCGGCGGTCGTCCCTTCCAACCAGGCGTGCCGCGACCGGTCCGCGGCCAGCCATCGGGCGATGGGAAGCAAGGCCCGGATGGCAGCGGCTTGGTCGACGAAGGCCGTTGTGTTGGGCTGGAATCTCACCGGTGACGCCCCGGTGAAGACGAGAGTCTTATGGTAACCGGGAGCGACGTGCTGCGTGGTGGGCAGGGGCACCAGCTGCACCGGTTCGTTGGTACTGACCGACGGTCCTTGGCCCGGCTGCGGGATGACCTCGACCTTGGCCCCTGCGGCTCGCAGGGTGGCGACCCAGATCGCGGTGACGTTGCTGCGCCACTTGGCTGAGAGCGGTGGCTGCGGCGTAGCCGTATAGCCGACGCCGACTAGGGTCACGGTAAAGCCCTGCAGGTCGGGTAGGTTGTCGGTGCCTTTCAGCTGACCAGCGACCTCGGCCGGGGTGGCGGCCAGCAGGCCGGGAACGGTGAAATCGAGCGCGCCGCGGTCGTCCAGGCCGGAGTCGACAAGCACCAAGTCGGCGTCCGGAGCACCAAGGGTGCGGACCTCGTCGGCCGCGACTGCGAGCGCGGCCAGATCGTCGACGCCGGGCGCATCCGGCCGGGCTGCGGCGACTGCCGTCTCGACCAGTTGCACGTCGCGTCCAACCCAGGGCGAGTGCTGCTCGGCGAGTGTGGCGTCGGCCTGGCTAGGCAGCTGCGGGATAATCAGCTGCGGCTGGCCGGAGGCAACCACGATCCGTACCGGCTTCCCGGCCCGGATGGCTGCCGTCAGCTGGCAGATCACCGGCGGGTCGAGCGTAGGCTCCGGTGCGTCCCGGTGGGCTCCGATGACCAGGATCACGGTTTGCGCCCCCGCGCACCGCTGGGCGGTCGTGATAGCTGAGATCTGGCCTTCTCGGGACGCACAGCCGGCGGCCAGGATCAGGCCGACTATGACAAGCGGGAGTAGCCGTAGGCGCCGGTTCATGCGACGGTCTCGCTGCTCGCCAGCGCGGCCCGGAGCGCGGAGGCACGTCGTTGTGCCTCTTCGAGCGGCAGTTTCTCGGTCCGCAGCAGGTATTCGAGGTAGTGCCGCTGCAACTTGTCGGCGGCGCCCTCTGCGGCTGCGGCAGTGGCGGCCAGGGCTGTGGCAGCCCTGGCCCAGCGCCAGTGCGCCCAGGATGCCCGCAGCGCGGCAATGAACATTGCGAAGGTGTGGGTCTCCACGACGATCTCTTCGATGCCGAGCAGCCCCAGCGCACTGATCAAAGCGGCGAGCCCGGCCGCGCCCACGGCTGTTGAGTAACTGGAGCCCTGGACAGCAAGGCTCTGGAACCTCAGCACCGTCAGAATGAGCACGAAGAGCCCCTCCAGGACCCGCACTGAGGCGGGCACGCCGAGGCCGTTCAGCCGACGTGTGGCTAGCAGGCAGGCTAGGGCGACGCCGACTACGGCAGTCAGCGCGGACAAGCCGATAGCGAGGGACTGGCTAGCAACTAGGACCTCCACGCCGACGTAGGCGGTAACGGCCTCGGCGGCCCCGCCGACCGGGATGAGCAGCCGTAGCAGCCAGGTGCGATTGCCACCTGAGTGATCATGTTTGCGATCGTCGGCCGCCCGGCGGATCCGGTCCGCGGCGTCTCGCTTGCTTGCCTCCCGGGCGAACGCGGGCTTCACCCGGCTGAAAAGCTCGACGACGTGTCGGTGTATCGCCTTGCCCACGCCGGACAGGAAACCGGCCTCGGCATTTCCGCCCGGTGGGCTCGTACCGCAGGGGTCGGCCTGACCGTCGGCCGCCACGGCTCCAGGCAGGGCCCGCATTGTACCTTCCGGTTCTCGTGGTACCTGCCGGTTCACTGGTTCCTGCGATGGTGTGGGGTAATTCGTAGTCATCTCGTCTTCTCCTTCTGATAGCTGCGCGGGCGCCGGGGTGGTGGTCCCGCGGGCGGCGGCCGGCCGGTTTGGCCAGCCCGCCGATGACCGTGACCGGCCAGGTCCTGATGAGGGCCGGGTCGGCGAGTACGGTCGTTGCCGTGACGTCACCGCACATGCCGTAGGCGGCGAAACGCATGATCGGTCTCCGCATCTTTCGGATTGGTGGCTCTTCGTTGAGCCGGGGGCGGATCGCATGGGTCGTGGACTCCGGGGCGGACGTGGAGGAGCGCATTATGTCGCAGGTAGTTCGCGGCGTGATCCGCGGCCGCCGTGCCCTAATGAGGCGTTCGAAGCGACCTGCCATGACTATCCACCTTCCTGCTACCTGATGTACCCGACAGTTGACATCGCATAACCAATTGCCGGAGAACGTCGAACGGCAACTGTCTAGACTTGGCAAGAACTTGCGCTCAGTGGGCATTTGCCGTAAGAAGAGTGCCAGGAGATGATCATGGGCTAGGCTGGTCTCGCGGTATGCGCCTGCAGAGCGGCCTCAACCAGCGAAGAAGCGTATATGTCAGAGCCTCTGGATCCAGTCACGGCTGGCTTGGTGGCCGTCCTGGAGAAGGTCAGGCAGCGAGCCGGGCTGAAGGAGGACCGCCTGGTCGGCCCCAACCTGGACACCCTGTCCGGGCTGGAAAGTGTCCGCGAGTTGGTAGCGACCGGGACGAGGGCGCCAGAGGCCATCGTGATGGCCGTCAGGGCTGCAGCCGGATCACTGGAACCTACTTCCAGCATCGTCGCAGACGTAAGCCTCGGCCTGGAGCTGGCCCCCCGTGAGCTGACTCCGGACCCGGACCTTTACGCATCCGACCTTGGCCGCCGCCGCGCTGCCCTGGTGAAGCACTGGGATCGCGTACACGAGCTAAGGTCCGCGGTGCCCGCCATACCCAAACCGTCCGTGCGGACACTGCGGCTGGAGATCGAAACCGAAGTCTTCAACGCCTTGGCCTCGGTGCTGACCGACGTCAGCGGACGGCGAGTTAGCCTTCCGCGTCCGGTTCGTCCTGAGCCCGGCGAAGCCGACGACGGGAGCGGACGGGACGATACCGAGCCCCGGCGCGCCGCCGCTCCGGCGCCGCCCCCGCTGGTGCGCAGCCAGGCCACGCTGCTCCTCGACGAGTTCCGCCGCATCGCTCACGCGCTGCGGGATGCGCTGGTGCTTGAGACCGGCGCCACCGGCTGGCCGCACGACCTTCGGAAGGGCTCCCGGCCGCTCACTCCCTGGTCGACCTCTTATGGCGTCAGGGCCATGCTGCTGCTCGAGGGGTCACTGGCACCAGACCTGAAAGAGGCCGTCAGGTTCCTGGAGCACGCTTCCGAGAAGGGCGGCGGCTATAGAGCCCGGGCACAGGCGAAGGCCCGTCCGGAAGTGACCGCGGCCGTCCTGGACACCTTGCACCGGGTCGACGGGAAGGCCGACTTCACCCGTCAGCTGAGCGTAGTCAAAGGACAGGTTTCCGGCTTCGAGAGAACGCGGCCGTTCGTTCTGACTTGCCTGCTGGAAGCCAGCGTCGGGCTTGGCCTGGACCCGGACCTGACCCGGAACCTCAGCCAGGCACTGCTGGACGCGCGTCGACCTTACGACGGTATCCAGTTGTGGCCAGAGAAGGCCGAGGAGGGCCGAGAAGCCCCAGACGCCTCCATCGTTCATACTGCCCGTGCCGTCCGGGCCCTGGCCCTAGCGCAGGCCGCGCGACCCGTAGTGCTGTCAGATGAGAGGCTGAACGCCGAGGTTGAGGAAGGAGTTACTCGGGCCGCCGCGTGGCTGGCGGTGCAGCAGGACCTGAGCAATGCCAGCGAGATCATCGATCGTCAAGACCCGGAGTCGCCCAATCGCATCGAGCAGGTATACGTCCGGCACTTCACCGCGGCCTGGGTGGTGAAGGCGCTCGTGTCGGCTGGCCTGTCAGCCAGCAATCCCTCGGTAGGCACCGCCGTGGCCCGCGTCTGGGGCGACTACAACGGCCCTATCGCGCTCTGGAGCTGGAGCAATGGTGATTTTCCGGTCTGGATGACGTACGACGCTGTGGATGCCTTGCGGCTCGCCGCGCTGGCCACTACTATCCGACCCGTGGACTTACGGTCCCATAATCTGGACCATCCGGCCCGGGAATCTCGAGCCCGGGCTGGGTTCTGCCTTAGAAGATCTGCCAATATCCAGCCATGCCCGGATTCCGCCTGGCCTCAGGCGTCGCGATTGGACGGTCCATTGGACTCTGTCAGCCCTGCGGCTTCAACAGGTCCGGCACCGTTGTCGGCCGGGCCTGCGGCGACGATTCCGTCAGTCGATTGGTGGATCACCAGCCGGTGCAACCTGGCCTGTGACTTCTGCTACGGGCCCAAGCCGACCAGGGATCCCGTTGAGCTGCGTGCGGATATCCTCGCGGCCATCGAGAAGAGCACCGCAGCCGCCGTGACCTTTTGTGGCGGCGAGCCCCTTATCGTCCGGGAAATAGGGCTCTATGCCAGGAGACTCGCCGATTCTGGAAAACGTACGGTTCTCAACACGAACGGTGAGCTGCTATACAAGCGCGTGCAGCAAGGGCTTGACCTTGCCTTCACGGCCGTCGGGTTCTCCATCGACGGCTCGACCGAGCTTGTCCACCGCGCGATGCGCGGAGCGAAGGCCGATCTCGGCGAAGTGCTACGCGCCACCCAGATCGTGGCGGATCTGCCGGAGGCAAGCCTCAAGATTGGCACAGTCGTTAGTGCCGTCAACCGGGACGACCTTCCCTCCCTGGCCGCGCTGGTGGCGCGCCTGAAGCCCGACATCTGGCGGCTGTACCAGTACAGCACGCGAGGTGTGCAGAATTCCGGTCAGCAGAGGCACCGGCTGTCCGAAGAGGAATTCCGCGACCTGGCCCAGGCAGCAGCCGAGCGGGCTGCTCCGGTACCGACCGCTCCGTCGTCAGAGAGCCAGACAGCAGGCTGCCTGATCGTCGACCCGAATGGCAACGTTCTGCAGCCGACCAGCGTCGGATACATAACCCACGGCAACTGCCTTCGCGAGCCGATTGACGACATCTGGGCGAAAATCCCGTCGCCCGTATCGATTATCCAGAACAAGCGCTGGCTGTCCGTTCTCACCGACCGACCCCGTGAAGCCGTCGGCGCTGGTCAGCAAGCCAACAGAGGGCTACAGTAAGAATCTGCGGCATGGCCCGGAACAGACCATTTGCGTTCAGCGCATTCATAATCCAAATTTGGCCTGGGTTCTCCTGGCCTGAGATGATTCATTTAGCGTATCCGCTGGCTGCCTGCACGGGGAGAGCAAATGCAGGATGCGGAAGTTCATACTGAGCCACAGGACCCTCAGGGACGGATTTCTGTCGGTTTGATAGTCATCGGGCATGTCGGCGTGTCCGTCGTCCGGACTCGGACGGGCCGCTGGGAATCCCCGGGCGGCTCAGGCTACGCGGTGGCCGCGAGCGCGGCGGCGCTGATTGGCAGCCGAGTCGGCCTGGTGGCCCAGGTGGGTCTGGACTTCGATTTGGCGCCGCTTCGCCGTTTGAACGTCAACCTGGAGGGAGTGACCAGACTGCGCGGTGCCACCGCGAGGCTCTGCATCGACCAGTTCGACGACGGTAGCCGCACCTTCAGCGCGGACCTGGGTGTCGCGGCCGCCGCCCAGATGGACGCCTTCCCCTCCTCATACCTGAACGCCTCGTACATCCACCTCGGTACGGCCCCACCGAAACAGCAACTGGAATGGCTGCGGTTCCTGCGCGACCGCCTTTGCTCGGCCCAGATCTCGGCGGACATGTTCGAGCACTACGTGGCCACCGATCCCGTTACCTGCCGAGAAGTGTGCAATCACGCAGACCTTGTCTTTTTGAACCAACAGGAGTACGACGGGCTGTACGGCAGCGCCGAGACCAAGCCACCGCGGATCTTGAAGGGCGGATCCGAGGGCGCGAGCCTGCTCGCGGACGGGCTGGTTCACCACGTGGCGGCCCAGCAGACCCGGGTGGTGGACCCTACGGGCGGTGGCGAGATCCTCGCCGGCGTGTTCCTCGCGCTGAGGGCCGACGGACGATCAGAATGCGATGCACTGGAGTACGCAGTCCGCGCCGCCACCAGCTGCGTCGAGGATCATGGCGTGACCGGCCCGCAGCTCGCCGCCGAACTCGAGGCCATCCGGCGCAAGGTGGGGGACGAAAGCGCAAGCCAGCGTTTCGCTGAGTAGTTCGCGCGCAGTAGCGCTCGGTGCCTGCCGGATCAGGCGGGCAGCAACGGGCGGTGCCGACGCGGAGCTACCTGCGGCCGCGGAGCTGCGCGAGATTCTCGCTCATCCCGGTCCTGCGCAGGGCTTCGATCACTATGCTCGCCGACAAATGCTGCCTGTGCCGACCTGCTAAGCCACCGGTCACGACGTTCGCCATCGTTGCCCGGCAGCCTGGCGGGAGATGCCGAGCCGTGCGCCGATTTCGGCCAAAGGGTAACTGTAGGCGCGCAGGCCCTTGATCGCCTCGGCTATGGCGGTGCCGATCTTCTCGGCCGGGCCGAGCATGAGGCCCAGAGCCCCACGTGGCGGTCGCCAACGCGGCCAGCGTAGGCACGCGGGATGCGCCGGAGGCACGCGGGGGACTCGCCGTTCTCGACCCGCCGCCGCTGCCGTTTTGGCGTCATCCCGGGCCTTGACACTGCCGCCCTTGGGAAGCTGGCCCGCTGGTGACGTGCTGGCTGCCTTGCTGACGAGGTGCGGAGGGCTCGTGGGCGTCTGTGTTGTCCGAACAGGACGGCGGTTCCTTTCGGCTATCTGGACGAGACATAGAGATGCCTCATCCGATAGCTGCCGGACATCGCCTCGGCCACGCGACCGCAGGGAGCGCCCTTGACCGGCCTGCTACACAATCGGAAGCGGATGAGGCTCCTGTGTCCGTACGGACGTGTCCGGTGCCGATCCAGGCCGGAAGGAGTTGACGCTATATACAGCGGTGCCGCTCGGATGTGCTGCTGAATGATCCGGGTTGATCAGGTGGCTTGATGGGCCGCGGCGGAGCGCAGGAGCCGCCTTGATCCAAGTACGACTTAATTCGGCACCACAAGGATCTGGTCGAATTTCCTGATCGACTGTCTTGTTGGACCATGACAAATCGCGGCGCCGTTGCGGCGGCTTCTGCCCACTACGCTCGGTTGCGGCCATCGACTCTTGCCCGCCGTTGGCGTGGAACGGTTCGTGGGACGACGCGCAGGATAATCCCAGCACAGCTGGTGCTGTCAGTGCGATTGCCCGTGTCATCGGTGCAGCTAGCGCGCACGGTGCACGGGGCCGTACTTCTTGTAAACGGCAGGTCATCGCCTCCTGATCTAGGCTCGTCACAACCGGCTCGGTTAGCTTTCTTTGTAGTTGCGTAACGTGACAAATGCGATATTGTTACCAGTTGGAGCAATTTCAGATCGCCGAGTACGAGCGGCTGACAACGGGTGTCAACTTCTAAGGCTGCCACGCGCAGATCGGGCAGTTCTGTATGCCGGGTCATCTAGCCCGTCGCTGATTTGGTGGCCGCTTAAGGCGGGTCGTAGCGGACTAACGGGTCTTGTCGCCCGTATTGCTGCTAGCTGGCGGTCTGCAAGGCATACAGTGTTCGGCCGACGCCGCTGACGTAGACGGTGTGACCAGCTACTACCGGGTTGGTAGAGACGAAGTTTGCGGTGGGGAATGTCCAGCGGGCCTTGCCGGTGGCGGCGTTCAGCGCGTACACCTTGTCGTCGTCGCTGCCGACATACACGATGCCGCGCGCCACCGCCGGGCCGGATAGGACGGAGTCCCCGGTGGGGAATGTCCAACGGGCCTTGCCGGTGGCGGCGTTCAGCGCGTACACCCTGCCGTCGTCGCTGCCGATATAGACGGTGCCGTCCGCCACCGCCGGGGCGGAGTCAACGTAGCTTCCGGTGAGATGGGTACAGCGGACCTTGCCGGTGGCCGCGTTCAGCGCGTACACCCTGTCGTCGTCGCTGCCGACGTAGACGGTGCTGTCCGCCACCGCCGGGGCGGAGAGAATGCGGCCCTCGGTGGGGTAGCTCCAGCGG
>Ga0302325_10022017_pt1 | contig 13345 bp, 7 predicted proteins | sample Palsa_T0_2_FD_201948 | JGI IMG/M metagenome (GOLD analysis project Ga0302325, IMG submission 201948) | Peat permafrost microbial communities from Stordalen Mire near Abisko, Sweden - Palsa_T0_2 | ecosystem: Environmental > Terrestrial > Soil > Palsa > Peat permafrost | place: Sweden: Abisko... | reverse complement strand
TTGCCGAGGCGGGACGGCTGGTAGGCCGATTCGCACCGATGGAGTTGTTCCCGGCAGCGGGGCGGGTCGTCGATTGGCTGGCTGGGACAGAGCGACCGGCGGAGTTGGACCGGTTCGCCGAGGGGCTGGCCTGGCGGTTCTGGCTTGCGGAACGGTCCAGGTTTGTGGGCCGGTTCTGGCTTGTGGAGCGGTTCTGGCTGATCGAGCGGTTGGAAGCCTGGGACCGTCCCGCGGAAGGAGATTGACTCGTGCTGCGGTTGCCGCCGAGTGAGCGGCCTGTCGAAGCTGAACGGCTTGGCGTGGTTGCGCGGCCAGTAGAGGTTGAGCGACCGGCCGAAGTGGTACGCGCGTTTGACGCGGTGCGGCCAGCGGTGCGGTTGCCGGAGGACGTGCGGTTCGTGGAGTTGTAGCGTCCGGTAGAGGTTGAATGGCTGATCGGAGTCGTTCTCGGGCTGGAAATGCCGCGCGAGTTCGGCCGGCCCATGGGTGCGTGACGATCAGGACCCGCGTTAGGGCCACGGTGGTAGCCGGCGTTCATGCTGCGGCCGCCGTGATCGAAGCCGCGTCCGTCATGTCTGCCGAAGCGGTCGTGGTTGGCGACGGTCCGGCTGTTGGAGTAGTAGGCGTTATTGTTGTAAACCACGCCTCCGCCACCCCATCCTGGACCCCATCCGCCAAAGCTGAAGCCAAAGTGGAGGTCGAGTCCGGCGGAAACGGCGGGCTCAAACGAGACGCCATCGGCGACGACAACGCCTGCTGGAGCAGGCTCTACAACATAGCCGGGATAGGCAACAACTTCGGCTGCAAAGACGGTCCAGGGGTTGTAATACTGGACGAAGACCACATCGGGGTTCGCGGGAACGATCTTGATCAGCTCAGCGTCGACAACGACATTCTCCTGCGCCGTTGCGACGAGCGCCTGGGACTTGTAGGCGAGCGCACGCATAGCCTGGATGGCGTCCATAACATCGTCTGGCTGGTTGTAATAGGCATTGCCAAGCTGCGTGGTCCAGGCGCTGTTTTTCGCCATGCTGTCAAGGACGTCGGGGAATATGACCAGGCCCTTGATGGAAGGATCCCAATTCATGCTGTTGGCCTGGGTTGCGCGCTGGTCCGGAGTAAAATTCACCTTTGTGCTCAGCCAATTGTTGGCGTCGCCAACTTGGTCGGGAAATGTGCATCCGATTAGAATCTGAGCAACCAGCGGGTCGGGATCGAGAGCGATCGGGGCCACGAGCTGATCCAGTTGGTCGGCATTCAGGGGAACGTATTCCGGCACAATCGCTTGTGCCTTCGACTTCAATTGAGCCGCGGGGATGAGCAGAAGTGAGAGAATCGCCGTCATGAGCAGACTGCGGCTGATGCGGCCAAAGGATGGTTTGAAGGAGTAGTGGGCCGGAAGGCTGGCTGATTGCCCAGCTTCAACGTTGACTTGGGAAATCTTTGTGCTTTTCATTTGCGTCTCCTCGTGTGCGTTTGGGGTAAGCTGAGGTTTATTTCAGCCTTCACCGGGTAACGCGCCGAACTTCAGAAAACGGGGTCATGACCTTCTCTTGCTTGTTTTGCCCACAAGAGTCCTTCCAGTATTTCGAGGAGCTGTATGGATTTAACGCCGCAGCAGTGGGAGAAGGTGAAAGCGCTCTTCGAGGATGCGCTCGAAAAGGCCCCTGCCGAGCGGGTTTCGTACCTTGCTGCGGCCGAAGACGATTCAAAGGTGCGGAGCGAGGTGGAACGATTACTCGCGCATCACGTCGATTCCGGAGGGTTTCTTTCTCATCGCGCGTTTTCGCTCGCGCCTTTGACGTCGGAGCCGGAACCAAACCAGTCGTTTGCCGCGGGCGATGTGGTTGCCTCGCGATTCCGGATCATCCGGTTTCTGGCGCGCGGAGGCATGGGCGAAGTTTATGAAGCCGAGGATCTGGAACTTCATGAGCGGGTGGCGTTGAAATCCATCCGCAGTGAATTGCTTCACGATGAAAAATCGTTGGAACGATTCAAACGCGAGGTTCACCTGGCGCGCCAGGTCACTCATCCGAATGTCTGCCGAATTTACGAGCTGTTTCGCCACTCGCGCGGTCATGGCGAATCCGCCGGCGGAGACGGAGTTGTCTTTGTCGCCATGGAACTGCTGGAGGGCGAAACCTTAACCGAGTTTCTGAAACGCGATCCACGCATGCGCGTGGAAGACGCACTGCAGATCGCGCTGCAGATGGCCGCTGGCCTCGGAGCCGCGCACGCGGCCGGAATCGTGCACAGGGATTTCAAACCCGGCAACGTGCATCTGGTTCCACGCGCTCAGGGTATGCGGGTGGTCATCACCGATTTTGGCCTCGCCCTTCGCTCCAGCCACGAACTCAGCATGTCAATTTCGATTACAGGCACAGGAGAAGTGCTGGGCACGCCGGCTTATATGTCGCCGGAGCAGGTTGAAGGCAAGGAACTGACGCCCAGCTCCGACGTCTACTCGCTCGGCCTGGTGCTCTATCAGATGGTCACAGGCACCCGGCCGTTCGAAGGCGCAACGCCTCTGCTGGCGGCCGTCCGCCGGCTCAGGGAAGATCCGACCCCGCCACGCAACCTGGTTCCAGACCTTGACCGGCGATGGGAGTCGGTGATCTTAAAGTGTCTCGAGCGCGAGCCGCAAATTCGTTTTCAAAGCGGGGACGAAGTGGGGCTAGCGCTCCGAGGCGAGACCCGGCTCCGCCGATCGGGCCGCTTCGCGCCCGGAGTCATGCTTGGGTCGCTGGCACTGATCCTCGTTGTCCTTGCAGTGGCAGGCGTACTCCTCATTCCGAGGTTTCGCCACCCTGCTTCTGTCGCCACCCAACCAGGGCCGGCAACACCGTCGATTGCGGTTCGGCGATCGATTGCCGTGTTGCCTCTCCGCAATCTCTCGGGCCGGTCCGACAAGGAGTGGGTGTCGACCGCGCTGCCTGACATGCTGACCGCGGAGTTGGCGGCAGGAGGGAAGATGCGAACCTTCCCGGGGGAAAACATTGCCCGTGCAAGCGCGGATCTCAAGTTGACAGGCATGCAAACTCTGGCCGGCGACACACTCGCGCGCCTTTGGAAATATTTGGGAAGTGACTACGTGGTATTGGGTTCCTATCTGGATCAGGGCAGCAAGCCGGAAGCGCAGATGCGAATCGACCTCTGGCTGCAAGACGCAAGGACCGGCGAAATTGCCGCGACTGTCTCCGAAAAGGGGAGCGAGAGCAATCTGGACGATCTGGCAACCCGCGCCGGTACGGAATTGCGGCAAAAGCTTGGTGTGGGCGAAATTACGCCAGGCGAAGCGGCGCTGGTACGAGCTTCCCTTCCAACCAATCAAGAGGCGCAGCGCCTGTATTCCGAAGGCCTGGCAAAACTTCGCGTAGTCGATATACGAGCTGCCCGCGAATTACTGGAGCGTGCAGTGTCTTTAGAACCCAACTACGCACTTGGGCACTCTGCATTGGCGGATGCGTGGGCCGCCGCAGGATATGACCCCAAAGCCCAGGAAGAATCGAAGAAGGCTCGCGATCTTTCTTCCGGACTCTCGCGCGAAGAGCGATTGTGGATCGAAGGCAGCGACTGGGAACTGAATCGCAAATGGGACAAGGCGGTCGACATCTACCGCACGCTCTTCGAGTTCTTTCCCGATAACATCGAGTATGGCTTGCACCTGGCAACCGCGCAAACACAGGCTCGAACGGTGGATCAGGCTCAGGCCACGATTGCCGCCTTGCGAAAGCTGCCGGCTCCAGATCGGGACGATCCTCGCATCGACCTGCAGCAGGGCAATGTCTTCGACATCAAAGGCGCGTACAAGGAAGAACAAGCGGCTGCCGAGGCTGCCGCCAGCCGTGCGCGAGATATCGGCGGGACAGTGTTGCTGGCACGCGCTCTGGCTCAGGAAGCACGTTCCTTCGAAAAACAGGGCAAGCTTGACGACGCACTCCGCAGCGCGCAGGAGTCGGCGCACATTTCAGACGCAGCGGGGGAGCCCGCCGAAGTGGCTCAGGCGCTCTCCCTTACAGGGATCGTTTACTTCGACCAGGGAAACTTTCCGGAGGCGGTCAAGGCCTACAACAGCGCGCTGGCCATGCAGCGCGAAACCGGCAACGTGCGCGGCACCGCCACTACACTCAATAATCTTGCCAACGTTCTGGGTGAACAGGGAGATTTATCCGGCTCCATCAAGATGTCGAACGATGCGCTGGCCATGTTCCGTGAGGTCGGCGACAGGCATAGCGCGGCGGCGGTGCTGGGAAGCATTGCCGCGCGCACCCTTCAGCAAGGCGACCTGAAGCATGGGAAACAGATGCTGGAGGAGGGACTGGCGGCGTCGCGGGAGATTGGCGACCAGGAGAGAACCAGCACGGCGCTCTACAACCTTGGCGAAGTCCTGCGCTGGCAAGGTGACTTGAAGGGCGCGCGCTCCATGTACCAGCAGGCCGGGGATCTGTCGAAACAGATCGGCGATCAGAGCGGCATCGCTTACGCGATTTTCAGCCTGGGGGACGTTTCTACGGCCGAAGGTGACTTGAACGCGGCTCGTGAGCACTACAACGAATCAATCAAACTTCGAACCCAGATGGGAGAAAAAGGAAATGTCGCCGAAACCCAGATGGCATTGGCACTCCTTTTGATTGAAGAAGGGCGCGCGGGCGAAGCTGAGAGCACGCTGACTCAGGTTCGAGAAGAATTTCACAAGGAAGGTCTGGCAGACGATGAGATTCTCTCTGACATTCTGCTGGCACGCGTCTTGCTCTCACACGGAAAGATCGCGGATGGGGAGAAGGAAATTTCCGCAGTTCACGATCTGCTGGCGAACAGTCAGGATTTCTCCGTTCGATTAAGGGCATCGATTGTGGGAGCGACGGTGCAGGCAGCCGCCGGGAAACCGCAGGACGCGGTTCGGACTCTTGAAGAGACAATTGCAAGCGCAAACAAGCCTGGATATGTGGGGTATGCGCTGGATGCGCAGCTTGCTTTGGGCGAAGTGGAAGCAGAGTCGGGCAAGACTGCGGCAGGGCTGAGCCTGCTCAGGGAAGTCCAAAAACAGGCGCATCTTAAAGGCTTTCATCTGATTGCGGATAAGGCGGCGCGGGCATTGGCGAAATCAGCGAAACAGCCTTCCAGCTCATGAGACGGCAAGACACAAGAGCCGCTCTTCCGGACGGCTCTTGTGTTTCGGAGTGGGCTTGCGCCGGCTCAGAGGGGTTGTACTTTCAGCCCTTGCGGGGCATTCACCGAGTAAGGGGAACCAGGCGCCCGGGTATAACCGGTGGTTGTGACCGTGAAGACCCACAGCTTGTTTGCGCTGTAACTGATCCCATACAGATGGTTATTGTTATCCCAGAAAATCTGGTCGACCTCAGTGGTTGTGAGCAATCCCGTAAAGTGCGTGATTGGCTCCGCTCCATTGAAATGGAAGACCTGCAGCCCGCCCGACCCGGCAACCGCCAGAAGTTTCCCGGATGGAGACATGCTCATGGCGTTTATATTTTCGCCTACTTCCACTGCCGGCATGTTCTCGGTCGTGCTGCTGGTGGTCAGGTTGCCTGAGCTGCTTACCGTGTACGTGGCAAGACGATTCGGCCCGACGGAATTCAGGTCTGGATCCAATGCCTGCATCGTAACGGCCAGATGGTTGTACGGGTCTGCCTCAGCCAGCCACGGGCAGTACCAATCGTCCCCAGGGGCGCTGGGCAGATCGGAATTGGTGTTCAACTGGGTCATTTTCCCGCTGCTGCTGCGCTTGAAGCCGTAGATGGACGGAAATGTCTTGTAGCAGTCGGATGAAAAAGCAAACAGATCGTTTCCTGTGAAGCTGAGTGTGCCGTTGATCTGATCGTCGTTTCCGGCGATGCCCAGATAAGCGAGCTTACCGTTGCTCTGGTCGATGCTGAATTCCTCATAGGTGTTGTTTGCGTCTTGATTCCCCCAATACGCCATGTCATACAATGTCTTGCCCGTATGGTCGACGAAGATTTGTCCCGCATCTCCATTGCCGCCATCAGGTGCAACCACGTTGATCGAAGCCACATAATGCAGAGCGCCATTCGACTCGACGGCGTATGTGTCGATATCGGTCGAACTGTTGGTCGAACCGAAGAGATACTTCCCATTTCCAGCCAGAGGACCGACAGAGCCTGCAAAGGGGGAACCAGGGATTTCAGTGAGCTTGCCGTTGGACGCCGCGGAATAGGCCGTAATGTCGCCGTTGGCCACGTAGACATAGGCAACGGGCGAGGTGCTGGCTTCATCGGTATCCCCAGCAGGGCTCGGTTGTTCGGTTGAAACCTGCGCCAACGCCGCCCCCGCGCAAAGCGCTGTGCCCAGGCTCGCAAGAATCAAATTACGCATGCTGACGGACTTCTTTTCGTTGACTTGGGAAATCTTTGCGGTTTTCATGTCTGTCTCCTCGTTTTCGTGTTGGGTGGGCTGACCTTGATTTCAGCCTTCACTGGGTAACGCGATGAAGCTCTGAAAACGGGGTCATGACTTTCTCCTTATTACGGTACGAAATTTGATGCAGGCGCTCCGAGGCATACAACCCAAGACGGGCCAATATCCATGAACAAATGGCGAAGCCACCGGCGTCTCGTATGAGCTGGCGTCGAGTCGACGTTGCGATAGATCTGCGCTTCAACCCACGCCAGCCCGGCAAGAGCAGGAGGGTAATTCGGGTCCGACGTGAGAGACTCCTCGCAGGCCCGACGCGCCGCTTCCAGCTTTTCCGGTTGATCGGGATACTGCATCAGTGCCTGGCCACGCAAGAACGCGTCGCAGGCTTGTGGGTTTCCCTTATAGCGATGCCGAATCGCCTCCTCTTCCTTCGGGATGTGCTTGGGGTTGAGTGACTGTGCGATCTTTAGCGCATTCTGCTCCTGTAGCGAAAGAGCGTCTTTCATTTCTCCCCTGAAGTCGGAAAAGCCGCCTCGTGGGAGGCGGCTTAGATGTCTATCTTCCGAACAGCTCAGGATCATTCTGTCACCGTGAAACTGGACGTGCTCGTTACAGTTCCGCCGGCCGTGGTGATCGCGATCGGTCCTGTTTTTGCCTCCTCTGGTACGGTTGCGGTCACTTTGGTGTTGGAGTCCACGGTGAAGCTCGTGGCAGCTACTCCACCAAAGGTTACCTCGGTCGTCCCTGTGAGGCTGACCCCGGTGATGGTCACTTCGGTTCCCACTGGGCCGCTGGTCGGCGTGAAGCTCTTGATCTGCGGCGTCACGTAGAAGACAACGATCGTTTTCAGCGTGCCTCTGGGTGTAACCACGGTCACGGCGCCGGTGGTCGCGCCGGCCGGTACGATGGCCTTGATCTCGGTGCTGGAGATAACCGTGAACGCTGCCGCTATGCCATTAAAGAGCACTTGAGTCGCGCCCGTCAGATTGTTTCCCAGAATTGTGACCGTCGCTCCCGTGTTCGCCGACTTTTGCAGCGGCTTCACGAACGGGGTCTGTGTCGTTGCCGTGGACAGACTGTAAATCGTACCGAGGTTGTTGGTTCCACCGGAGTAGGTCGTCCCGTAGAAAGTACCGTTGGTTTCTTGAAGCAGCCCGCCTTCCGGCTGGCTGCCGTCCGTGCAGTTCGCTTCAGAGCAGAAGCTGTGGAGCGTGGTGAGCTTGCCCGCGGGAGTGATTTGGAAGAGTGTGCCGCACCCGGCGTTACAAGCAGTGGTGTTGGCCCCGCCCGCATAAGTCGTCCCGTAGAAATTTCCGTCAGAGCCTATGATCATTGCTCCGTAAGGGGTTGACCCATCCTTGCAGTCCGTTTCAGAACAGAAGGTGTAGAGCACTGTGACGTCGCCCGCAGGAGTAACTTCGTAGATCGTGCCGGCGCCGTTGCCGCCGCCGATGTCGGTCCCGTAAAAGTTCCCATTTTTGCCTTGAATTATCGCCCCGCTGGACCCGGCTACCTGCGCGGGTTCGAAGGTATGCAGCGGGGTGACCTTGCCACCGGGGGTCATTTCGTAAAACGTGCCGGTGCCGCTGCCGTCAAAACTTCCGCCTTCGAGTGTTGCCCCATAGAGGTTTCCGTTGCTGCCCGCCACCATGCTGACGTTCGGATATTCGCCGTCCGTGCCCATGAAGCTATGCAACTTTGAGAACGCTCCCGCGCTGCTAATTTGAAAGGCTGTACCGTCGTTCATGATGCCTCCGCCGATCGAGGTAGTGCCATATAAAGTCGCGCCATTGTTCGACACGGTCAGCGTGACCATCGGCTCGGCGCCATCCGTTCCGTCGAAGTCGTGCAGGGTAGTGCGATCGCCCGAGGATTCAATTTTGAACACGGTGCCATCGCTGTTGATCCCGCCGTTCATGGTCGTCCCGTAAAAACCATTCGAGTTCATCACCAGCCCTGCGTTCGGCTTGGATCCGTCGAGGCACGGTTCGCCGCCCAGGCAGAAAGTGTAGAGCGTGGTCAGCGTGCCACCGGTGGTTGCTTTGAAAACTGTCCCGCCGCTGCCGGTGCTCACGGTTGTCGTCCCGTACAGCTCTCCGTCCTGGCCCTGAACCAGAGTGACGAAGTGGGGGTTGGCGCCGTTGTTCCCGTCGAAACTCAACAAGCTCTTGAACTGCGTCTGCGCAGACGACAGAATCGCGGTGGCGACAAAGAACACTGAGAGGATGCAGGCCATTTTCGAGAGGCTAAGTTTCGGGTTCCGGGCTGATGTGGACGTAGACAGCCCATTAAGTGAGATCGTGGCGACCAAAGTCGCAGGCAGTGTGCTGAGAGTTGAGTTTTTCATTTTCGTCTCCGTGAATCTGATGTCGTAATCAGGTTTCACTCAGTAACGCGACAATGCGCAGGAAGTGGGGTCATTCCCGTAAGCCATGAGGGAGTAATTTTGCAAATTCCATAGTGCCCGGAACGAAACTGAGTCGACGCGTAGCTTCCGAGAACGCCACGCGTGAGGACCCACTTCGCAGCGTTCGGAATGGTCCGAACTGGAACGGGCAACGTTCTCGTCTGGGAAGGTGCGCCGCTGACCGCGCGCAGCCAGCTCCGCAGTAAGAATATCGGGCAGTGCTGTCGATGCCAGTCTGTTTCGGACCGTCCCGATAGTTTGCGCAGGGGCAACACGGCGATCGATCGGCGAACCACAGTTGGGAACGGGCCCGAGACACTTCGAAGCCGCCGACCAAACAGACGCCATAGCAAACGCCTAAACACAAATTGCACAAACACAAATGTTGAGGGCCGCTCATAGGGCGGCCCTTAGACTTCTATTCACCGATCTCTACTTCTTGTCTTTGAGATAGAAGGTCACCTTGTTTTCCATACCGGCGCCCTTCCAGTTCGCTTTGAATTCATCGCTGCGGCTGGAGCTCGTCTTGTCGACCCACTGATAGAAGATCCCGGCGCCCGTGAACACATAGTCCGAGCATTCGCCATTTTCGAGCTTGCCTTTGACATGCTCCTGGGTGACAATTCCATATTTCGGAGCGATGCTGCCCTCATACCAGGATCCTGCTGTGATCTCCTGGCAGTACTCGTTGTAGGCCACAAACGAAACCAGGAACTCGTGTACGTAGGGATACGCGGTCCAGGTGCCGTAGTAGGACTTCGTCTCGCCGTCCGGGTCGACCGCCAGCGGCGTGTACGCTGACATCCCTTTGGGCATCAACGAAGGAAACGGCAACTCACCCTGGGGCAGCGCGGCAGGTGTCTCCGACTCGTCCTCGGGAACGAGAGCGACGAACTTGATCGTCTGATGCTGAGCTGTGGCCTCTTCGAGCGATATGGTGGGAGCGAGCTTGCTCGCAACCGCCGGCTTGTCATTCTGCACGGCGGCCAAAGCCGGAGTGACGCTTGCCACAACTGCTGCGCAGAGCGCCATGGTGAAAATGCTGGTTTGGAATCCGTTGGTGCGCGCGATCCGAGTCGAAGACAGGGTACGCAGGTTGAGGTTAGGCCGCATCGAGTTCATTGTCACTCCTCCATTTGATTCCCATCGCTGGGCTTGATCGTTAGGTAGGCTGACCTTGATATCAGCCTTCACTGAGTAGCGCGGCATTGCTCTGAAAAGGGGGTCATCGATTTCTAAACTTTTTTTTGCAACGCTGGCAGGCCGGCTTACGGGCCGAAGCGCACAGCCGCCGCCCAACTCCAAACCGCCGCCCTGAAACACGCCGCAAGCGAAGAGTAATCGGACCAAAATTGGAGGATGGAAGACAAGATGCTCAGCGTGGCCGTTTGCGGATTGAAGAACGGCCCTGCGATAAAGCTTACGTCGATCGTGCAGCCCTTGCCCGCCGCCAAGGTCGCTGGGCAAAGGCTAACCGCGACAAACTCGTTGGAATCTCCTCCCTGCACAATCGAAAAGAAAGGCTCTTTAATCGTCATCGGCCCGGTTCCTGTGTTGGTTCCCAGTCGAGATATTGCCGGAGAACGTACTGTAGTCCACAGTCAGAGTTCCCCCGGAACTGTAAATGCCGCCGCCGTCGGCAGTGGTGGTGGAGTTCGTGGAGAAGGTACTGTCCTGAACCGTCAGTGCGCCGCTGTTGTTGTAGATGCCACCACCTTGGTTTGAGGCGGAGTTGCCGGACAAGGTGCTTCTTGAGACCGTCAGTGCGCCACTGTTGTAGATACCGCCGCCGCTGTTGGCACTGCCATTGGCGATGGTGAGGCCGGAGATGCCCACCGTCGAACCCGAGCTGACCACGATGACGCTGCCCAAAGTGGCCGAGCTGTTCCCGGATACGGTGATGATGTTAGCGCCCGGCCTGGTGATTGTGATGAGTCCGTTCAGAGTCGGCAACGGGTGGTGCGCTCTCGCGGTCGCGTCTCAAGACGCGGAAAGGCCCTTCCTGCCCAGGAGGGCTTTTCTGTTTGCACGCAAGATTGCGATCACATTGAAGCGTCAGACGTAAGCCCTTTAGAATTCATTTGCCCTTCGCGGACCTGGAATTTAAGTTCTTTGCTTTGACTGATCCAATGGCGCGTTATGGCGTTTTATTGGCCTAACAGACTTGTTTTCAAGGGGCTGCGGGAAAAATGGGGGAGGGGTGGGGTATGTTTCTGCCAATCCCGCTTTCGGGCCTTCTCTGTTTGCCCTCTCTATAAATGATTGTGCGCCGGCGGAAGCTAATTTTATGCAAAAAGGCGACTTCGAGCTGGCGGCTTTTAGCTGTCCCTTGTCTCGGAGGGACCAAAGGTTCGTTGGCATAGGACGAATTCGGGGAACGCTGCGTCGGCATGTCGGCAGTATTCATCGGGGCCAAGGGCGCGCGGGTGTTGATTCCTTCATATGAGACTTAAGTGTGATGGACAGAGTTTATGGCGGTGCTGATAATCGCCTGGACCTTCCCATTTGAGCTTCAAAGTTATACCTGCGCCAATTTGCGGCAATCGAGGCCTCGACACAATGAAAAGCGACCCCTCTGTTCTTTCGATCCTGGTTAGTCCCAAGCGTTTTAGCCCCCACGCATTCAACCTCTTCCGGAACCGGATGGCAGCGTCCGGGGCGTTGATCATGCTCGCGTCCCTCTGTCTCCCAGCCCATGCTCAGCTAGGTCAATGGACATGGGTGGGCGGAAGCAGCACCGTCACTTGCGATCCAAACCAAACCACCACCTGCTCGGTGCTCGCCGTCTCCGGTGCGTTGGGAACCCCGGCGGCCGCAAACGCCCCCGGAGGGCGATATGAGGCGGCCAGTTGGACAGATAGCGCAGGCAACTTCTGGCTCTTCGGCGGGAACGGTACCTGGCCCGACGCGGTGAGCGGCGACCCAAATCCGTTTGTTGCGACAGAGCTGAACGATCTTTGGCAGTTCAATCCTTCTACCAAAGAGTGGACATGGATGGGTGGAGACATCACAGGGTACCCATGCGACGCGCCGTATTCACCCACGCTTGAGGATGGATGCAGCTATGAGGGGCTTTATACAGCCTTGGGCTCTCTCACCGCCGGAGACTTTTCCGGAAGCCGATTCGATGCTGTGACCTGGTCCGACCAAAGCAACAACCTCTGGCTCTTCGGGGGCAGTGCCTCCTTTTACAATTCCGCATATGAGCAGGTCTGGAACGCTCCCCTCAACGACGTTTGGGAGTTCAACCCTTCCAACGGCGAATGGGGTTGGATGGCCGGAAACAGCGGAGTGACGCTTTGCGGCAGCCTCACCGGCAACTCTTTTTGTCCCATGCCTGGAGCGTACGGAACGTTGGGCGTTGCTGCCGCAGGGCAGTTCCCTGGAAGCCGGGAGTCGGGGATCACTTGGACCGACGGCAGCGGAAATCTGTGGATGTTTGGCGGACTGGGCTGGGATGGAGGCGACGCCGTTCCCGGTGGCCCGCCCCCTGCTGCCCACAGGGGCGAACTCAACGACTTATGGGAGTTCAACCCCTCCACCCTTTTGTGGACGTGGATGGGCGGAGCTCCGCTGATACCCTGCGTGAGTATCTGGGACGGTTCCCTTTGCGGCGTAGCCGGAGTCTACGGCACGCAGGGGGTCGCTGGCGCAGGCAACATTCCCGGCGGCCGAGACAGCGCTGTCAGTTGGACCGACTTGAGCGGCAACTTCTGGCTTTTCGGCGGGGTCGGCCTCGATTCGAACGGCACCGTGAGCGCGGGCATGGGGAACGACCTTTGGGAGTTCAGCCCTTCCAGCAGCGAGTGGACATGGGTTTCTGGAAGCAGCACATTCAATGCAAGCACCGCGCCAAAGGGAGTGTACGGTACACTCGGCGTTCCAGCCGCCGCAAATGTTCCTGGAGGCCGAATGGGCTCAGTCTCGTGGACCGACAAGCTTGGCAAGCTGTGGCTCTTTGGGGGATATGGCGCCGATTCGCTGGGGAACGTCGGCTATCTTAACGACTTTTGGAGGTTCGATCCCGAAACGAGCGAATGGATGTGGGTAGGCGGAAGCAGCACAATGAGTGCCGCTCTATACCCTTATTACAGCCGCCTCGGGGTGTATGGGACGCGGGGAACGCCTGGCGCCGGCAATGCTCCGGGGAGCCGGTGGTACGGCAGGAGCTGGACGGACACCAGCGGCAATCTCTGGATGTTCGGCGGGCAAGGCTACGACTCGAACGATGTCAAGGGCCTGCTCAACGACCTTTGGGAATATCAGCCTCCGATCCCTGCCGCGCCGGCCATCACCAGCGCCATTGAGACGACGTTCACCAGCGCCGTCGCAGGCAATTTCACCGTGACCGCCACGGGCTTCCCCATCGCCACGATCAGCGAAGCGGGAACTCTGCCCAGCGGCGTCACATTCACCAGAAACAGCAATGGGACCGCCACGCTAACCGGAAAATCAACTGCCGCGGGTAGCTATCCCATCACCATTACGGCAAGCAACGGCACAGCTCCGAATGCCACGCAGAATTTCACGCTGGCCGTGAGTTCA
>Ga0302325_10022016_pt1 | contig 13345 bp, 14 predicted proteins | sample Palsa_T0_2_FD_201948 | JGI IMG/M metagenome (GOLD analysis project Ga0302325, IMG submission 201948) | Peat permafrost microbial communities from Stordalen Mire near Abisko, Sweden - Palsa_T0_2 | ecosystem: Environmental > Terrestrial > Soil > Palsa > Peat permafrost | place: Sweden: Abisko... | reverse complement strand
GGCGATGATCAAGCTGCTCTTAGCGGTGAGTTCCGCCGCCTCGGCTGGCGTGAATCCGATATCGGCAAACACGTTGCCGCTGCTTTTCTCAAAGTAGGTCTTCGCCATGTTCAATCGTGTGATGCCAGACCCCGCTTTCAGCCTCCGACCAATGTGCCCGGTTCCAGCAGCGCCACGCGTTGACGGGATTTCTGGCAAGCGGATGCCAGACCCCGGTCAAACGTGACGAGCGTGGCATCTGTAACCTGGCTGACCGCAAGCAGATAGCAATCGCCAAGCGCTTTCGGCGACGACAGCCGGGAAACCGGACGGGTTGCCGCACGGAAGGCTACGTCAAGTTCAACCGCCTCCTGCCGGATTGCGACTCGCGAATCCTCAAGCCACCGGTCGTACACCTTTCAGGCTTCGCCGATGGTCCTCACATCCTTGCCCATCACCGCAGACGTTGCCAGCAGTCGCAACAGCCCGATCTGCGCGAACCGGCAAAAGTAGAAACGGTTGTCCTCCTGCCGGGAAAACCAAGTCCACGCAGCATCGGAGTGCATGTGGTTGGCCCAGCTCAAGGCAAGCCACACGTTTAGATCAGGCAAATAAGACGTCGTATGGATTCTCCCTGTCGGGACTGCCAGCGGCGGGCTTACCTTTCTTTCCCACCAATGGTCCTGTCACGTGCCGCGATGGCTGGGGCCGGAATGTGCTCTCGATGGCGCCGGTAATCAGCGAACGAATCGAGGTGCGCTCTTGCAGCCGCACGCTGCCGGAGCGCGGCATGCAGATCGTCTGGAATGTCGATATGAAATCTTCAAGTCCGGTTTCTGGTCGCAAGGCCCGGTAATGATCGAGACCCTGAACCTGCTGGAGAGCTACGACCTGCGGGCCATGGGCCAGAACAGTCCAACCTACATTCACACCCTCGTGGAAGCCATCAAGCTGGCCTTTGCCGATCGCGACCGCTACTATGGCGACCCGAAGTTTTCGAAGATTCCCGAAGAGACGCTCCTTTCGAAAGACTATGCGGCCGAGCGGCGCAAGCTGATCGATCCCAACCACGCATCGCTGGAGCATCGCCCCGGCGCGTTCGGCGGACCGCTGCCTATGCCGGCGTCCACCGAATCGACCATCGCGGCGCGCGACACCACCTGCGTGAACGTGGTGGACCGCGAGCGCAACATGTTCTCGGCTACGCCCAGCGGTGGCTGGCTGCCCTCGGTGATCGCGGGCGATACGGGCCTGGCGATGAGCGAGCGCATGCAAACGTTCGTGCTGACGCCCGGCCATCCGAACCAACTGGCGCCCGGCAAGCGCCCGCGCGTCACGCTCAGCCCCATGCTGGTGCTGAAGGATGGCAAGCCGTTCCTGGCGATATCCACGCCCGGCGGAGATCTGCAGGACCAGACGCTGCTGCAGGTGTTCCTCAATATAGTGGAATTCAATATGTCGCCGCAGGAAGCCATCGAAGCGCCGCGCTTCGACAGCGCGCATCTGTATACGTCCTTCGATTTCCACGAATTTCTGCCGGGCAAGTTGAACGTGGAACGCCGGATTCCACAAGCCACGGTCGATAAGCTTATGGCTATGGGACACAAGGTCACTGTAGTTGGCGATTGGGCTAATCTTTCCGCGCCCACGGCGATTCGGATCAATATGTCGGATGGCGTGTTGACGGGGGGCGCGGACCCTCGCCGCAGCCGGTTCATTTATGGGCGATAACGTCGTTCTCCATTGCACCGATGGCGGGGGGTTGTGGCCGATATTTTCTCGGTTTGGGAGGAGGATCGGGCCATCATCTACAGCGTGGTTTCTACGAGCTGGCCAGACGCTTTTCCGAATCGGGCTACAGGCGTAGGATAATGTCGCAGTAGTGCAACTGGACTGCGCCCCTTTTTGAGACAGATGGAGATGCGACACTTTTCATCGAAAGGAGAAGAAAGGTGTCAAAGGCTAAGCAAGCCGTGGAACGGATGAAGCTGGGCGAAAACGTCAGTGCGTTAGCGCGGGAACTGGGAGTGGATCGAATCAACTTGTACCGGTGGCGGAGTAAACCCGTAAAGGTGCCTAGCGGAGAAGCAGGAGTGGCCTATGATCCCCAACAGGAGCGCGTCCAGGAATTGGAGGCCAAAATCGCGGGGCTGGAAGGGACGCTGGGGCGCAAAGAGATGGAACTGGATTTTTTCGTCGGTGCCTTGCGCAGGATCAAGGATACACGCCAGCAGAGAAGCGGGTCTGGAGAGAAAGCATCTACTCGGAAATCCGCCGAGGAGTGCAAGCGCAAGGCGAACTGAGCATCGTGCGGATGTGCGGACTGGCGGTGGTGAGCCGGGCCGGCTGCTACCGGCAGTGGGAGCAGCAGGAGCCCAGTGCAACCGCAATGGCGTTGCGGGATGCCATCCAGCGGCAGGCGCTGGCGCACCGGCTTTACGGATACCGGCGGGTGACGATCCGGGTGCAGCGGGAAGGCTATGCATTCGCCGAGCACGGCGTAGCCGTGCTGTCATCGGTACTCAACAGCCAGCGGGCTGTGCAGATGAATATTTTCATCATCCGCGCCTTCGTCAAACTCCGCGAACTGCTGGCCACCAAACTCGCCCGCAAAGTCGAGCAGATTGAAGCCGGCCAAAACGAGCACGCCTCCATCCTCGTCTCCGTAGTCCAAGACATCCAGGAACTCAAAAATCCGCCAACCACCCGCGCCATCGGCTTCGTTCTCCGCAGCCCCGAGAAGAAGTAACCGCCCACTTGAGATTTCAAATTGCAATCTCAAAAACATTAGAGAAACCGGTCACCATTTTGCGACCGCCCAGGGCTGGCTCCACACTCTCGGGGAGGCGTGGTTCTGAAGGAGGAACTGGGCACTCTCGGCACGGAGATCAAGCAGCGCCTTGACGGCCTGGAGCTTCGGTTCAAGGGGGTCCCCATGAGATCGAAGTCAAACTGACGAAGCGCGTGGACGATTTCGCGGCCTCGCTGGAAGAAGCAAATCCGAGACGCCCAAACGGAAGTTCTGAAGGCCATTCTGGAACGCCGTCTACTAAGGATCGAAATGAAACTGTACATCCCGCCAGCGGCGTAGTTGGTTACCGCGCCGCCCGATTGCGTCACTGCGATAGCTCGACATCCTGGTCCTTGCTCCGCCTTCTGCCGCGGAAGAGCAGCTTGGCTACCAAGAAAAGGCCCAGGCCCCAGTTCAGAACCTCCAGCCCGGCAAACGCGTTATGCAGCAGCCAGAAACGCGAGCGCTCGGCTGACGGTTGGTCCACGGGAATCCAGTCGATGATGCGTCCCAGAAACACCATCTGCGGCGTCAACGCAAATCGTTGCACGATGGCGATCAGGAGCATCAGCAGACAAAGCAGCAAGGAGACGTTCTTTTCCGTGCTGCCGAAAAGCAGGATCAGCAGGAGCGCCGCGCCCAACGCAGTCTCCATAAGTCCCCAGGTTTCGAAGTACCAGCGGTTCTGCTCGGAAACCTGATGCCGTAACAGGACGCGCGCGGTATCCGGCCCCAGTTTGGCTAACTGCTGCGCGGCGGGCGGTGCCGGCGTGGCTAACAGCCGGTCCACCGACCGGAAATTCTGGGTGGCCACCATATCCATGAAGAGGCCGCCCCCCAGCCAGAGCCCTAGCAGGAAACAAGCGAATCTACGGAAGTGCACGAGGGCAATTCTACCGCGAATTACCTCTGGATAAACGCCCCCAAACTCTCCTTGACAGGTTAGGAGAGAGCTTATATACTTCTTATATACTTCTCCTAAGGAGCTTAGAGGAACGCATGGCCGATCCCGCCAAACAGGCCGAACTGCTGCCGGGCACTCTGGATTTGCTCATATTGAAAGCCGTCTCGCTGGGAGCGCTGCATGGTTACGGCGTGTTGCTGCGCATCGGACAGATTTCCGGAGGCGCGCTTACCATCGAACAGGGCGCTTTGTATCCGGCCCTCTATCGCCTGGAAGTCCAGGGTCTTCTCGAATCCGAGTGGGGAACTTCGGACCACAACCGCAGAGCCAAGTTCTACCGCCTGACGTCCGCCGGACGTAGGCGCCTGCGCGCGGAGACGGAAAGATGGAACCGCTCGGCTTCGGCAGTGGCCGCGGCGCTGGGCGCCAAACCTCAGGAGGCCTGACACCTTGAAACAAATGCTAAGACGCTTGCGATTGCTCTGGCACGCCTTGTCCGGGCGCCCTACGCTTGAGCGTGACATGGACGACGAACTGCGCTTCCACCTGGAGAACCGCGCCGCGGACTTGGCCCGCTCCGGCGTGCCGCCCGCCGAAGCCGCCCGCCGCGCGCGCATCGAATTCGGGGGTATGGAACGATATAAGGAAAGCTGCCGCGAGGCGCGCGGCCTGCGGTTCTTCGACGAACTGCGCGGAGATCTGCGCTATGCGTTCCGCGTCCTGCGCAAGAGTCCTTCGTTCGCCATTACGGCGGCGGCCACGCTGGCGCTGGGCATCGGCGCGAATACGGCCATCTTCAGCGCCGTGAAAGCCGTGCTGCTGAATCAATTGCCGTACCGCGAGCCGGACCGGCTGGTGAAACTGGGCGAGTCCGACGATGGCGAGAAGCGCGCCGACACCATCGGTTACACCACGGCCTACGACTGGCGCAGGCTGAGCCAGTCGTTCGAGAGCATGTCTCTTTACCGCGACACCGCCGGCGTCATCGTGGAACGGGGCGAGTCCGAACTGGTGCGCGGCTTGCGCGTCAATTACGATTTCTTCGACACGCTCGGCGTCCGCATGCAGATCGGCCGCGCCTTCCTTCCCGAGGAGGACCGCCCCGACCGCCGCCATGAAGTGGCGCTCTCCCACGGCCTTTGGATGCGGCGCTTCGGCGGCGATCCCAGCATCGTCGGGCGCGTCATCCGGCTGAGCGATTCTGCATTTACGGTGGTCGGCGTGCTGCCCGCCGGCTTCCGGCCGCTCGAAATCGAGGACTTCGGCACGCCCGAGATTTTCGAGCCGCTGGGATACGCGCTGACCGACCCGAACGCCTGCCGCGACTGCGAGCACCTGCAATTGATCGCACGCCTGAAACCGGGTGTGCCGGCGGCCCAGGCGCATGCCGAGTTGAACACCATCATGGCCGATCTGGTGCGCCAGTATCCGGCATCCTATCCGCCAAAGGCGACGGTGGCCTTCGAACCGTTGTACGATCACATGGTCGGCAGCGTCAGTACGGCCCTCTGGGTGCTAATGGGTGCCGTCGGTTTTGTGCTGCTGATCGCCTGCGTCAACGTCGCCAACCTGATGCTGGCGCGCGCCACCAGCAGGGCAAAGGAGATGGCGTTGCGCGCCGCACTCGGCGCCGCGCGATGGCGCCTGATCCGGCAGCTCATTACCGAGAGCTTCTTGCTGGCCGTGGCCGGCGGCGGTGCCGGCGTGCTGCTGGGCTGGTGGTTTACATCGCGGCTAGCCGCGCTCGCGCCCAAAGAAGTGCCGCGCCTGAACGAAATCCGCATGGACCCCGCGGTACTTTGGTTCGGCCTGGCGGCCAGCCTGTTCACCGGCCTCCTGTTTGGGCTGATACCCGCGCTGCGCACCTCCCGCGCGGATTTCGGCAAGACCACCGGCAGCCGTTCCCGCAGCAGACTTCGCGACATCCTGGTGATGGGCGAATTGGCGTTGGCCTTCGTACTCGCGGTAAGCGCCGGGCTGCTCGGCAGGAGCCTGGTGCGCCTGGTCAAAGTCGATCCGGGATTCGACTCGCACAACGTCCTGACGGTCAAGACCTACGTTTACGGCCCGCGCTACCAGAAGCCCGAGGTCGAGCTCGAGTATTACCAACAGGCGTTCGCACGGCTGCGCGCCACAACCGGTATCGAGAGCGTGGCAATGACGAGTATGATTCCCTTCACAAACTTCGACCGCGCCGGCTTTCACATCCGCGATCGCCGTCCGGCGCACGATTCGGAGGATCCCAGCGCCGATAGATACTCGGTGAGCCCGGATTATTTCCGGGTCATGCGCATTCCGCTGAAGCGCGGCCGCGTGTTTACCGGTCAGGACGTCGTGGCCGCGCCCAAAGTGGCGATAATCAGTGAAACCTGCGCACGCGAGCAGTTCCCAAATCGCGACCCCATCGGCAAACAGATCCAGTTGGGTGGCCGGGACGACGGCAAACCGTGGATGACCATCGTTGGTGTGGTCGGCGACGTGCGCCAATCCGGCCTGGACACTCCCTCCAACATGGCGGCGTACATTTCGCAGGCGCAAGATCTCTCATTCGGCTACTTGCTGGTGGCGCGGACCACCGCCGATCCGCGCCGGATGGAAAAATCGGCGCGCGCCGCATTCCTGGCCGTCGATCCGACGCTGCCGGTCTTCCAGGTGGAACCCATGGAGACCTACCTGGCCTCCTCTCTGGCGCAGCGCCGATTCACCCTGGCGCTGCTGGCGCTCTTCGGCGTACTGGCTCTGGCGTTGGCTGCGATGGGAATTTACGGCGTGGTTTCTTGCGCGATGGCATCGCGCACGCGGGAAATGGGAATCCGTATGGCGCTGGGCGCCGAGCGGAGCGACGTGCTGGCGATGGTGCTGCGGCAAGCGGCGGTGCTGGCGGGCGCGGGGCTAGCGGCAGGCCTCGCGGCATCCCTGGCGCTGACCCGTTTCCTCGCGAGCTTGCTATTCGAGGTACGTACGACGGATCTCGCAACCCTGGCCGCTATCGCCGCACTGCTGGCCGCCGTTGCGTTGGGCGCGAGCTATTTGCCGGCACGCCGCGCCGCCAGCGTGGATCCGACCGTGGCGTTACGTTATGAGTGAGCGTTATTCAACCAACTCGATCTTCGCCCGATGCCCGTGCGCCGAAGCCATACGGCCGTCGCGCGTAATGAGCGGGGCATCCAGAGCCTCGGCGAGCGCCACATACGAGGCGTCGTAGGCCGTGAGACTGTGGCGCAGTTGCCAAATGCGTGGGACATAGGGTTGGTGGGGGTGGCGCACCAACTGCGCATCGCTCAGGTCCGCGAGCGCTTCCGCGGCGCGGCTGGGCTGCAGTTCTCCGATCAGGCACAAACGGCGCAACACGTGGACAATCTCCAGGTCCAGCAGGTGGGGCGCATGCAGCGTCTCGCCCTCGCGGTATACGCGTGCGCTTACGCGCTCGCCGACGTCTGTTGAGAGCAGCACCTCCAGCAGCGCCGACGCGTCAATCACGATCAAGGCCGTCTCGTAATGCCCGCAGTATTTCCACCGGGGACGTCTTCAGGTGTACGGGCTTGCGGCGCGCGAGCCTCTCCATCATCTCGCGCATCGTCGGTTTTTCCTCGAGTTGCCGGATCTCCCGGATGATGTAAGCGGAGAGCGACAGGCCTTCCATCGCGGCGCGCGATTTGAGCTTCCGGTGCAGGTCGTCGGGGACGTGGCGCAATTGGATCATGACGGGCATGTCTTTAGGATATTTGCATGTGCAGCACATGTCAAGGCCAGTTTCGGAATGAGCCGGATGAAAGCCGTCCCCAAGAGGGGACCCCAGGGCAAATTGCCCGCCCTCCAATTAATTCCCTACGGCGAAAAGAATCGCATCGTTGATGGCGTAAGCGGTGCCGTCCACGCCGATCACGGTGGGCGTGTAAGCTTCTCCGATACCCGCCGTGAGGGTCACCTTCTGGCTTAAAGTATTGTTAGTAAGATCCCAGCGGTACAGGTTGCCGTCCTCGCTATTCGCCAGGATGGACTTGCCGGGGATGTCCACCGCAGCGGAGTTGATGCACCACTCCTTCACGCCCTCGGGAGGGCTGGGGGTGGGACCCAGAATGGTTAGGACCTCGTTCATCACCGTAACACCGGTGATGGGGTCCGTTTCCGAGGCATTCGGATCCAGAATCGCAATCTTGTTCTCTCCGTTCCCGGTGCCTATGTCTGCGTAATTGTTGTACTTCGTCATCAGGAGATAGCCGGACGTGCCGGTGTACGACGCAACCATCGACGCGGGGACCAGCGACGCGGTCTCGTCCCACCCGAAAGCGCCGGGAGTCTTCGACTGCGAAAGGTCGGCGCTAAAATGCAACAGCCAGCCGCGGTCGTTGTTTTCCGGAAACGGGGTTTCAAGCACTCCATAATAGACATCTCCGTCCAGCCCGGTGGTAGGGGATGCCGACGAGTCGTCGTCGATCCAGGCGTCGTCTCCGGACTTTGGGTCTTTGAGGCGCACACGCGCCCCGGGCGCCAGCGTGGTGCTGTCCAGGCCTACCAGATAACCAGCCGTGCCGTTGCTCACGGCAATATACAGCGTCTTGCCGTCCCAACTCAGGGCAGGCGCGCAGTTGTAGGGGACCTCCGTCATTGTCATGTCCGAGGCCGCGGTGGTCACCGCGATCCAGGCCGCCGTCCCGTCGCTGCCGATGCGCGCGATCCCGCTGGTCAGACCGGCCAAGGGGCTGGTGCCACTCACCAGAAAGCCAAAGTAGATATTCCCGCTCTCATCTGTGGTAAGCGGCGTGTTGATATAAACGCTGCTGCTGAAACCGGTGGGATTTGCCTGGTAGTTCGCCAGTCCGTAGAAAGCGATCCGGCCTTCGGTCCCGGTGGCCGAATCGGGGTTGTCGCGATAAAGAATGGTGCCACCAGCGGCCGGAAAGTAAAGTCGTTCCGCGGTCAGGGCTGGGCCGAAGACTGGCGTCCATCCATGCGACGGGGGCAGGATGTAGTCTGACTGCGTGCTCCACACCAGGTTTCCGTTGGCGGCTACGTGCGCGTTCACGCTGAAGCCTCCGCTGGCCCCGGTCTTCACCGGGACGATGACCGTATTCGCAGTCGTAATCAGAGGCGAGCCGTAGTGAATCAACAGCTCGTTCGCCCCGTTTTGAAGAGGTTCGGGATCGCGGCCGGGATATTGCGGGTGCAGATCTACCGGTGTCTGCCAGTGAATACTGTTTAATGCCTGGGAAGCCGTGCCGGACGCCGCTCCGTGATGCGCAACCTTCGCAAAGTTGGTCCAAGCGGTCTGACCGAGCGCAGTTGACGCGAAACCGAATACTACTAAGGCGAGAGCGGCGCCGGCGGGTGCGCGACCCGATGTAGACCGCCGCGATTCGGAATTGCACATAAAAAGTATCTTACGTCAGTTCCGAATCGGACATCAACCGGCAAGAAGATTGTTTACAAAATCGAGGCAGGCCTGCCTGCCGCTTTTGACCCGCTCAATGTCCCCCGGTTTACCATGAATTCGGCGATCGCGAGCCGCGGGGCGCCACGTTTAAGATTTGATACTCCGGTGCCCGCCGGGCCCCCACGGCAAGCCGCGCTCCACCTGCTCCAGAACGTCAAAAACGAAGATCCTGGTTCCCCGAAGTGTTAGCTTGCCGTGACACACCCGCGGGTCGGCGACGATATGGCGTCCGATTTGCCGAGTCGCTCGGGGCGCTGCGGCGTTCTTCGCGGATTTCCTGGCTGGCATTGGGATGTTAGACCTCATATATAGTCTCGCCCAGTTGGCGGCGAAGCGTCTACCCGCTGACGCTCAAGCCGGCATGCGTGCGGACTTGCTCGTATGAAAGCGGCCCGTGCCTCTCGAATCGACCGCGGGCCGCCTTCCGTGAAAAGTATTTTCCACGGATGCAAGATGGAAAAAGGGGTTGATCGCAAATGCCGTGCGCTTCCAAGAATCCTTTCGTACATCGTTCCGGCTTCGAGTTAAGAGTGAAACTGCAAGCATGCACGCGCCAAAAGGGTGCGGTATGGCTAGCTTGGTGCCCCCTCTTGACGTCATGACCCAAGCGGAAACCGAGCAGCGGGCGATCGACTCATTGCGGGAGGCGGTCGAGCTTTGGTTTGAATCGTGCATTTCCCGCAACGTGCTTGACGATGCCTTGGTTGAAGCTGGTTTCTGTCGATTGCAGCCTGCGGATGCGGTCCCGGGCGACTCCAGCGTTACCGGCGTACACGGACAACGCACCTGGCCCGCATGTCACGCGGCTACAGGGGCTAGAAAGCAGGGAGTGGACGCCTTAACCAGAGAACGAGGTATCGAGGTATCCATCCCGGCCTAACATAGCGGCGCAATACGACTGGTCGGGAAACCGGCTGCCTCCCACTGACTGGAAGAATCTCGTCAGGCTCTGCGTGGGCGAGGGTTGTCTCCGGATAGGGAAAGAGGCGATCACTACATCATGACCAAACCGGGCATCGCGCGGCCTGTCGTGATCCCGAAGAACAAAGACCTCTCCGAGGACATCGTTCTTTCGGTGGGACGAACGCTCGGATTGACCCGCAAAAAGAAGCCGACCCGGCCCCGGTGCTAAAGGGAGCGCTTAGCCATAATGCACGGCGCCGAAAGAAGGTGCCGCCAAGAATCTCGCCAAATCATACGCGCCAAATCGCCGCGTCCCACATTTGATACAATCGGTTGTGCGGCCGGTTGTCTTCCATCCCAAAGCTAGGGATGCGGTGCGCCGGTTTCCAAAAGAGGCGCGCATGCGCCTGGGGAGGGATCTCTTCCGGTTGCAGATGGGAGAGCGGATAGCAATGCCAGTCTCCCGGCCGATGCCGGTGGTGAGCGCAGGCGTGTCGGAACTGCGCGTGAAGGGCGGGGACGGCATCTTTCGTGTGTTCTACTACCTGGCATCACGGAAGGGGGTTCTCGTCTTTCACGCATTCGTCAAAAAGGCCCAGCGCACGCCTCCCCTCGAGATCGAGTTGGCACGAAAGCGCTTAAAGGAGCTTCTGGATGCATAGAGTAAAACCGATCGTTTGCAACACGCCCGAGGAACTGGCCGCCGCCATGGGGTTCTCCGCGACAGCGGCGAGGGAGTGGCAACTCCAGCATGCGCTGCTCAAGCGCCTGAAGGAAATTGTCGTGAGACAGGGGATCACGCATGCCGAGGTCGCAAAACGGGCCGGGACCTCGCGGACCAGGGTTACCGCGATTCTCAATGGCGACCTCGATCACGTATCCAGCGATCTGCTGGTTCGCATCCTGGCCGGGTTGGGATATCGGGCGAAGGTCTCGGTAGTCAAGTCGGACACGGCAGCGTAGCCGAGATTCCCGATCCAAAGCGAGGGTGCCTCTAATAGAGAGGTCGTTAGCGACCGAGATCTGCTGCGGCTCTCGCTCACAGCGACATCGACTGGCTTTGAGTCGGTCCTTGCCCGCGCGGCACTGCCGGTAGGCAAGGATAATTGCATAATCGCGCTGCAACCCGTTGATACAATATCAACAGTCGCTATGGTGATGTGGGTCAGAGCTTTATCTGGACATTTGGTCGTACTCGTCAAGAATTCTCTTCTTGAATGAGTCATCGTAGCCCCGACTGAGGTATTGCGCCAGCTTTTCCTTCTCGAGATGACAAAGCCACGCGACGCCGTTCTTGATTGCTTTGTGCGCGGCCTCGGCTGGAATTAGGCCCTCCGCTCGCATTACGAAAGTGGCGTGCAGGTAATTGAGATAGGAAAACACAATTGAGTCCTTGGGGTGCCCGAGTACCGCCGGCCTCATCTCGACAAGGGCGGCCCGATGTTCTGGTGTGCTGGTAGCAAACGCGTTCCAATCGTTCACCATGTCGGCCAGGTACTTCGTCGCTGTCGCCCTGACGCTCTTCCTGGTGTAGAGGAGTACGGCCAGCGCGGTCGCGGTCTGGCCTATTGCGCCCAGCCAGGTCCCGATGATTCCCCACTCTTCCCAACTCATCACCACCTCCAATTATTTGTCCGAAAGAGCATCAGGCCAAACATTCTATAGCCCCGGCAGCCCTACCATATCACAAGCGCCCCAATCATGAGAATGACCGTTTAAGGAGGGGGAAGATGTTGATGACTATGTCATCCTGTCGGGCCTCTATCACCTGCACCCAGCCTTGATTTTGAAACCATTTCAGAATATGAACAACCAGGACGCGCGGTTGGGCGATCGCTTGTCCAATCGCCACCGAGCTTGCGGCTTTGTAGTTTACGATCTGGAGGGCGACGGATCGAACGATACTGGCGTAGTTGGGGATCGCCGCTCTTGCGAATTCCTCCATTCCACGAAACTGGACCTCAAACAGGAGGATGCCAGCTTGAGATGCAAGTCCTTTTACATACCCGTATGTATCTAGGATTTGCAGGCTTTCCTGAACGTCGTTCTCAGTCAGGCCTGCCGCGCTTAGGCCTGCGGATATGTCCCCCGCAGCTACATATAGCGAGCCAGCGGATATCACCCTTGCGCAGGCTCGGCTCAGCACAGTCGCATCTTGGCCGCTGAGGCTGCCAATTCGGGTCGGAGGCGATGTGACGTATCCCGGGGCATTGCCAAGAGGAGGTTTCTCACAGCGACCGTAGATCGCGTTTACGATCTGCTGGAACCCTTCATCGTAGCTATTGACGTCGGGGATGCTCACCCAGACCGTGTCAATCAGGCATTCCGGCGCCTCGCACCCGTCGAGCCGCACCGGAATCAGCTGCGTGCGATCTACGATATTCTTGACAGCCGCTGTGTGCAACTCCTTCTGAACCCACGGCTTGGTCACGCTGACGTTCGAAAGAACCACTATTACGACGTCCGCCGACTTCAGGCCGTCGTTGAAGACCTTGTCGATGAGCTTGTCGCCCGGGAGCATTTCCCATGTGTCGACCCACGCGTTGACGCCTTTTGCCCGAAGACGTCCCGCGAAGCCGAGAACAAAGCGGTCCTTGTCCTCGCTCGCGTGGCTGACGAAGGCTCTGGGGTTGTTCGCCATTCTGTCTAGGCCTTGCTCGACCCCGGCGATATCTTGAGAAGGGTCCCGACACGGCACGCACGAGCGCCGTGCGACGCCCTACCTCAACTACATCCGCTAGTCCCCCCGCAATTCCCGCACTTATAACAACTCCCATTGCGCGTCATAATCGACCCGCATTCCGCGCACAGCGGCGCATCGGCGGTCATCGGCGAGAACGGCAGTTCCTGCTGCGGGCTGGTCTCCGTAGGACGCAACGCACCCGTCTCGCCCACTTCCGTCACCGCATACTCCGGCCCCAGGAACCGCGCGCCCAGCCAGCGGAAGATGTAATCCATGATGGACTTGGCGTAGGGGATCTGCTGGTTGCCGGTCCAACCGCTGGGCTCGAAGCGCACGTGCGCGAACTTGTCCACCAGGAATTTCACCGGCACGCCATATTGCAGGTTGAAGCTGATGGCCGTGGCGAACGCATCCATCAGGCCGGAAATGGTCGAGCCTTCCTTCGCCATGGTGATGAAGATCTCGCCGGGCGCGCCGTCGTCGTACATGCCTACCGTGATGTAGCCCTCGTGCCCGCCGATCGAAAACTTGTGCGTAATCGCGCGCCGCTCGTCCGGCAGCTTGCGCCGCACCGGCCGGTAAACCACCTTCTCGATTGTCTTTTCGAGTGTCTGCTGTACCGCCGCAGCCTTCTCCGCCTTGCCCCCCGTG
>Ga0302325_10022015_pt1 | contig 13345 bp, 11 predicted proteins | sample Palsa_T0_2_FD_201948 | JGI IMG/M metagenome (GOLD analysis project Ga0302325, IMG submission 201948) | Peat permafrost microbial communities from Stordalen Mire near Abisko, Sweden - Palsa_T0_2 | ecosystem: Environmental > Terrestrial > Soil > Palsa > Peat permafrost | place: Sweden: Abisko... | reverse complement strand
TCCGCCTCCGATCGGTTGCGTGCCACCACCCGCCGATGGACCAGCCACATCCTCCCCATAACGCCAAGGAGACCCGCGATCACAATCCAAGGAATCAATTGGAATGGGGTAAGCATGAGGCGGGACACAGCAAGAGAAACGCAGTCCGGTTGCATACGCAAGCGCCCGGTGTGATCCTCACTCCGCACTTGTTTCACCACCCGCGAGGCGACAATTTGGCCCGCCAGGCACCCTGCCGCTTCCATTTAAGACCACACTCCATGAAGATCGACGCCCGCATCAGCGTAAAAAAGCTTCGGCCGAAGCTTGCCCGCGTCATGGACCTGGCGGGACGTAAGATCCAGCTGCTCAATAAGTCATGGGACCCCACTAAGGGCACACCGGTGTTCACGATCGGCGGCCGTTACACCTCCCGCGGGTGGACCGAATGGACCCAGGGATTCCAATTCGGGATGGGTTTCCTTCACTTTGACGGCACCGACGACGGTCGGTCTCTGGCGCTAGCGCGCGAAGGCACGCTCCGGCACATGGCCTCGCACATCTCCCACTTCGGCGTTCACGACCATGGATTCAACAATGTTTCCACCTATGGCGGCCTGCGCCGGCTGATTCTCGAAGGTCGATTCGACGCCAGCCGTGACGAGCTCGCCTATGCGGAGCTCGCGCTAAAAGCCTCGGGCGCTGTGCAGGCCGCTCGTCACTCCACAACAGCCTACAAGGAGCCCTGGTCTCCCGTCGAAGGAGCCCCGGGAGTAGCGCCCTCAGGGTATATCTATTCATTCAACGGACCCCATTCGCTCTTTGCGGACACGATCCGATCCATGCGCTCCCTTTCGCTCGCCCACCAATTGGGCCAGACTCTGATGGGCGAGGGCGATCGGGCGGTCAATCTGCTGCACCGCGCGATCGAGCACGCCGCAACCACCGCCCGCTTCAACGTTTTCTTCGGATCGGGCCGCGATCACTACGACGTGCGAGGCCGTGTGGCTCACGAATCGATCTTCAACACCAATGACGGGCAGTTCCGCTGTCCTTCGAGCCAGCAAGGCTACTCGCCGTTCACCACGTGGACCCGCGGCGCTGCATGGATCATTTGTGGTTTCGCCGAGCAGCTCGAATACCTCGACACGGTGCCCGGGTCCGAACTCGACGCCATGGGCGGCCGCCGGGCGGTCACGGAGCTTTTTCTTGAAACCGCGTGCGCGGCCAGTGACCTCTACATCGATGGCTATTCCGCGCGCGACGGGTTGGTCTATTGGGACAGCGGTGCGCGAGACCTCCATAAGCTCGGCGACTTCACAAGCCGCCCAGCGGATCCCTTCAATCCCTACGAACCCGTCGACAGCTCGGCGGCCGCGATTGCGGCCCAGGGCTTCCTCCGCCTCGGCACCTGGCTCACGGCCGACGGACGCAAGGCTGCCGGGCGCCGCTATCTACAGGCGGGCCTCACGATCGCGGATACTCTTTTCGATACCCCGTACCTTTCCGTGGGAGCCGCACACGAAGGGCTCTTGCTTCATTCGGTCTATCACCGTCCCAATGGTTGGGACCGTGTGCCTCGCGGCCGCAAGGTTCCCTGCGGTGAATCCTCCATGTGGGGCGACTACCATGCGCTGGAGCTCGCGCTCCTTCTTTTGAGGATGGCCGATGGCAACTACCTCACCTTCTTCTGACGCCGGCGATCCTCGGATCGACCTGTACGGTTTGTCGCGGACGGAGCTGGCTGCCGCCCTGGGCGAATGGGGACTGAGTCCCTCGCACGCCGCCGCGGTCTGGAATCGCCTTTATCTAGGCCTGGCTGGATCCGTTGCCGGGATGGGCGCTCTGCCCCCGCGCATCCGGCAAGAAATGGGAGCCCGCGCCCGGGTGGGGAGCCTGCGCGTCGCGCGCTCCGCCGATTCCGAAGACCAATTCACCCGGAAGGATCTCCTTGCTCTTGACGATGGCGCGCTCATTGAAACGGTGCGCATGCGTTTTGACGGGCGCGTGACGGCCTGCGTCAGCAGCCAGGCTGGATGCGCCCTCGGCTGCGTATTCTGCGCCACCGGCCAGCGTGGATTCGACCGCAATCTGACCGTCGGAGAAATCGTCGCCCAGGCCGTTCACGTCCAGCGCGGTCTCCAGGCAGCGGCCGACTCCGGGCCCGGCCAGGGACGGTTGCGCAACCTCGTTCTCATGGGAATGGGCGAGCCCCTTCTCAACTACGAGTCGGTCATGCAGGCCCTCGACATCCTTCGCGATCCCAGCGGCCTCGCCCTCGGCTCCGAACGCATCACCCTCAGCACCGTGGGCGTCGTCCCCGGAATTCGACGAATGGCGGATGAACGGCGCCCAATCCACCTAGCGGTCTCCCTCCATGCGGCAACCCAACAGGAGCGGGCCGCTCTGCTGCCCGCCGCCCGAAAATGGGACCTGGATGAACTCATGAATGCCTGCAGGCACTACACAGACACGCTCCAGAGGCGCATATTCTTTGAGTGGACGCTCATCGCCGGCCGCAATGACGGCGCCGAACAGGCCCATGCCGTCGGCCGATTGATCGGCGCCCTTCCAGCCCAGATTAACCTCATCCCCCTGAATCCGACGGACGGGTACGCCGCGCAGCCCGGACGGCTCGACGCCGCCAGGCGTTTCCAGCGAATCCTCGCCGATTCCTATGGCTTGCCCTGCACGATACGCCAGCGCCGAGGAATCGACATTGCGGCCGGGTGCGGCCAGCTCGCCGGCGCAACCCGGTCTTAGCGGTAGCGCGCCGCGCGCCCGAGGTACTTGAGCATCCAGATCTCCTTCCAGACCCGGTAGCGGCCCTCGTGCGTGATTTTTCCATGATCTTCGCGCTGACCGTGCGGGTGGAGAAACCCGAGTTCGATATTGAGCCTGTCGAGCTCCCGCTGAGCCTCATTGAGATCCGCCGCCGGTTCCGAAGCGAACGGAACCACCGCTTGGCCCGAGGCACCCAACCGGATCCGATGAAGCGTCAGCAAGCGCGGAAGCGATCGACACAAGGGGCGACGCTCGACCAGCCAGTTTTCAGGATAGAACCCGGCAAACGGAATATAGAGGTTGTCGGTGACGTACCGACGTCCGTCGGCTGTCAACGAGGTCAGCGAATAGCAGACGGTGATGGCGCCGCTGCCCTGGGGAAGAAACGTCACCTGAAGGCGAAGGCTCGAGGCCTCGTCCCGGTAGACCGAGACGCGCAGATAAATGCCGCCACCGACCTCGGCCTTGAGGGCCTGGACCTGTCGAAACCCTTGGGCCCGGAGCCATTCGCGGACCTTCAGAAGTCGAGGCTGCACCGGCCATTCCTCGCCGCTCTGATTGGCCACGTACCGGGGAAAGAGGGGCAGCGAGCTCGCGCTCAGCGCCGAAATGGCGATCCAATGGTAGAGCGTTTCGCCGAGGAACCACAGCGCGAAGGCAAGAATTGTCAGGACCCAAAATGGCCGGTCCACCAGCTGATAGTCGCTGCACACGCGCGCGGCTCCGAGCGAAAAGACCCCCCACCGCAGCCACCGGTCCGCGATCGCCAGCAAGGGCGAAGCGAGGCGCTGGTTGATCTGCGCGAGCGCTATCGAGGCTAGAATGCCCGCGAGAAGAAGGTACGGCATAACGGATGCAAGAAGCGAACGTACCCAATACCGGGACGAACCGCAACCCCGCTGAAGGGTTGGCGCGTGCCGACGCCCGTCGACCGCCGGGAATTCTCCGGCGACTCCGCCTCAGCTCTGCCGCATGGGCATGATCACGCAAATAAAGCTATCGAGCGTCTTGAAGACGCCGGGGCTCACTTCGTCCTTCAGTTCGAGGAACACTTCGTCCTTCGCGAGCGCCCGGAGTGGATCCATGATAAAGGCGGGATTGAAAGCAACCTGGAGGTCGGGTCCGCTGTAACCAATGGCCATCGATTCATGGGCTTCGCCGAAATCGGGGCTCTGAGCGGTGATTTCGAGGAGATTGGTGGTCAGCTTGATGCGTACGGAATTCGATTTTTCCGAGCAGACCAGGGCGGCGCGGTGGACACATTCGAGGAAGAGCTCGCGCTCCAGCTTGATCCGCTGGTGCGTTTCTTTGGGAATAACCTGTTGGTAATTGGGGTAACTGCCCTCCACGACTTTTGAATAGAGATAGACGCTGTCCATCAGGCCGCTGCCGTCCTTGTCCGTGGCGATCTGAAATGCACAGCGCCGGTCGTTGAAGTTGATTTTAACCTTCTCGCCCTTGTCGAGAAGGCGGGCCAGTTCGCCCACGGTCTTGGCGGGAAGGATGATCGCACCGGTCCCGGCAGCCGCCACTTCCATTTCTTTGGAAATGAGAGCCAGACGGCGGCCGTCGGTGGCCACGAGAGTCAGCCCTCCTTCCTTAAAATTGAAGTACACTCCGTTGAGGGTGTACCGCGTCTCATCCTGTGACTGAGCGTAAGCCACGCTGCGCAGCATCGCGGAAAGATCCGCCTGAAGGAGGGTATGGGCCTTCTCGTCGCCAAATTCTGGCAATGGAGGGAATTCTTCGCGGCCCATTCCCATGATTCGAAATGTGGACCCACCCGACGACAGCTTCACCTGATGGTTCGGGGAGGCATCGACCGAAACATCGGTGTTGGGGAGTTCGCGCACGATGCTGGCCAGACGCTTCACAGGAAGCGTGACAGAGCCGGTTTCTTTCACCTCAGCCTTGATCTTGCACCGAATGCCGAGGTCCAGATTGGTGGTCGTGAGCGAGAGCTGGTCCTTTTCCGCCTCGATGAGAACATTGCTCAAAATGGGCATCGTTGCCTTTGAGCCCACGACGTTGAGCACCTGGGCTAGGCCGTTGGCGAAATGGTCGCGGTTGGTCTTGAATTTCATGGGTCGGTGCTGGGTAACGCTGAAAGAGCTAACAAAGGCCAATTGATATGAGGATCAATAAGTAATTAAAGTCATAGTCGTATATGCTGTTTGAAACACCAGCAACTCGCGTCTTTCCGAGAGAAAAGTGCGCCTTCCGGAGCGGTGAACAACAACGGGACAGGTGCCAATAACAACGCAGTTACGCGCGCGGTTCAGGTTGCTGGCCTCTTCTGCGCAAGATCCTAACAAACGGCTCAGAGTAGGAATTGGCACGGTTTAGCGGGCTGCACGGCGATGAACCTGCCGCGTGCGGCGCCAATGCCTTCCGAGGCCGAAGAATATGTAGGCAAGGCAGGTTCCGACGAGGGCCATTTCCTTAAAAATGAGGATGAGCAGAATGAGAGCGAGCACCGCCACGAACGAACGCAGGCGCATCTGGGTCTGCAAATCCACGTTCTTCCCGCTCGGGTATCGAACCGTGCTCACCATCAGGACGGCGATCAGCAGCATCAGGAACGGCAGGACGAGCGCGAATCGATTCAATGACTTGTCGGTTTCTGTCAGGTTCAGGAGGAAGAGGACTAGCGAGGCCACGGTCGCCGCGGCTGCGGGAACGGGCAGCCCCACGAAGTCCTTGTTGGACTCCGTTTTCGGCCGGTGGATCAGCGGATTGGTGATCACGTTGAATCGGGCGAGGCGGACGGCGGCGCAAAGGAGGTAGGCGAAGCCGACAAACCATCCGATTTCGCGAAACCAGGGGATACCCTGCGAAGGCGAGAGGATGAGAAAGAACATCAGGAACGCCGGAGCCATCCCGAATGAAACCACATCCGCGATCGAATCGAACTCCGCGCCAAAAAGGGATTCCCTGCCGCCCATTCGGGCGAGGCGTCCATCCAGCATGTCGAAGGCCGCCGCGCCAAAGATGAAATAGACCGCATACCGGTAGTGGTCGGCAGAGCTCGCACCCAGATAGAGGGCATTCTCTGCGGTCTCGGCCAGTCGGGCGTGAATGCAGTTCACGACCGCCATGAATCCGCAAAACAGGTTGCCCGCGGTCATCAGGTTCGGCCAGAAGTAGATACGACTGGCTTGGGAGGCGTTGTACGGATCCTCACGTTCCGCCAGCTCGGCGTCCTCTCGAGGATCCGGAGGTCGTCTGCGGAAAATCATATCAGGCGGCCAGAAATGCACTCACTTGGTGAGGCTTTCGAGGTATTTCCAGAACTTCGAATCCTGTTCGACGAGCTGCTGCTCGGAGATCGGCAGCCGGTTGCGAAGAAGGAAGTCCTCGAGGGAATTGCGATGCAGAATGTAGAGGACATGGAGGGTGTCGGCAGAGGCCTCGAAATAGAACCGGTGATCGCCCGCGCGCAGTCGGTAGATTTCCTTGCCGGCACGATGGAAGCGACCCAAGGGCTCCCGCGGTCGTTCCATGTCGGAGGGCTTGAGCGAGGTGATCGGCTCAACGACGGCAAGCTGCGCGAGCTTATCGAGTCGGTTGAGCTCGCTCATCGCTTGGGGGGAGAAGGTAACCTGGTGCATCGAAGTTTTTGGGACGAATTCGACTGGCGTAACCTGCCGCGCGCCTCAGCGTCTCCACCTCTTGCTTTATGAAAGGACCCTGTCTAGCCCTGCGAATCTTGGTCGCAACGATATTCATGGGTCCGCTGGCGGGGGCATCGGTCGGTCGCGCAGCCGACGGCGTGGATTCCATGGGGGCGCCCGCCGATGCTTCAACCCAATCTGAGTCCCCTTCGGCGCCGTCCGCTTTGTCCGCGCGCCAGGCCGAGATGCTGCGGCTCTACGACACCAATCACGACGGCCGCCTTGACGACCAAGAGCTTGCAGCTGCGCACGCGCAAATGCTGGAACATCAGATCGCCACCGGTGGCGAGCCAGCACGGCGGCTATACGCAAGCATGTTGCAACGTTTCGATAAGGAGCATAAGGGTTCGCTCACCCCGGAAGAACAGGCGGCGGCGGTGACCTTCGTCCAGCAGCACAATAAGGAGGCATTCAATCGGATGCTCCAAAGGTTCGACCGCAACGGTGACGGGACGCTGGACGCTTCCGAAACGGCCGCCATGTTCACGGTCTTTGCCAATTTGGCGGCTCGTTCGAGGAGCCCTGCGTCCTTGGGAGCGGCATCGGGAATGGGCGTCACCACGACGACAACGACCACCACCGCATCGGGCAATGCGCGAGGCCCGGCATTCGCCGCTCAGGTCTATTCGCGTCTGCTCGCGCGGTTCGATGCCAATCACGACGGCCGCTTGGAGCCGGCCGAGCAGGTGGCCGCGCTGAAGGCTCTTCAGGCCAACAACCCGCGGATTTACCAACGCATGCTGGAGCGATTCGACCGCGACGGCGACGGAACGCTGGATGCTGCGGAGAGCCAGGCGCTGTTCAGCGCGCTGGCTGCGCTCCCTTCGGTGGCGGTCTCAGCTGAAAGAAAATAGCTGAAATGTTCGTGGGCCGGGTTAGAACCGGCCGATGACCGCCGCGCTTTCCGACATCCGCGAGATTTCGCGGAGAGTCGCGGTGCTGCGATGGCTCGTGGTTGGAGCCTGCGCTTTGTGGAGCGGCGTTTCCGTCCTGAGAGCAATCGACCTGGATATACCGGTCTTCGCCGGCGCGTTCGGCACGGCGTTTTACGAAGAGTCGGCGCGGCTCTATGAACGGGATCACCCAGGGGTCCATGTCCGGATCTACGGGGATCCGCGCATAGCCGACCAAATCCGCGTGCGGGTGATCGGCGGCGATTATCCCGATGCGGCTTCGTCCGGACTGGTATACTGGCCGGCGATCATCCACGCCGGACGCCTGATGGAGCTTTCCGAGGCGCTGGCTGGTCCGGATTGGGAAGGCCGGGGTCGATGGGTCGACCGATTCCTTCCTGGGACGCTCGACAGCTGGAAAGTGGAAGGGGGCATCTATGGGATTCCGGTGGCCTATAGCTGCTGGTCCATTTTCTACGACCGAAAATTCTTTCGCGAACACGGATTCGGCGTGCCCCGCACCTGGGACGATTTCTTCGCACTCTGCGCCAAGATACGCGCGGCGGGACGAGCGCCCTTGTCCGTGCCGGGCATTTACCTGAAATACGCCGACGGCTTTCTTCGAGCCGCCTACTACAACCTCGTCGGGCCGGCCGGTTGGAGCGCCTATGTAAGCCTCGCGCCCGGGGCGCGGTCCGACCCGCGATTTGTGAGGGCGGCCGCCGTCATGCAGCGGCTCAAACCCTGGCTCTCGCCCGGCTGGGAGGGAATGACGCACACCTCTGCCCAGAGAGCCCTTCTGGACGGTCAGGCCGCGATGAATATTTCGGGATCATGGATGATCAGCGAGATGCAGGGCCATTTTCCGCCGGGCTTCGAACTGGGGGTGATGAACTTTCCCTCATTTGCGGACGGTGTCGCCGATCCCACCGTGCTCCAAACCCAGAGTGACGACTTCTTTGTCTTTCGCACAGGCCATCCGGAACGCGAGCGGCTGACGATCGATTTTCTCCGATACCTCACTTCGCGTGAGCGATCTGAGGCGTTTGTGCGCGCCCTCGATGCTCCCGTTTCGGTGCGCGGCGTTCCGGAAAGCGCCTATTCGCCGATGTTGCGCGGGACCGCGGAGTTGATCGCCCACAGCCGCGGAGCGGTTCCCGTTCCGCCGTATATGACGGAAGCCCCCGGCATGATTCAAGCGCTGACGGATATGCGCCTCCGTCTCATGCGCGGCGAGATCACCCCTGAAGAATTTGCGAGGCGCATGGAATCGGCGGCTGAGGGGGAGCGCGCCCGCGCGGTCGATCCGGATCGGATCAACGTGCGCCACCCGGTAGCCGGAACCGTTTTACTCTGCGCTCTCGCGGCGGCTGGAGCATGGCTTGGGTGGAGTTCGCTCAGATCCCGGCCGCAGCGAGGGTTGTCCGCCCGCGCACATTCCGCCCGTGCGGAGGGAGCCTTTGGTCCATTGCGCCCGGGAATGGGGGCGGTTTTCGTGGGGCCGGCCCTGCTGCTTTTCGGTGCGCTGGCCATTGTGCCGGCGGCGACCTCCTTCACCTGGGCTTTCGTCCGATGGGATGGAATCGGACCGCGCTCGTGGGTAGGCCTCTTCAACTTCAAATGGCTCTTGTTCGAAACCGACCTTTTCTGGTACGCCCTGGCCAATAATGCCTATCTGGTCATCGTTCCTGCGCTGATCGTGATCCCTTTGGCCTTGGCGCTCGCCGGTCTGATCCATCGCTCAGCGCCGGGGGCGCGGGGGCTGCGCGCGGTGGTGCTATTCCCCAATCTGTTGGGCGGCATCGCGGCGGCCTTGCTGTGGATGAGCGCCTACGAGCCGCACGGCGGGCTGGTCAACACGAGCCTCGCCGCGCTCGGCCGGACATTGCACCTGGCATGGCTGCAGGGTTTTGCGGATTATCCGTGGCTCGCGCAGCGTCACCTCTACGGGGCTCTTGTCCCGATCTATATGTGGCTTGGGTGCGGCTTCAACTTGATCCTTTTTCTCGCGGCGATGGAGGGAATTGACCCGCATCTGTACGAAGCGGCGGCCATCGACGGCGCTTCTCCTTTGCGCCAATTTTTCGCGCTCACAATTCCGCTCATCTGGGAGGTCATCGTCATTTCGGCGGTCTTCATGCTGATTGGCGGACTGAATGCATTTGAGCTGATCTGGCTGCTGACTTCACAGGACCCCTCCGCCACCGTGCAAACGCTGGGCACGTTCCTGGTGACCAGCATGTTTTCCGAATTCCAAACAGGACGCGCGACGGCGATCGCCGTCCTCCTCTTCGTCCTGGTGCTTGCGTCTGTGGGCCTTCTCCAGCGCCTCTTCCGTCGAGAGGCCATCGAATCATGAGAGGTACGAAGCATCTGCGATTTCTGACCTACGCGGCCATGGCGGCCTACGCCGCATGGGTCGTCTTCCCGATGATTTGGATGGCCTATTCCTCGGTGAAATCCGATGACGCCATTTTCAGAAACTCCCTGGCGCTTCCGGGCCCAGGCGATTTCCGGATTTCCAATTACTCGAGAGCGTGGAGAGAGGCGCACTTTGACCGCTACTTCCTCAACTCGGTCGTCGTGACGACCGCGGCGGTGTTTTTTGTCGTCACGCTTGGGTCGATGGCGGCCTATGCGCTGTCGCGCTTTTATCATCCGGCGGGCCGTTTCCTCTTCTGGCTCTTCCTCGCGGGATTGATGATACCGAGCCAGATGACCGTCGTTCCGCTGTTTTTTGAGATGAAAGCGCTCGGCCTGCTCAATTCACGCCTGGGCCTGATCCTTGTCTACACCGCCAACGGACTTCCGTTCTCGATCTTCATCCTTGCCGGATTTTTCCGAACACTCCCCCGGGCGCTCTACGAGGCTGCGGTGATCGACGGCTGCAGCGAGTGGGGTGCCTTCTGGCGTGTTCTGCTGCCGCTGGCCCGGCCGGGATTGGTCACCGTGGCGATCTTTCAGTTCATCGGAATCTGGCGCGAGTATTTCTACGCGTACATGCTGACCGGCGGAGATGTCGAGGGGCGGTCTCGGACGCTCCCCATCGGGCTGGCGAATCTGTCGATCACCGCCCAGTTCCGCACCGACACTGGCATGCTGTTCGCCGGTCTGGTCCTTGCGACGATTCCCATTCTGGCGGTCTACATCGTGCTCCAGCGGCACATCATCAAAGGCGTGGCCGCCGGCGCCGTGAAGGGTTAGGACAGGGTTTCTGAGGGGGCCTCGGATGAGGTCCGACCCGGGGAACGAGAAGAGACGAAGGCGGTCCATGGGTTCCGGTAGCATCGCAACCCCCAACCCTTATAAAGTTCATGAAATCAAGCACACAAGACCACGTCGAAGGCGCCGCCAAGGACATGAAAGGCCGCGTCAAGGAAGCCACGGGCGTTCTGGCCGGAAACCCAAACCTGCGCGACCAAGGCCGCGCCGATCAGGTTGAAGGCAAAGTTCAGAAGAAAGTCGGGGACATCAAGAAGGTCCTCGATCGCTAGTTTTCATCCGCAATTTCGGATCGAAGGGGCGGGGATCATGCTCAGGCATGCCCCGCTCTTCTTTTCGCCCAGGACGCGGCTCCGCGCTGAATCAGCGGGCGTCGGGCGTCACGGCATGGCCCTGCTCAACGAGATCGTTGAGGTGGCGGGCGGCATGGGCTGAATTGGCAAAGGCGAGGACTAGGCTGGCGATAATCGCCGCGGCGAGGAGTTTGATGAGAGAGAGTTCGTCTTTCATGGGTCTTTCTGGATTGAAGTTTTGGATGCCGGTGATTGAGACGGCGGTCGGCACCGCACCGTTTGCGGGCCGCGCGAAATAATCCGGCAAAAAGATGGGCTTCGGCCGTAACCGGGGCTTTTCTCCCGGCGTCCCGGCACGGTTGTTCTATCGACGGGTCCAACGCTTTCTCAGCCATGAAATTCGACATTGTTATTGCCGGGGGTGGATTCGCCGGAGCGCACTGCGCCCGCGTCCTGGGACGTCTTCTCGGTCGGGAAGCGGGAGAGCGGCGCGTGGCCCTCGTCGCCGAACGCAATGTGCTCGTTTTTCAGCCCATGCTGGCGGAGGTCGCCGGCGCCACGCTCGCCCCCCGGGATATTGTGAATCCGCTCCGCCAATACTGCCGAGGCGTGACGGTCCTCCAGGGTGCGATCCAGGGCGTCGACTGGGCCGCCCGGGAGCTGGTGCTCGACGGAGGCCGTTTTACGCGCAACCACCGGATCGCGTTCAGCCACCTGGTGCTGGCGATGGGAAGCGTCACCGATTTGAGCGCGGTTCCTGGAATGTCGGAATACGGGTGGCCGATGAAGAATGTAGCCGATGCCCTGCGCCTGCGTTCGGCCCTCGTCAACCGGCTCGAGGAGGCGAACCTGGTGGAGGATGCCGCGGTCCGGCAGAGACTGCTCACCTTCGCCGTCGTGGGCGGCGGCTACACCGGTGTGGAAACCGCCGGGCAGCTCTTCGATTTCTGTGTCCAGGCGAAACGATTTTATTCGAATCTGCGCGGATCGCGGATCCAGCTGGTCCTCCTCCACGGTGGCGCCGAACTCCTTGCGGAAATCGGACCGGAGCTTGGCGCCTACGCGCGCAGCGTGCTGGAGAAGCGCGGAATCGATGTGCGGCTGAACGCGAAGGTCGCCTCGGTAACCGCACATCGCGTTTTTTTGGCCGACGGCACGTCGATCGAGGCCAACACGGTGGTCACCTCGATTGGCAACGCCCCCAACCCGGTCGTCGTGGACTTATGCCGCCAGGTCGGTGTCGAAGCCGTGAAGGGAAGGGTTCCGACCGATGCCTTCTTTAAGGTCGGCGGATGCGAGGGCCTTTGGGCTGCGGGCGATTGCGCCGCGGTCCCTTGGGAGGATCGCGGAAAGGTGCGCACGAGCCCGGCGACTGCCCAATTCGCGCAGCGGCATGGTGAACTGCTCGGCGAAAATCTGATGAGGGCGCTTCACGGCGCTCCTTCGCGTCCATTTCGCTACCGGTATATGGGACAGATGGCGGCGATCGGCGACCGTGTCGCCGTCGCGGAGATCTTGGGGTTCCGCTTCCGCGGGTTCCTCGCTTGGTGGATGTGGAGGACGGTTTACCTTTCAAAGCTTCCCGGCGTTGCTCGGAAACTCCGGGTCATGCTCGATTGGTCGTTTGACCTGTTGTTTCCGAGGGATATCAGCGTCCTGCAACCGCCCCCCGACGACACCGTCCGTTCGATTCATCTCGAGAAGGGCGAAACGCTCTTCGAGCGCGGGCACATCTGCAGGGGATTCGCCTTTGTGCGCCATGGCGCGGTGATCCTCTCGGGCGACGGCTCGGCGGACCGAAAGATGGCGGCGGGGGACCTTCTCGACCAGAACCAGATCGACGACAAGGGGGCTTGGCGATTCACAGCGACGGCGGCCGAGCCCACGGACATCATTCTGTTTCGGGGCCGGATGCTCGATCTGCTTCGTGGCGACCTACGGCTGACGCGTCGCCCCAGCTGAAGAGGCGGCGGTCATCTCCTCGGGGATGACCTCGACCGAACGGCGCTCCACGCCCCGAAGGATGCCGAGGCGCACCGGGACGCCGATGCGTTCGGAGCTGAGGAGTTTGTGGAGGGAATCGACCGCGGCCGTCGGCGAATCGTCCAATTCGATGATGATGTCGCCTTCCACCAGCCCCGCTCGCGCCGCTGGGCTCGATGGTTCCACGCCGGCTACGAGAATACCGGTATCGATGGGGATTCGGTGGTGGAGCACCAGCTTGCGCAGCAGCGGCACCGTTTGGCCGGCGACTCCGATCTGGCTGCGCCGGATGCGGCCGTCCCGGATGAGAAGGCCGACCACCCACCGAGCGGTGTTGCTCGCAATCGCAAAACAAATCCCCTGGGCTGGCCGGATGATGGCCGTGTTGACGCCGATCACCCGTCCCGTCGAATCGAGCAAGGGGCCGCCTGAATTGCCCGGATTGAGCGCGGCATCGGTCTGAATCACTTCGTCGATCAGGCGGCCGGAGGCCGCCCGGAGCGACCGCCCCAAGCCG
>Ga0302325_10022014_pt1 | contig 13346 bp, 16 predicted proteins | sample Palsa_T0_2_FD_201948 | JGI IMG/M metagenome (GOLD analysis project Ga0302325, IMG submission 201948) | Peat permafrost microbial communities from Stordalen Mire near Abisko, Sweden - Palsa_T0_2 | ecosystem: Environmental > Terrestrial > Soil > Palsa > Peat permafrost | place: Sweden: Abisko... | reverse complement strand
CCAGAGAATGTTTGAAACATAGACAGAAGATACTCAATCAAGCTAGTATCCTTTCACTCTACTCGCATCCAAACTACTACACAAGCAAGAAGTTTTGAGTGTCCCACGCGCGGCCTGGAGTACACCCTACAAGAGGCTCTGCGAATGCTTCGACAAAATAACCACAACTAGCTGGTGGAAGAACACGCTCTGCAATTTTTAGTGGCTGAAACAAGGGACAGACAACGTCTGCTTCCCCGATGCTACCAATATCCTCCTGCCTACGATATTGTTGCAGTTATATCAACAATGACGACGTTTGGGGAGCCAATGGGATCTGGCGCATATGAGAAGTCTTAATCCGCCTGATTTTGTTGAGCTTGGGAACTGGAGGGGTTCCCTGTCGAGTAATACTCGCTCAGATGAAAGGCCCATTTGTCAACATCAATGCGAGAATAGTCATAGGTCAGTGATGAAGTGTTGAGTTCCTTGTCATCTTCATCCTCAACTTGGTCCTTGCTTACTGTAGTCCATACGAAATGGCCTTCCTTATTCCATAGACAATGTGCAGACTCCAAGACGAATCGTTCTTTGTTACTCGGCATTGGTAGTCCAAGTTTCACGGCGAGATATATTGCATAATGGGCCAAAGTACGGGAAAGATGGTGTTGCATGGCAGTGTGTAGAGTGTGTGGAAGATTCAAATTCGAGTCTGCATCCTAACAATGTTCAGTCGTCAAACAGCAACTAGCCAGTCAAGAAAACTTACTTCAGTCGGGGGAAATGGAGGAAATTCGTCAACTGGTTGAGCATACCCGACAGCAAGAATAGTGCCAATGAGCATGAGGAACAATACTTGAAGCTCATTTTTGGAAAGCTTTCCCAGCGACTGTGGTTTGAGGCTTTTCTCTAGAAAGGCCAAAAAATGCTCGCCGGAAAGTGACCCTATTCTCTGCAGCTCCAAGACGGTATATTGGTGTTTCTCCGCTGAACGTTGTTGAGTATGAGCCAGAGATAGCGTATATACCATACCTTGAAAGCCTTTGCAGACTGCATCCCCCACAAAAGGTCTGATCATGTCCTGGAATTGGGGTGAAGACATAGCCCCGACTTGGCTGATATCCATCATTTCGGGGTCGCTGATCCACTTTGCACACCCTTCTGTGAAGGCGCCAACTTCCCACTTTACATCATCTGCAAATGCGAGTTCGACCGGTGTTGATTCTAACTGGATCATGGTTGCTTGCCAGTTCTCTGGAAATGGCAAGGCTGTGTAAAGAAGGCATTAGAAACTTATCTGTACATCGGTTTGGAGCTTAGATGATGGCTGATATGACGGACTTACCATGAGTGAAGATACTCACGTCTGTCAGCGACGTTCGGATACAATCAGACCATCGTAAGATCTTTTTTTCAAGTGCGGATGATACAGTGAGGGCCAAGGTCATGCATGTTGCACATGGATCATCAAGGGAGCACTTTCAGCGGTCAGTAGAAGTCATATCGTTCAATGTAGATACGCACAGGGATCTTAAGAATGCGACATCGAAGACAGGCGCTCCTCTTTCGGACACCTTTCACTTTCTCCCGACCCGGAGCATCGAACTTAGCTCTCTTTCGAGGCGCGCTCTGGAGTCGAGTTGCAAAGCAAGTGAAAGCCGACTCTGGACCACCCAAAGAAGTGTTTCTCCTGGATGGCAGTGCCGGAGTCATAATGATTAATGGATCAAGGGTTGAATAGGGTTTGATAACACTGTGATGCAGTGAAAGCGACAAAGTTTAATTAAATCAAGGAAGGAATTTGTAGTCATAGGCGTTTTGGAGGCCCACAGGCTTTATATCGTGGCACAAACAGAAATAACGATGGATGCCAAGGTATAGATGTGTGGCTCAGCTCAGCCTCTGCACACCCAGCCAATCAACATTTGGCAGTCATCAAGCCACTGCGCTATGGATTTCTCCTCACCGAGCGACCGTTTTGGGAGAGGCATGAACCTCGCCACATTTAAGTGAAAACATGTCATAGGTATCAGATCATATTCATAAACCCAATAGCCATTCCCATAAGAACACTTCACTAACACGAAAAATCAATATTTTATTGTTTCAGAAATGGGACGAAAGGGAATATAGGTGTGTGAGTCACGTGACTATGCTGCGTCAAACTCACGCGTGGGCCTCCCATTATCTAAATCTCTATTCTTTTGTGTACTTTTTTTCACAGCTGCCCAGGTGGGAACATCCAAAGTCTGTCTATGCATATCACAATATATCCCAAGTGGTATATATTCAATCAATTACTCCAAAGCTAATGGATCTATTCTATAGGTGAAAAATAATCCTCTTCGCTACTTCACTACAACATCCACAAGGCTTTAGATGGAGAAGAGCTAGGTAACCAGCATCAACAGTCCTAGGTTTATCCTTACAAGAGTTGCACCGAGATATTTGCAACTTTCTTCAGACTGAGGTCGGACTAAGCGAGGGAAAAGGGGGTTAACCGAGCTGCTTTGACCGGGAATAAAGGGTTTTGTTGCCCCTAAATAAACTGAAGGTATAATGTGTCTAGAAGCTATTACTAATCAATCAAGTAGTATTTGCTTTAAGCAAATAGGAAAAGCAACGCTGTCAAGGTTAATCTGTATTTCATGTGCACGAGTCTTGTCCTCACTGCTAAATAAACGACAATTTTGGAACCACTCAAAGCATCAGGAAATTATGATTCAAAGTTTCCAAGAGTTAGAATTGAGCACGGAATATTATATAATACCCATTTGCCGCTTGTAAATACACAATATTGATTACTCGCTACTTGATCATTTATTGATCAGAAAGATCAAGCCCACAGATCTCTTCAAATTATTTGCTGCTCCAGCTTGCATTCTTGACCTGCGCATTGATCCCTGACCAATACAGGCAACCCCTCAATTTCCCCCAGACTCCTCATCCTTATGTCTATGCAACGTCGCCACAACCCGATCCGTCATCTGTTCCTCCACATTCGGCGTCAAAAATGCCGCCAGCACACAAATAGCACTAAACGCAATCGTCGAATAGAACACAGTTTGGTAGGCATGACTACTCGCAACCTTATACGCCCTAACACCCACCTCCTCAATCCCGGCCGTAAGTCCCTGAACCTTGGCAAACGCAGCCGGCGTCCCAACAGTTATCGCTGTTAGAAACTCCGCGACAGAAGAAGCTGGCAAACCAGCAGCAATGAGTTTTGGCGGGACTTCGGAAGGGATGGTCTTCTTGAGCCGGTTGGTTAGTATAGCGGTGTATATTGTGGAGCCGATGGTCGAGACGGTCGAGCGCATAGAACCTGCTACTCCCACCGCCGTGCCGATTTCAGCCTGTGAGTCAATTGCGATACCAGTAATTGCTAGCCCGACGACTTCCATCCAACCCATTGCGAAGCAGCCCAGGAAAAGGAAGGCAACCATTGTGTTCGGGTTGTCGGGGGTGGCACAAGCACAGGCTACATGTCGCAAGCGAGTTAGAGAAGATCAAAGCAAAGAGTTTGAGAGTGGGAAATTACTTACCACCGAGGAAGGTGCCCATGCAGATAGCTGTCACCACGATCTGCATTTTCTGTCTCCCAAGTCGACGACATAAATTCCCGCCAATTATTTGCCCAGCATTTGTCCCACAACCTGTAACACAGCAGAGATAGCCTCCATGTGTAAGATCACTCGTGTACAGCGAAAACACCATCGTCGGCCATACAATCGCAAAGGCGTAATACACACTTGCTCCCAGCGCAACCACCATCATAGTTGCCACCCAGGGAATATTTTTGAACAGGTGCATTGGAACTAGCGGCTCCTTGAGCGGTACTAATGCTTCGTAGAGGACGAAAGCAACGAGAGCAAAGAATCCGATGACGATAGTGGCTATTACGTGCGGGGACTTCCATGCATAGTAGGACCCGCCCCAGGATATACCCATTAAGAAGATGAGGAGTCCGCCCACGAGCAGTACGAGGCCGATGAAGTCAAAATTTTCGAGCACTTGGCGCTTTGTCTTCTTGTGTGCGTACTTTTCATCGAAGGTGGGAGGGAAGTAGCTGCGATTATGTTAACTGCTGGATTGGAGAGTGTTACTTGGTAGAGAACCTACAAGAAGAACCAACACACCACTGCCACAGCATTGATGGCTATCATTAGATAATAGCAGGATCTCCATGTGTGCTTTGTGTGCTGGACAAACGCGTATGATATCGCTGGTCCAAATCCCGAAAAGGGCACCGCCCACACGTACAAGAATGCCAAGCTGACGAATCGATGTTTGAATGGTATGAGTTCGCCTATCACGAAGGTGTAAGATAGTTGAGAAGCTGCTGCAAATCCAACCAAGACAGTGCCACCAATCAGCATTGGAATAGTGGTTGCGACGGCGCTGATGATGCATCCCAGTAGAGCCAAAGCCGAACCCAAGATAAAGAACCATCTTCTGCCAAAGAGGTCAGAGAGTCTGCCGACGAGCACCTGTCCGATGGCAAGTGTGAGGGTGTAGACAAGTGCAATCCAGACATAGTTGTCATCGGGACCAATGTCATTGTTGATGACGCCGAGAAGAGGTGCTGCGAGTGCAAATCCTCCAACGCCCTGCGCCAGTTAGTAGACTTTGGTGAAGGGAGAGAAGTTGCTTACAGCAGAGACAGAGAGACCAGAAGCTAGCAATGTGCCCAGAAAGAAAGGTCTGAGGAAGTACCCTCTTGGCAGCTCATTGTAATCGACATCGAGGGCAGCATCAACCTGCTGGACCGCATGAGAGTGCGCTTTCTCGTCATGTTCTATGGGAGCTACGGCATGTTCGCCGTCACTGCTCGAGTTGGTAGCCATCGGCCCGGTATAAACTCTCTCAATCTAAAACTTCAGCGGAGTAGTTTTGAGACCGATGGTAGGAATAGAAGACTAAAGCTCCCGGAGCTTGTGGGCATCCGAGAACCGATTAATAACATGGAACATGTTTAATAAGTAAGGTAGCGGCGATCCCTTTGGCATCGCGGGGTGAGAAGCTCTGCCGTTGCCCGTGCCGTCCGATCGCGCTGCGGATCACTGAAGGTTGCACCCGCTGTCGTCTCCAAGTCGCTGGAAATGGATAGTGATATTTCGTGGGGTTGCATTGGCGGAGGGGGGCGCTCGAATTAGAAGCCCTGTCCGGCACCTGACTCGTGCCCGCAGGTCGTTATCTGGGGGTCTTTGCACTGTTTCCAGGGTGCAGAGGTGGTTGGTTATCTCCAGCTGTGCCGCACATTGTGCTCTGCCGCTGTTGCGCAGCGCCGTAAGTGGAGAAGCCGTAGAACTTTCCACAGTAGGCCCGGCTCCCAGGAACATCCATGCCGCAGCTACCAGAGCGGACTGGTGGTGAGACCGTGGAGTTGGAATGCTCCATGTACTTCGTATCCCACAGTGGTAGGGTTGTGCTAAGACCCCTTTCCTTGGGAATGTTCCGTACCGTGTTTCAGAGCAACGATTAAATGTGGATTCAAGCATTCTGCATTCTGCAGTGTGCACGGCGAGCTCGCGTGGAGGGCGGGACCTCGCGACGGCAGACACCCCGTTGGTGGGAAGCCCTAGAAGCACAGTGGGGACACATGGGCCCCTCCCCATTGGTTATATCTGCCTGTGGAAACAGCCACTCCCTCTGCACATGCTTAGCTTTAGTCGGGAGTCCCAACTCGCCAACTCGGGACCACAAGACTGAGGCCAAACACGGGTGTGATAGAGTGTTCCTCCTGGGTACTAGATATCTCGTTGGCTTATAAAGATGCACTCCACCTTTTGAAACGCGCGACTTGGCGCCGTGTGCTACGGCAATCTACACTCCCCTCCTGACTCGAGTTGCGGCTCAGTTCTAGAACGAATCTTGTACCACCCCACGTGGAGTATTTCGAAATGTCAACAACTAACTTCAAACGCAATACCGGGGATACTCCAGATTCTGGGGATTCCAGCAAGCTGAAGCAGGCGAGCCGCTCAGTGTCGCTACTTTCCCCGGAGCAATTGCAGAGAAAGCGGGCTCAAGACCGCGAGAGTCAGCGGCAGACCAGGTACGTCGAGTAGAGTAACTCTACGCAGAACTAAATTCTGACTGAGGGATAGAGCACGCGTGAAACAAACAATCGCAGAGTTGGAGAAGCGTGTTGAAATCTTGACTCAGGAACTTCATCTTACCAGATTGGAAAATGCCTCTCTCCAGGAGAAAAATCAGTTGGCTCCTCCAGGCATAGTTCCCATGATGGCACCGCCACAAGCTCTTCCGGGCCCAGAAGTCTTCTCCGAAGGAACAGCTGCGATCATGGACGTGGTAGTTAGACAACGTAATCAGCCACAGCAGTGCATGGGAATGGGTTCTCAGTTTTCAGATTCGTTAGTAGTGCCGGGACAAATCATCTCTGGTAACTCTCATCGCTGATTCGCTTCAAACGAGATCAGGTGCTAACGGTAATGTATAGATCCCGGGCGGCAGACGGTAATGGACCCAAGCCTTTTCTACTTGTACGAAGATTTTGAACAGCAGACGGTGTCAATTCCCGTGTGGGACGCGCGACCAGTTCATTATCCTGCCACTTGCAGATTTGATAAAGTCTGTTTGGAACTTATCGAGACTCTGAAGCCTATGCATGCCATCGGAGGCAACGCTTTGGAATTCAAAAATCCTAAATTTCCACATGTACAAGCTCTGTTGAATCCTCAGCATCATGCCAACACATTCCCTTTGACAAGTTCGATTGTCCAGGTAGGTTGAGTGGTACTCTCTGTAGGTGAAAATCGCTAAATGCGTCAGAATGTGATATATGTTATGACTGTCGAAAGTCTGCCTGAGCAAGTGAGTTGTCCCTCTAATCTACCCTGTGTGGTATTAACCTCCCTCAGATTGCCATTATGTATGTAATGTGCTGCATGATACGAGTAAGTAGAGTCGCCTCTCCTAAAGTTGCTTTGCTGATTGCAACAGTGGATCATCACAGGTAGTGAAGAAGACTACTATGCAATGCCGGACTGGCTGAGACCTGGAGCTGCTCAAATTGTCACATCTCATCCAACATGGGTTGACATGATGCCCTGGTGAGTCCAAAGCTTCTTGCTTTAAAGGTACCTGCTCATCTCTTTGAGGCCTAAATCCAGAGACAGACTATGTCGAGACGCACAATACCACGATAAATACGAGGCGTTTAAAAACGCCTGTAATGAGACGATATCCATTAACTGGCCTTATGAACCAGCAGATGCCTTAATTCGAATCTCACCTAGCGAATTTACTGTAAATCCTGTATTCATAACTCATGTTCGAACTTATTGCAACTGGACTCTTGGTCCCTCGTTCTTAGAGAAGTGAGTTGGGCTAATAAAGATGAATAGATGTGTACTAACAATCTTCAGATATCCTGATTTTGAAGGTGAAGTCAACATCGGAAAGCCTCGTGTTGTGCGGCCACAATGATAGATGTTCATTCGTTCGTGTCATCTCATGCGATCGACAGAAAAATCCATCCAAAGTGGGCTTCGGACGCGAATCGGGATGCCTGATTCGGAATTCAGCCTCGTGACAGCACATCCGATTTGTTGTAGCTGCATTTGAGCATTTCAATCTGAAATACCCCACACGGAGCTGACTCGTAAGCGCCCGAGGCAGGGAACCGGAACTGTCGACATGCAGCAGGTATTGGAGTGCCAGCACTTCACGAGCCCTGGTCGTCGGGCAACCTACTTGCAACCCACTTGCAATGTCAATTGCTTGAATATATAGGGATTCGATGTCGTGTACCTCGAATGTCGTGTTCCTCAAGGAAAAAAGTTATGGGTCTATTGACAGTTTTGAATAAGAGCCTAGCTGAGATTTGGGAATTGTGGGGGTGGCTGCCAATTGCGCTTCTTTTGGCAACTTCTGTACGTAGCCCTTTCAATCTCGCCGATGAGGCTGACTAAAAGTTGCAGGCCACATTTTACACAGTCTATTATATTGTTTACACTCTGTACTTTCACCCTTTGTCCCAGTTCCCTGGTCCATGGTATGCCAAGATATCAAGAGTGAGCTTCAAAGCTACCTTCCAACCTACGTGGGATACTAAAATGTTCACAGTTCTTCGCCGCCCACACCATCATCAGCGGCTACGGACATACAACACTGAAAGATTTGCATGATAAGTACGGTAAGTGCATTCCCTCTCCACTTGATCATCCTTGGACTGACTGTTTTAGGCGAGGTTGTCCGAATTGGCCCAGATGAGTTGTCATTCTCATCAGCAACAGCGTGGAAAGATGTCTATGCTCAGCGTAAATCCGGTAGCATCTTTACAAAAGATCACAAGTTCTATATCACGGACGACGAGTAAGTCTTCAGCCTTAACCCTCTCCAAACTCTAAGCGAAACCTAGCTTCCGCGCTCCACATTTAGTCAACAACATCAATGTGGAAGAGCATGCCCAGGCAAAGAAAGTGCTTGTATGATTGAATGACTTCCTAGGTGCAATGAGATGCATTAGCTGATACGCGTTCCAGAGCCACGCCTTCTCCCCAAAAGCTTTGGGGGAGCAAGAAGACATCGTCCTCAAGTATGCCGACATGCTCATGGTCGCTATGCGTGAGGAATCAGCAAAGGGACCCCTGAACATGAACGACTGCTACAACTGGGTAACATTTGACGGTACCTCTCTTCTCCCCTTCTTCCATCGCGCCTCCCTTTCCTAACAAACTCCAGTCCTTGGGGAGCTCGCCTTTGGCGAGCCTTTTGGGAGCGTCTCCGCCCGGGCGACCGACTCGTGGATTGCCAACGTTCTGCAGATGGTAGTCTTCATTGCCTGGGACTCGGCCCTCTACCGTATTCACCCCATCCTCTCCTCCTTCTACGCCTACACGATCCCACCCGCTATCCGCGCTGCTACTACAACCCATGTCATGTCCTCAAAAGCCAAGATCTTGAAGCGCATGGAGAAAGGTGAGAGATTAGATGGAAGGAAGGACTTTTGTTCTTACATTTTTGATTTGAAGAAGGAGATGAGGTTGTCAGACTGGAACATGGCGGCCCATAGCAACAGTCTGATCATCGCCGGAAGCGAGACGACGGCTACGGTTCTCAGCGCTTTGACATACTACCTCTGTCGAACGCCTCAAGTCTATGATCGATTGAAGGAAGTAGTCAGGTCAAGGTACAAGAGAAGTGATGAAATTACGAGCCTAACCGCCACATTCCCATATCTCACGGCTGTCATTCACGAGGCTCTCAGGATCTTCCCGCCCATTCCGTTCGGTATGCCACGCATCGTTCCTCCTGGTGGGGATACGGTGGACGGGATGTTCATCCCAGGTGGGGTAAGAATCTTCCTTTTCTTCCCTTCCCTTCCATATCATCCCCTTGCTGGAGGTGGTGACAAAATGTGCTGATGGAGTGGACAGACAACGGTCAGCGTGCACTCCTGGTCCTCAATTCGTTCCTCGAAAAACTTCGCCGACCCTGAAACGTTCAACCCAGAACGGTGGCTCGACCCTCAAAATACGGACAACCGGGATGCAAGTAATCCTTTTTTGCTGGGGCCGAGGGCTTGCATTGGACAGAAGTGAGTGAATCCCCGCACGGGTCCTGACCAACGCATAGTTGATACCGGAACTGAGTTCGCAACTGGAGCTGGGCTAACGAGACACAGTATGGCGTGGATGGAAATGCGTATTCTGATCGCAAAGATGGTGTTCTTGTTTGATTATGAGTTGGTTGACGACAAGCTTGATTGGGAGCGGGACAGTCCTGCATATATTCTTTGGCAGAAGCCGGAGTTGTGGGCGAGAGTTATACCTAGGAATGTTTGTTGAATCTTCCATGTTATGGAAATTTCTTTTGGAAATCTAGGCATGAGAGTACTTTCGGCCAGTGATGAATGATGGGATTAGTGGTGGGATTTCCGTTTTATTGATATCGTTACCGCTTTCGTAAATATTTCATTTGCGGAAAATGGGGATATATTTCTTATCTTGATCTCTTCAGATGAGTGGTGTTCTGGACCACGACTATCAAATTGACTTTATTATGTTGCAACTAGCTAGGTATGAAGGGTGAGTGGATTCACGTGATTAGCAACAGTGCAAGAGGCCGTTGACCAAGCTCGCCGCTGCTCGCCTCTTCCGAGCAATTCATAATTCTTCAATCTTTCCAATCAGCTCAGAAGCTCAACTAAGAGCAGGACCACTAGAGACTTTCTACGAGACAGAAGAAGAATCTAGCCCGTCATGAATCTAAGAGGGAAGTTCGTAATCGAAGAGGCCAATTTCGTGAGATATCCACCCCAGGAAACTGGCCCTTGAAATCCAGCATTCTCCTCAAACGCCATGAATCCCGTGCCATCATAACAACCAATGTACTCCGCCTCAATCTCTGTCGCCTTCAGGATACCCATCTCGACCCACATCAACAGCTTTCCTTTGATCATTGGGCCACCTGGGCAGTAACTTCTCATAAAATTCTCTCGCAGTGCCACATGACCCTTGTTCTGAATACCAACACGTTCCATATACCCCATATCCAAGAAATAAAGGACTTGGACCTTTCGATTGTAGTCCAACGTCGTGAACTTGCTATTGTCGAATTTATCGCTGATCAGCCCGCTTGACGGTGCGCAGCACAAACGTGCAGACAGCACTCCTCCCGATTCTCCCGAGCCTGTGACATCAGTGATCCATTTTCGAGCCGGCTTGTCGAAGTGATTGATCCAATGCTCGCGTTCCCTCTCTTCAATATCAGCGTGATCTTGCCCTTCAACAATGACGCAAATGTTGTCTGGGAAATTTTCCATCTTGACCCTTCCCTTTCGAATCTCACCAGACGCCTTTCTAGGTTTTGGAAAAGCCTCAAGTGACGAGGCCAGAGGTTCCGTTGGCGTTGCTTCTTCAATCCTATCGCGGTAGCAACCCCAGTATCCAGACTTCGTTGTGTTCGGCACGAGCTTTCCTAAGTGTGCGAAGCCAGATGGCCGTTCCTGGCTGGTGCCTAATTGAACTCTTGACATAGGTAGCGTCAGTTTCTCACGCCAAACTCCGGCATCATCTGGAAGAGAACTCCAAAGCTCTGTCACAGGGCTGGAGGACCACCAGTTATCGTATGCTTTAGGCGACTCCCAATAACTGAGCCAGACTCGAGATCGACCTTGCTCCACCGAATCGCCTTCTTTCTCGAGATCCTCGACGTAAGCGGCGGATGTGGTAAGGAGTTCACGGATCTGAGATATCAAGAGGGACTTCGAAGCAGAGGGAGTATCGTCGTGATATTGAACGCCAATAATCAAGAGAATGAAGGGATGCGATCGGGGAACTTCGGCCATCCACATATTGGCGATGCTATTTGAACAACCTGACCGAGACTTTCGAGAAGGTTTTGTCTTGTTGTCGTATCTGAGTTGGGTTTGACTTGTACTTTACATAATTTAGTGGCAAGTCGAGCGAAAGTTTCCCCAGGTATCTGTGCGTGCAGAGCGGGTTGCGGAATTAGTTTCGTTGGGCAAATAACTCGCGAAGTGGCCTGTACCATCATTGGAGCATATGCATGCATTGCACATCACAGTTCCGCATTGCCCGGCCGCTCAGCGCGTGCCAACAGAGATATGCATCTGCATACTGATTTGCAAGACAAGTAAAGATTGCTGGCGATGCTTGTGGGGCATTCTTTATCCACTTGCCTGCTTGCTCCAAGTCATAAAAATTCTTGCCGTGCAGGAAGTGGCGCATATTCTACCTAGCAACCACCTCGGAATTTGCACACCATCTTCACAGTACCTCCCTTGTGATACAGCGTAGGAGCAGCTATACATCCTTGATGAGATTCATTGGCCACTTTGCTTTTTTATAACGGCTCAGTGCAGCAGTTCTGTGCCTCTGGTCCAACTTTTAGCAACATAAATGCTAATCCGAGATCGTGGATCTTTTGGCAAGAAGTTAAAGAATCTCAAGCAGCATGAAGTAGCAATAGAACCCAGGTAATAATCAATCATCAACAGGCCCTGAGACTAAAGTCTCCTGAGTTTCTGGAGAGACCAGATCTCCTTGAACTTTAACCTTCTTCTTCTCCCTCGTGTCAACACCCAGCCACATCAAGTCCGGTCGACTGTAATGACCAATGGGATCTGCAAACGTCTTACACTTGACAATCTCACTCATGTCCAAATCTGCGTAGATGATTCCTTCCTCTGTTGTCTCCAAAGCTTCAGTCAATTTGCGGCCGTCAGGACCAAATACTGCAGAGGTTCCGCCACCAGGGGCACACATTAAAACGCCCGCCGCAGTTCCATTCGCATCAACACCCTTCTTGGAGATCACAGCCGTGCTATGCAAAACAAAAGTTTGAGATTCAATGGCATATGTTCGAGAAAGCGTTTGACACCCTATGACCTAGTCAGCAATCTCTTTCAATTTTACTCCCCGGAACTGCCTTACCTTCCGCAGACATTGACCAGAAGTCGGGACCGCCACTGTGAGGTGTAAGAGATGGCCAAGCTGCTGCATGAATCTCTTCTCGCTGAGAGATTGTTTGATACTTCAACAATGGCTGAATATGCTCCCAGCAAGAGAGGGCACCAATCCTTCCAATCTTCGTTGGAACGACATTGACCAAGCTGGAACCGGACCCGTCTCCGAAGATGGTCCTTTCCATATGAGTCGGCTTGATCTTCCTGCGTTTCATTTTGATTTCCCCATCAGATCCAATAGTACACTGCGCGATGTAAACAGAATTGCCATCATTCTCGGAAAAACCGAGGCAAACGATGATCTTGTTCTGAGCCGCGCACTCGCGAATTGTCTCCATTTCGACCGAATCAACGATCAGAGAGTTCTTCACATATTTCACACCAAGGTCAAAATCGACCAGGCGAGTCCTGACGATTATTTAGTTCCAGCACGGAGAAGGGTAAGTGTATGGCTTGAGGAAACGTACCATATCCAACATGGATAACCGGGTATCCAGCACTCAGGGAAGACGATTAGCTTCGCACCATTTGTTGCAGCTTCAGTGATTAACTCGCAAGTTCTCTTCACAGCGCCAGCGAGGTCGAACCACCCAGGCTCAGCCTGTGTAACAGCTACTCGAACTATGTCATTTGATGTCATCTTTCAAGAATCTGAAGACTTTAATGTGCTTGCAGGCGAGCAAAGGTCGAACTGGTCGGTGATATAATAACGGCAGGACAAAATTAATGCAACGAAGGGGAAGCAATTAATAGGCGTTAGCTGAGCGCGGAATAATTCCACACCAATGGAAAGTCGAAGCGCCCCGAACAGTTTCCGGCCTAATGGCAATTTGACAATACTTATCTTTATCGTGATTTTCTTATCATTAAGTTATCTAACCAACATCCTTGCGTGGCAATAATATTTTAT
>Ga0302325_10022012_pt1 | contig 13346 bp, 11 predicted proteins | sample Palsa_T0_2_FD_201948 | JGI IMG/M metagenome (GOLD analysis project Ga0302325, IMG submission 201948) | Peat permafrost microbial communities from Stordalen Mire near Abisko, Sweden - Palsa_T0_2 | ecosystem: Environmental > Terrestrial > Soil > Palsa > Peat permafrost | place: Sweden: Abisko... | reverse complement strand
AATCTTGCCGGTGCAGTCGCGGTGCGGGTGGGCATTTTCTTCGGTGGGACGTCCGTGCGTGGCCCAGCGCGTGTGGCCGATGCCGTAGGTTCCATCCAGCGGATGCAGGCGGATGGCTTCTTCCAGATTACGCAGCTTGCCAGAAGCGCGCCGGATCTGCAGCCCCTCGCCATCGCCGGCTACGGCGATTCCGGCGGAATCGTAGCCCCGGTATTCCAGCCGCTTCAAGCCATCCAGAATTACAGGAACGACAGATTTCTTACCGACATAACCGACAATTCCACACATATGACCGGCGCCCCAATCGTTACTGCTCTTCTTCTAGTCTGCGAATTCTAGTCTGCGAGAGAAAAACGGAACTCTTCGATCACCGGGTTGGTCAACACTTCGCGCGCAATGCGCTCCACTTCAGCCTGCGCCGCCTCGCGGGAGAGTCCGCCGTCGAGCGTCAGCTCAAAATACTTGCCCTGGCGCACTTCTTCGAGCCCCTTGTAGCCCATCTTCTTAAGCGCTCCCTGGATGGTTTTGCCCTGCGGATCGAGGACACTCTTCTTCAGCGAGACGTAAACGTAAGCTTTCATCGGCTCTCAATTATACGTCAGAGAACTCGCGCTTCCGAGAGCAGGATCGGGTGCAAACCTACCCTTTGGCGATGTCCATTCGGTACTGCAGTTCGGCCAACGCTTCCTCGAGCATGCGGCGATGCCGCGGATCGTGAGCGCACTCGAGTTGCTGCAGGATGTTCTGCCGGGAAAGCCGCAAGCCCTCAAATTCACGCTCCCGGGCAGCCTCCGGTGGCGTCAATGCGACGCGATTCGGGCCGGGTTTTTCGGCAGCGTCCGCCTGCTGAGCCTCCACGGATTTGCTTTCCCAGCCTCGCGCCATAAGAGAATTATAGGCCGTTTTGCTTTGCGACCTTTGCGGCCGTTCTTTGCGTGCTTTGCGGCTAAGACCTTTGAAGCCTTTAACCGCGAAGATCGCAACGAAGATCGCAACGACGATCGCAAAGGTCGCAAAGGTCGCAAAGAGAAAACTAGGGTTCGCGGGACGTGCTACCCTCTGTGGCTGGCCGCCGTCTAACCCCAGCCGGGTTTTTTCCGCGACTTCATTGAATCATTCCTGGAGCACTCATCATGCAATTCAAACTTAGGTTCTTGTTCTGGAACGCCGCATGCGCTCTCTTTGTCCTCGCCTCGTTCTCCGCCTATTCGCAAAACTCGCGCGCGCCCGAGACCCACGGCATCGTCATCGCAAACATGGACCGCACAGTCAAGCCCGGGGACGATTTCTTCCACTACGCGAACGGCGAGTGGATCAAGCGCGCCGAAATTCCCCCCGACCGCAGCTACATTGGCAGCTGGGACACCCTCGAAGATCTGAGCCGCAAGCGCACCGCTGGCCTGATTGAAGAAGCAGCCAAGGCCAATGCCCCTGCGGGTTCCAACACCCGCAAAATTGCCGATCTCTACAATTCCTACATGGACGAGCCCGCCATCGAAGCCAAAGGCCTCGCTCCGCTCCGCCCACAGCTCGACGCCATTACTGCCATCCACGACAAGCACGACTTGGCCCGGGCTTTAGGTGAGACCCTCCGGGCGGATGTCGATGCCCTCAACAACACCAACTTTCATACCGCCAACCTTTTCGGACTGTGGGTCGCCCCCGGCTTTAACGACTCCGAACACTACGCCCCTTACCTGATGCAAGGCGGCCTGGATCTGCCCGACCGCGAATATTACCTAGCCGATAGCCAGAGCATGCGCGACATCCGCACTAAATATCAGGCGCACGTTTCCGCTCTGCTCAAACTTGCCGGATTCTCCAACCCGGATCTCCGCGCCCAGCACATCATCGAACTGGAACACGCCATCGCCGAAAAGCACCTCAGCCTGGCGGATGAGCAAGACATCCATAAGGCGAACAACACTTGGCAGCGACCCGACTTCGCCGCCAACGCTCCCGGCCTCGACTGGGACGAATACTTTCGTGCAGCCGGTCTCAGCAATCAGGCCAGCTTCATCGTCTGGCAACCCACAGCTTTTGCCGGAGAGTCCGCTCTGGTCGCTTCCACCGCGTTGGAAACCTGGAAAGACTGGTTGGCCTTCCACCTGATCGACTCTTACGCCGGCGTCCTGCCCAAAGCGTTCGCCGACGAGAGCTTCGCCTTCTTCGGCAAGACTCTCTCGGGCACTCCGGAACAGCGTCCTCGCTGGCAGCGTGGCGTCGCCGTGGTCAGCGGCCTGTTGGGCGACGCAGTCGGGCAAATCTACGCCCAGCGCTACTTCTCGCCAGAAGCCAAGGCCCAGGCCGAAGCTCTGGTTGCGAATCTGATCACCGCGTTCCGACACCGCATTGAGGCTCTCGCCTGGATGGATCCTGCCACCAAGGCCGAAGCCGAAGCCAAGCTCACCACTCTCTATGTGGGAATCGGTTACCCGGAAACCTGGCGCGACTACTCCGCCTACGAAATCAAGGCGGATGACATTTTCGGCAATATCGCTCGCGGCCGTCTGTTTTATTACCACCGCGACCTCGCCCGGCTCGGCCTTCCCGTGGATCGCAAAGAATGGACCATGGAGCCGCAGACCGTGAATGCCGTCAACCTGCCGCTGCAAAACGCGCTCAGCTTTCCCGCCGCAATTCTGCAACCGCCGTTCTTTGATCCGCAGGCTCCCGCTGCGATGAACTACGGAGCCATCGGCTCCATCATCGGACACGAAATCAGCCATACCTTTGACACCGAGGGCAGCGCGTTCGATTCCAAAGGCCGAGTCCGCGATTGGTGGAAACCCGCCGACCTGGCGCATTTCAACGCTGCTACCGCGCGGCTCGCCGCGCAGTACGACACCTACAAACCTTTCCCCGATCTTGCACTAAACGGCAAGCAGACGCTGGCGGAAAACATCGCCGACGTCGCCGGCATTTCCGCCGCCTACGACGCCTACCACGCCTCCCTCGCAGGCAAGGCCGCTCCCGCCGAGGATGGCTTCTCCGGCGACCAGCAGTTCTTCATCGCGTTCGGACAGAACTGGGGATCGAAAGAGCGTGAAGCCGCCCTCCGCGAGGAAGTGATGACCGACTCGCACTCCCCCGACCAGTTCCGCGCAGCGACGGTCCGCAACATCGACTCCTGGTACGCAGCCTTCGACGTGCAGCCGGGAGAGAAACTCTACCTGGCCCCGCCCGACCGCGTGCACATCTGGTAAAAAGAAATCCTGGAGCAGCGCATGCGTATTGGCTCTCCTTTGTGTGCCTTAGCGCCCTTTGTGGTGGATGACTTTAAAGCGCTAATGCTAAAGACCAACCCACGCAGTCCTCAGCCCGGGCTGCGATTCGCGTTACGAAAACGTAACGCGCCAGAAAAAGTCGTTCGGTCCTTGATGTATGCGGGTATAATGCCCGCGACCATAGGGGTAGGTACGGGTGCCCCCGATCTGAATTCTTATGAGTTCCCTTCGTCAGTTGCCGGCGCGTCGGTTCCGTGCCAGGAAGTCGTCTGCGCGTTTTGATCCCGCAACATTCCTCGCGAATGCCGGCATGGGCAAAACCATTCGCCAATATGGCCCGAAAGCGGTCATCTTTTCCCAGGGAGAAAACGCCGAATCTGTTTTTTATATTCAGAAAGGCAGAGTGAGGCTCAGCGTCGTTTCCAAACAGGGCAAGGAAGCCACCCTCGGACTGTTCGGTCCCGGCGACTTTCTGGGCGAAGGATGCATCGCATCGGACCAGCCCCTTCGCATGGCCACCGCGACCACCACCTCGCCGTGTTCCATCCTCGACATCCAAAAGAAACAGATGCTGCGCACCCTGCACGCGCAGCACGAATTCTCCGATGCTTTTGTGGCTTACCTGATTATGCGCAACAGCCGCACCCAGGAAGACCTGGTCGATCAACTGTTCAACTCCAGCGAAAGGCGGCTGGCGCGAGCTCTGTTCTTACTCGCCAACTTTGGCAAAGACAAGACGGAGAAAGTCATCCCCAACATAAGTCAGGAAACTCTGGCGGAAATGATTGGCACCACCCGCTCGCGAGTCAACTTCTTCATGAACCGATTCCGAAAGCTTGGCTTGATCGAATACAACGGCGAGATATTAGTCCACAGTTCGCTTCTGAGCGTAGTCCTGCACGACTGAACTTCTCGGGCTTCGGCTTTCGGGCTTCGGCTTTCCGCTCCACCCTCCCGTCCACCTTTTTCCGCGGATTGAAGCCCAAAGCCCGAAGCCGCTCTTTTTCTGCACGAGGTGTTCAATTCTGAACAGACAACGGACCCCGACCAGCTTAGATTAGGTTCATAACTACGTTGGAAAAAGGCGGGCTGCTCTTGAGGGGGCGCAGCCACCGCCAAAGGCTCGGGTTTTGTGTATTTCTTGAGCGCGCCACGCTGGAGAGCCTTGCGGCGCTACGCCCCGCCGCAGGCACAAGTCGACCTGCACCCTTGCTTGCGCGAGCTCGCAAGCCTCTGCTTTAAGTGTCTGTTCCATCTCCGCTTCCCGGCTTCGCTCAGGTTGCTGGCTCCGTCTGCCTGCCATCGATCTACAATCACTACTGCGATCTTGACCGAGGAGTCGGCCTCATGAGCGCTCACGCGGAAGCCCTGATCAACCGCGTTCTCGCCTACACCACTCCTGATGCCTTCAGCGAGCCAGAACAACTGCTGGCTGCCTTCTTCAGCGCCTCCAACGTGGGCTTTTACATCCTGGACAAGGATCTGAGCTATGTGGCGGTCAACCACGCTCTGGCCGACATGAACGGCAGGCCGGCAGCCGCCCATCTGGGTAAGACTTTGCGTGAAGTCGTGGGAGAACTCGCCGACAAGATCGAGCCCGAGTTACAGCGCGTGCTGGATACGGGCAAGCCGGTCTTGAACCTGGAGGTGAGTGGAGTACTTCCCACCAGAGGCGAAGTCGAGCACCATCTCGGCCACTATTTTCCTATCCAGGACGGCACCGGCCACGTCAAGCAAATCGGGGTGATGGTGGTCGGCAATACCGGACGAAGGCGGCTGGAGCAAGCGATCACGACTCTTGGCGACAAATTGCAGCAGGAGAAAACACGCTTGCAGGCGTTGCTTGAGGTCAGCGCCGCGCTGACCGAGTCGAAAGCCGATTTCGAGCAGGCGTTTCCGGCTATTTCGGCGATTCTGCAGAAAGCTGTGCCGCATGATTCGGCATTCGTTACGGTGGTCGATCAAGTCGCTGGAACGGTCATAGTCCGGGCCCTGGGCGGTTCCCTCTCCAACATGGCTTATGAACACGGCCAGAAAGTCCCGATCCGCGAAAGCCTGTCGGGCCAGCTTCTGGATGAACCCGAACCCAGGAACTTGAACTGCCTCCAGCTGGAGAAATTCGCCCAACGCTCGCCTCGGCTGAAAGAAATGCTGGAGCAGGGATTCTGCACGGCGTGCTTTGTTCCATTGAGGACCCCGAGGGGAACGGTGGGGTTCCTGTTTCTGGGCCGCAAGAATGACGTCGCGTTTGCCGCGCCAGACCTCGATTTCCTGAAGCGCGTGGCCTCAGAGATGGCGCTGGCAGTGGAAGGCAATGCGATCCAGAGCGCTCTTATCCGGGAAAAAGAGAGGCTCCGGGTTCTCCAGGAAATCGACACCACCCTTCTCTCCAGTCTGGATATCCAGGAGCTTCTTCCCGCGGTTTCCGCGTTCCTGCGGAAGGCGCTTCCTCACGACCATGTTGCGGTCTGCCTCTATGACCCGACCGTGAACGCTTTGCGCAGCCACGCCAACACCACGGACCTTAAGCGGACAATCCTTCCGGACAACGGGCTGTTTGGGCTGGATGACACGCTTACGGGTCAGACTTTTGTCGAAGGCAAGACGAAAGTCTTGAAACACGCCGACCTGGTGCACGTGCCCTTCCCGGTCACACAAAGGGCTCTCGAACTGGGGGTGCGCTCCTCCTGCTTTATTCCGTTGCTCACGGCGAAAGGCCCACTGGGAGTGTTGACTCTGTCAAGCCACAGCGACCAGGCTTTTGACGCAGAAGACGTTGGCTTTCTCGAACAGGTGGCAGCGGCCCTGGCGCATTCGCTGGGAAATGCACTGGCGCACAAAGCTTTGCGGATGGAGGAAGAACGGCTGCGGGTGTTGCTGAAGACGGGCGCCAGCCTGGCCTCGAATCTGGATATCCGCCAGGTCTTCCCCTCAATTTCGGCGCACGTGCGCCACGTTACGCATCACGAATTCGCCAGCCTGCTGGTCTATGACGATACCTGCGGGATGTTACGGCGGCACGCCACGGATTTCCCCTTCGCAAAAGGGATTCTTCCGGCGGAGTCCATCGTGCCATTAGACAACAGCCCGGCGGGAAAAGCCTTGAAACTCGGCGCCCCGCAGATTTTCACGAAAGACGAAATCGCCGCATTCGACATCGATGCTACTACACAGCTGATCGAGGAGGGTATCCAGGGCCTGTGTTGTATTCCCCTGCCCACTTCCAAGGACATGCTGGGGACGCTGAACTTCGGCAGTACCCGGCCGAATGCCTTCCAGGCGGAAAATTTGGAACTGTTCGGCCAGGTTGCGGCCCAGGTCGCGGGCGCCCTGGAGAACGAACGCGCCTACCGGGAGATCGAGCAGCTCAAGAACCGCCTGGCTGCGGAAAAGCAATACCTCGAAGGCGAAATTCGCACGGAACTGAATTTCCAGGAAATCATCGGCGACAGCCCGGCTCTGAAAAAGGCTCTGGATCCCGTTCCGATCGTTGCCGACAGCGATGCTACTGTCCTGATTCTGGGAGAAACCGGAACTGGAAAAGAGCTGGTCGCCCGGGCCATTCACCGCATGAGCCGGCGCAAGGAACGGAATTTCATCAAAGTGAATTGTGCCGCCATTCCGACTGGACTACTGGAAAGCGAACTCTTTGGCCACGAGAAAGGCGCTTTCACCGGCGCGGTCAGCCAGAAGATCGGGCGTATGGAGCTGGCCGACCACGGAACTCTTTTCCTGGATGAAGTGGGAGAGATTCCGCTGGAGCTGCAACCCAAGCTGCTGCGGGTGCTGCAGGATCACGAGTTCGAGCGGCTGGGAGGCACGCGAACCATCAAAGTGGACCTCCGTCTGGTGGCGGCCACCAATCGCGATATGGCCAAGGACGTTGCCGAACACCAGTTTCGCAGCGATCTTTTCTACCGCCTCAACGTTTTTCCCATCCATATGCCCAGCTTGCGCGAAAGGCGTCAGGATATTCCGATGCTGGTGCGTCACTTCGTGCGCCACTATGCGCTCCGCATGGATCGCCATATCGAGACCATTCCCGCTGAAACCATAAATGCACTCACCAACTGGCACTGGCCGGGAAACGTGCGCGAGCTGGAAAACTTTATCGAGAGATCGGTGATTCTCAGCGACGACACGGTGTTGCGGGCTCCTCTGGCCGAACTTGAAATCGAGATGCAAGAAGGCGGCTCCTCCGACCACACCCTCGACACCGCAGAGCGTCAGCATATTCTCGGAGTATTGCGGGAAACGGGCGGGCTGCTCTCCGGCCCCACCGGCGCAGCCCACAGGCTTGGGTTGAAGCGAACCACGCTGCAATCGAAAATGCAGCGCCTGCGCATCGCCCGCGAAGACTACCTTGGGCCAAAGCAGAGCTGAAGCGGGAGGCTCTTAGCTCTTAGCCTTTAGCTCTTAGCTTAAAGCTCCTGGCGTGTGCTCTGATGCACGCCGGCAGAAGCCCTTCTGGTTCTTGGCGCCCTTCGTGTTTGATGGTTTTTTCCTTCCGTCGTCAAGCAAACGCTAGGTGCGGCTGGCAGTTTCGGGACTCGCGTTAGGCGAACAAGGCGTTGTGCCGAGCTCCGAGCCCGGCGAAAGAAAAAAGTGCATTCGGATCCCTCGGTGGTTATATAGTGTTGGGCTGTTGGGAACTAAAACGGAAATTCCGAATCATCAGTCAGGTTAAGTATGCACCGGCGCGAATTCCTGAAGCTCGGAGCAATTGCAGGCGGGACGGTCTTGCTGGGCGGCACCGGCCGGTTTGGGAGCCTGTTGGCTGCTCCCAACGAAGTTCCTACCGTAGACCAGCTAGTCATCACCAACCTGGTAGACAACATTTATGACATCTTCGCCAAGGGTGGGAAGATTGGCAACGTCTCCGTCACACGAAATACTTTGCCCTTCCCCTACGGCTCGGACGTGCCGCTGTTATCAGAGCATGGGCTAGCCTGTCATCTGCAATCGTTCCGAGGGGCGGAGCAGAAACAGGTACTGCTGGACTTTGCGCTCACACCGCGCACGCTTACGAACAACTACCAGGGGTTGAAAGTCGATCCCGCGCAGGCCGACGCATTGATCATCAGCCATGGTCACGTGGACCATTACGGAGGGTTGCTCAACGTGGCATCGAGCCTCCAGGGACGCAGCAGACCAGGGCTCACTCTCTATGCTGGGGGGCATGATACGTTCTGCCATCGCTGGGTCGTGACACCGGACGGGAAGAAGCTCGATTATGGTGAGCTCAAGCGCGATGAGCTGGAAGCGCGTGGGTTGAAGGTCGTGGTCGCAGAGGAGCCGACCACAGTGGTGGGCCACGCGATCACCTCAGGTCACATTCCGCGGATCACCGATTTCGAGACGTCTCCGCCGGCAGCTCGACTCGAAGCTGGGGCAACCGGCTCCGGCTGCGAGGCTGCCATGCACTTCCCTCCCGGTGCGGTTCAGGTTGAAGCCAAGCCAGGGGACTTGGTGAAGGACATCTTTTGGGGAGAACACGCAACCGCCTACAACGTGAAGGACCGAGGCCTGGTCGTGATCTCATCCTGTGGTCATTCGGGCATTATCAACTCTGTCCGCCAGCTTCAGAAGACCACCGGCATCGAGAAGGTGCACGCCGTAGTTGGCGGGTGGCATTTGGCCCCATATCCTGATGAGATCATCAGCAAGACCGTGGAAGCCCTGAAAGAGATCAATCCCGACTATCTGATTCCCATGCACTGTACCGGGTTTCGCACCATGATGGCGGTCCAACGTGAGATGCCGCAAAAGCTCATCATGCCTTCCACGGGTACGCGCGTGGTTTTTGGTGCGTAGTCTCAATTCGGCGTCTGGTCGCCTCCCGGCTGACGGACCGAGGCGGAGACAGTCCTGCGAGTGGAGGTGGCTCGCGTCTCGGGGGTTTCTCGCGCCCGCCCCGCACCGGTGAATCCAAAAAGGGGCCCGAAGTCTGATTCGAGAAAACCAGCCCTAAAGGCCAAAAGCCACGAGCGCCGTGAGGCTTAAGCCTGCCGACTAATCGGCAACCCGCCGACTGGTCGGCAATTTCCTGGTTTGGGTCGTGTGTGGTCTTTTGCGGAACTCATTCCAAACAGGGAAGTTGTACCGTTCCGAAACTCAGACCCGTTCCGGAACTTGAATTGCATCAGTCATTGCGTCGCGCTTGGGACAGCCACTTCTTAAAGGTTTGCCTCAGAGTCGAGATCGGCCCAGCCTCCCTTACAAAATCTGAAATCCGGCTCAGCCGTGGAGTGGAACCTGTGTTTGCTCCCACTAGGTTTCAACCCGTGAAGTCGAGCGTGGCCGTTCAAGTATCGTTGAACGCACCCGCGATTCTGCGGCCAATTCGCCGGGAAGGGTTGACGCAAGCTCCACTGCTGCCGCGGCGGAACCCCGTCTTCGGCGAGGAAGCGTCCGGCGAGGGATTCGGCGATGACCTCGGCGCCAATCACCCGATCGCGGAGGTGAGCCCACGTGGTCCGGAAACGGCGAGCCTGTGTCGTCCGGGGGAAATAGATCCGCTCTACCTGTTTGCCTGCCGGGTGGAATGGGAGCGGCGTTCGGACACCAGTTCAGCATGGGAACTGATTTCGGCGGCAGAAAGCCCGCACGAAGACACGCGGGCCAACGCAAGGCAGCTGCTGGCGAGTTCACGGCACCTGGAGGGCGGCAGCGCGGCGGTCGCCGGGCCCCAGGTTTTCAAACCGCGGCGGTATCGGACGGTGGAGGCGAACATGAAAACCCCTTACGGACTCGAGATCATCGAAAACTGCTCCCAGTGCTTCTGCCGGAAAGCTGGATTCTTCTGTGCCATGTCATCCGGTGTTGTGGAGTCGCTCGACCAGGTCAGCCACCACAGCACGATGCCGGCCGGAGCGATCCTGTTTGTGGAGGGGCAGGTCTCGCGCGGGATCTTCATACTTTGTTCGGGCAAAGTGAAACTCTCGACCGCTTCGCGGGAAGGCAAAGTGCTGATTCTGAAGACGGTGGAGGCTGGGGAGGTGTTGGGGCTGAGCGCCGCGGTTTCCGGATTGAGCTATGAAATGACGGCGGAAACGGCGACGCCGTGCCAGCTCAACTTCATCGGCCGCAAGGATTTGCTGGAGATGCTGCATGCGCACAGCGAAGTGGGAGTGCACGCCGCGCAGAGCCTGAGCAGCGATTTTCAGTCCGCGTATCGCGATATTCGCGATCTGGTGATGGCGCGTTCTTCGGAGGGAAAGCTGGCGCGGCTGCTGCTGTCGTTTTCTCCCAAACAAACGGGTTCCGACGAACTCCACCTCAGGTCGGTGATGACGCACGAAGAAATGGCCCAGCGTATCGGTTCCTCGCGCGAAACTGTCACCCGTTTGTTAACCGAATTGAAGCGCAAACAACTGATTCGGCTGGACGGACCCACGCTCGTGATCCGCAGCCGAATCGCGCTTGAGACTTTAGCAGTGTAAGTCCCCCCTGTGCCTGGAGAGGGCCGGAATCTTGGCCCTCTCTCTTTTTTATTTTGGGATTATTTGCTTGAGGGCCGTTCTTTAGAAGGAAGGCGCTTGCGAGCTCAGAGACCGAACAGTTCACGCAGGCGCTTGGTTTGGGCGCGGCTGACGGGCACTTCGGTTTGCTTCTTGTCGTCCATGCGCAGCTGGTAGGAACTCTTGAACCAGGGCACCACTTCGCGGATGCGGTTGATATTCACTAGAAACGAACGGTGGGCGCGCCAGAAAAGATTGGGATCGAGACTGTCGAGCAATTCTTCGAGCGTCCGGCAGTTCGAATGGCCCTCGATGCCCGACATGCCCGCGGTGACCACCGTGATGACGCCGTCCTCGATGGAGGCGTAGCAGATTTCCCGTTGATCCACCAGGAGCATGCGGCCGACCGACTTGAGAAGAATCTTCGAAAGCTGCGGCTTCTGCATTTCCAGCATGCGAACCAGGTTGTCGATTTTGTCGGCGGGAAGGATTCCGGATTCTTGTTTCGCACGCGCTCGTTGCACTGACTGCGCGACCCGCTTCTTGTCGAACGGCTTCAGCAGATAATCGACGGCGTTGACTTCAAACGCCTTCACGGCATACTGGTCGAACGCAGTGGCGAAGACGATTTTGGGCAGCGGGACCTTCTTATCCAGCAACTTCTTGATGACGCCGAAGCCGTCGAGGCCGGGCATTTGTACGTCGAGGAAAACCAGATCGGGATTGTGCTCTTTGATGAGGCTAATAGCCTCAAGGCCGTTCTTGCCTTGTGCGACAACATCCACGTCGCCCACATTTTTGAGCAGGTAGGCGAGTTCGTCGCGGGCGAGCTGTTCGTCGTCCACGATTACGGCAGATAAGGACATTCCAACTCCGGCCAGCCAAAAGGACTGCTTAGTGAAAGTATACTGCGTTTTGCGGGCGCCAAAGCAGTTAGAGCTCGCGAACCCCGGTTTAGCGTGGCGCGAGTCTGCTTATTGCTGCTGGTGCTGCTGCATCATGGCTCCCATGTCCATCTTGGTGTAACCGGCCGGGGCTTCGAACAGGCTGGCAGGCTGCGAGCCCTCTTGAAGATTGCGCAGTTCTCCGCCGTTGTTTTTGCCTTGCCATTTCAATGGAAAGCGCACCTTGGCGTCGAGCCAGACGCGCGTGACATCCCCGCTCGAGTTGGTGGCTTCGTATTCAACTGCGCTGCGGCCGTTCACGGTATCGGTGCCCACCTTGCGGCAAGTGCCCGCCTGAATGTGCGATATCTTCTGCCAGTCGCCGCATGCGTCTTGTACGTCCCCGGCCGCAAAGAAGGAATATGTCTGGCGCTGTCCCTGCGTCTGAACGGACATTTCCATATACATGCGCTGCTGGGGCATCAGGACGGTCGAGGTCTGAGTGGCAAAATTCACAATGACCGCTCCACCGCCATGAGGGCCGCTGGCCTGGGGCTCGATTCGCATTTTGTCTTTTGCGAAGTAGAGTTTTGCGGTGGTTGGCGCGCCCGGCTTTTGCAAGTCGACAACTTCGGCAGAAAACTCGGCTTGTGCCAGTGAGAGGCTCGCGGCAAGCACGACCGCGAAGAAACTTGAGATACGAATGATCGATCGGAGCATGATGATTTCCTTCACTCCTGGGATTGGTGGGTTGCGCCGGAACAGCGCAGGAAGCATAGCAGAATTTCCGCCCTAAACGCAGGAGACAAACCAGACTCTCAACGGAGATCATCAGCAATGCGAGGGTCGAACGATCAGGTCCGGGATTAACTCTTAGGCTTGGAAAAATCCTGCGCAATCCACTTTGAGAGGAATGAACTCTTATGTCCTTCGAAGCCCAGCTTGCGGTAAAGGGCCAGCGCGTTCGCGTTCTGGTGCATCACTTCGAGGTGAAGCGCGGTGATGTTCAACGAACGGGCGGCATCTTCGAGGAACGACATGGTTTTGCGTCCCCAGCCGCGGCCGCGATACTCCGGGCGCAGATAGAACTCGTCGACGAAGGCGTCGCGGCCCAGCCATTCCAGGCTGTAGCCGAAGCAGAGCACGATGTAGCCGACGGGCGGCTCGCGTTCTATCTTTTTATCGGCTTCATTTGTATTGGTAAGGATGAGCCACACGCGGCCGAGATTCGGATCGCGCAACAGCGTGATCAAGGCGGCGCGCGCTTTCTGCTGGTCGAAGGCGTGGCCATCGAAGGCGTAATAGTCGCGTATGAACGGGAGCAGGGTGTCGGCGTCGGATTCCGTCGCCACACGGAACGAGGGTTCGGCGATCAATGATTCGGCGATCAATGGCTCGGCGCTCACGCGACGTTCTCTAATGCCAGCGCCATGCCCAGGCCCCCGCTGACGCAGAGTGTGGCGACGCCGCGTTTCGTGTTGCGCTTGAGCATTTCGTGCAGCAAGGTCACCGTAATGCGGGTTCCGGTGCAGCCGATGGGATGGCCGAGGGCGATGGCACCGCCGTTGACGTTGAGCTTGTCGCGGTTGAAATTCAACTCGCGGTCGCAGGCGAGCACCTGCGCGGCGAAGGCTTCATTCAGTTCGATGAGGCCGAAATCGTGCAGCTTGAGGTTGTGTTTTTCTTCCAGCTTGCGGAGTGCGGGGACTGGGCCGATGCCCATCGTGCGCGGGTCGACCCCTACTGAGGTGACGGCGGCGACACGCGCCAGCGGC
>Ga0302325_10022011_pt1 | contig 13346 bp, 13 predicted proteins | sample Palsa_T0_2_FD_201948 | JGI IMG/M metagenome (GOLD analysis project Ga0302325, IMG submission 201948) | Peat permafrost microbial communities from Stordalen Mire near Abisko, Sweden - Palsa_T0_2 | ecosystem: Environmental > Terrestrial > Soil > Palsa > Peat permafrost | place: Sweden: Abisko... | reverse complement strand
AGTACGACCCTCGGCTGTCCAAACCTCGGCAGTGGAGTAGAAATCTGAATCAACGCTCCGGAGCCCTTTGCTAAGGCTGTTCACCTGGGCGAAAGAACTTCCCTGCCCCATTGCAAATCGTGGCAGAACAGTTGAAACGTCCAAGCCACAATCCTTTGCAAACCGCTCTAAAGAGGGTTCTTCCTTGGATTCCTTGACGATGGAATTGTATCGGACGAATGGGTCTTTCGCCGGGACCGTTTGCGGAGACGAAAAGGAACTCCCCAACCCGGCAATCAAAATCAGGAATAGGCGGCGGGACTTCATCCCTTCAACTCCTCCATCATCTGCCGGAAGTCGTGAAACAGGTAGTGCGAATCGTGCGGGCCTGGCGCGGCCTCGGGGTGGTATTGCACGCTGAAGAGCGGCAGCGTCCGGTGGCGCAGCCCTTCGAGCGTGTTGTCGTTGAGGTCCACGTGCGTCAGTTCCACCTCATTGGCGTTGATCGAGTCTGGATCGACGGCGAAGTTGTGGTTGTGGGCGGTGATCTCCACCTTGCCGTTGGTGTTGTTGCGCACCGGATGATTGCCGCCGTGATGGCCGAACTTGAGCTTGTAGGTCTTGCCGCCCAGCGCCAGGCCAACCAATTGGTGGCCGAGGCAGATGCCGAAGACCGGCACGCGGCCGAGCAATTTCTGGATTGCGCGCACGGCGTAATCCACCGGCTCCGGATCGCCGGGACCGTTGGACAGGAAGACGCCGTCGGGCTTGAGCGCGAAGACATCTTCGGCGCTGGTTTCGGCAGGCACTACCGTCACGCGGCAGCCCTCACGCGTCAACATGCGCAGGATGTTGTGCTTGATGCCGAAGTCGTAGGCCACCACATGGAGGGTCTTGCTATCCCACCCTTGCCGCGATGAAACTGCGTCAAGGATGGGGCACCCAGCGTTGTGGAAAAGAGCTGAGGCCAATAAAGGATCGCCGGTCTGATTGCGGCTGTCGGAGGCGTCGAACTCATACGCAGTCTTGGTCGACACCACGCGCGCCAAGTCCGTGCCATCCATCTTGCGGATCGCTTTGGCCCGCCGGACGAGCTCGTCGCGATCGAAAACTGACGTCGAAATCACGCCGCGCATCACGCCATGGGTGCGCAGATGCCGCACCAGCGCGCGCGTGTCGATCTCCGCCAGCACCGGCACGGCATAGCGCTCCATGTACTCGTCGGTCACCTGCTCGGAGCGCCAGTTCGAGCTGACGGCCGAGAACTCGCGCACGATCAGGCCCTCAATATAAGGCCGGGCCGATTCGTTGTCCGCGAGATTGGTGCCGTAGTTGCCGATCTGGGGATTGGTGAGAACCACGATCTGCCCGGCATAGGACGGATCGGTGGCGATCTCCTGGTAGCCGGTCAGCGAAGTATTGAAAACAACCTCACCCTGGCAATCGCCAGGTGCTCCGTAGCCTGTTCCGGTGAAGATGCGCCCGTCTTCGAGCGCAAGGATCGCCTGCATCGCCTCTCCGAGGAGTGGATTCAATCGATTTTAGCAGGTTTTCAACCTCGATGCGCCGCATCTGTGGAATGCTGCTCGCTCTATCGAAGATGGGTGCCCCAGGTCTCGCGTTTGAGACCTGGGAAACTTCCGACCTAACCCCGACCTCAACGCAGCCCAGTATGCAGATAAGCCAGCAGATCGGCCATGTGCTCGTCGTCGAAGCGGCCGGCGAAACTCGGCATCATGCCGCGGCCGGTGAGGACGTTTTGGCGGACGGCGGCATCGGTGGCCGGCGCGCCGCTGGGCAGCGTGGCGCGGTCGAAGACGTGATGCAGGTCGGGCGGGACTTTCTTGAGCGCCAGGTCGTTCTCCTCGTGGCAATGCGCGCACCGCACCTGGTAGAGGTGCTTGCCCGCGGCCTGCTGCGGCGTGAGAGAGGGCTTGCCATGACAGGCGGTCAGACACGTCGCCATGGCCACGCCGATCACGCCGAATGTGCTGCCACATCGGCTCAGGAATCTAGGCCTTCTGCGCAAACTGCCCGCTCACATAGTCCCAGTTGACCACCGTGAAAAATGCCTTCACGTAGTCTGCGCGCTTGTTTTGATACTTCAGATAGTATGCGTGCTCCCACACATCCACGCCCAGCACCGGCTTGTGACCGGCGGTCAAGGGGCTGTCCTGGTTGGGAGTGGACTCGATTGCGACCGACCCGTCGGGCAGCTTGACCAGCCACGCCCAGCCGCTGCCGAACACATGCATGGCCGCGTCGGTCAGCTTGTCCTGAAATCCGCCGAGCGAGCCGAACTTCGCATCGATAGCCTTGGCCAGCTCGCCCGTGGGCGCTGCTCCGCCCTTGCCCAACGTGGGCCACCAGAACGAGTGATTGGCATCGCCGCCGCCGTTGTTGCGCACGGCCGTGCGCGCCGACTCGGGCAGGGAGTTCAGGTTGACCATCAGGTCGTCCAGCGACTTGCCGGCCAACTCCGGGTGCGCGGCCACGGCCACGTTGAGATTGTTGACGTAGGCCAGGTGGTGCTTGTCGTGGTGCAGGTGCATGGTGACGGCATCAAAGCTGGGCTCGAGCGCGTCGTAGGCATAGGGCAGTGGCGGCAGCGTGAACGGCCCGCTGGGCGGCGCGGGTGCTGCGGCGGCGGGCGCCTGGGGATTGGCGCGCAGGGTGTCGGTGAGCAGCAGGGCGCTGGCCGCGCCGCCAAGGGCTTTGATCGCAGTTCGCCGGTCAATCATTTGGGGACCTCCGTTTTTTCGATCTTCATGGGTAGAGAAAGTCTGCGCGGTCGCGCCTTGGCTCGTCAAGGTGCAGATGCGGGCCGCGTTATGCTGGAGCCATGCACCTTCCCACGCTTGCCGAGATTCGCGAGGCGCAGTCGGTGGTTTATCGCAACATGCCGCCGACGCCGCAGTACACCTGGCCGCTGATCAATGAACGCTTTGCCGACGGGGAGCGCGCCGGCGCGGAGGTCTGGATCAAGCATGAAAACCACACGCCTGTGGGAGCATTCAAGCTGCGCGGCGCGCTGGTTTACATTGGCTGGCTCAAGGAGACGCAACCTGAGCTCAAAGGCGTGGTCGCGGCCACGCGCGGCAATCACGGCCAGGGCGTGGGCATGGCCGCGCGGCTGCTCGGTCTCAAAGCCGTCATCGTCGTCCCACACGGCAACAGCCCTGAAAAGAATCGCGCCATGCTGGCCCAGGGCGTCGAACTGGTCGAACACGGACACGACTTTCAGGAGTCTCTTGAGTTTGCCGCGACCCTCGCCGCCGAGCGCGGCTTCGCCATGGTCAACTCGTTTCACGAGCGGCTGGTGATGGGCACGGCCACCTACGCACTGGAATTCTTTGAGGCCGCACCGCCGCTCGATCAGGTCTATGTGCCCATCGGCCTTGGCTCCTCCATCTGCGGCGTGTCGGCGGCGCGCAATGCGCTGGGGCTCTCGACTGAAATCATCGGCGTGGTGTCGGCCGCGTCGCCGTCTTATGCGCTGAGTTTCGCGCAGCGCCAGGTGGTTGCAGCTCCGTCGCTCACCAAGATCGCCGATGGCCTCGCCTGCCGCCTGCCCAATGCGAAAGCGATGGAAGCGATCTGGGCCAATGTGGCGCGCATCGTGCAGGTCACGGATGCTGAGATTGCCGCGGCCATGCGCGCCTGTTATGAAGACACGCACAACCTGGCCGAGGGCGCGGGAGCCGCAGCGCTGGCCGGCGCTCTGCAGGAGAAAGATTCACTGCGCGGCAAACGGATCGGTGTCGTTCTCACGGGCGGGAATGTGGACCGCGAGGCGTACGCGGCTGTGCTGGCGGGTGGGGTCTAATGTCGTGGATTCGTGGTCTCCCAGGTCTCAAAATCGAGACCTGGGGCACCCATTTTCGTACAAGATCACGCGGTCAATGACCTTGTTCCGTGGCCGCGTGGATTCGTGGTCTCCCAGGTCTCAAAATCGAGACCTGGGGCACCCATTTTCGTACAAGATCATGCGGTCAATGACCTTGTTCCGTGGCCGCGTGGATTCGTGGTCTCCCAGGTCTCAAAATCGAAACCTGGGGCACCCATTTTCGTACAAGATCATGCGGTCAATGACCTTGTTCCGTGGCCGCGTGAATTCGTGGTCTCCCAGGTCTCAAAATCGAGACCTGGGGCACCCAATCTCGTGGTTGGGATTACGGAACCACGACTTTACGGCACGAGGGGGCCTCCGAAAAGCCTTTTTGAGGGAGACATCCCTCTGGGGCTGAAGCCCAATCGATCTTGCAGCACCTTCAGGCGCGACTTAAGTCGTGCCCTTTCAAAACCTCAACCTGGGTCAGAGCAAAGCAAAATCCGCGCGGCGCTGCTACCCTTGCATCAGGCATGAACGACAATCTGCATCAGCTACGCTGCTTCGGGTGCGGTGCGCGCATCGCGGGCGCCGAGGCTCGGCCCGATTTCCGCTGCGCCGAATGCGGCGACCTGTTTGAGGTGGAATATCCCGGCTGGACCGAGCGCAAAGGCCCCGATCGCCCAAATCCCGGCGCGCTCAAGTGGCTCTGGCGTGAGCGCCGCTGCTCCTCTGAAGCTCTCGATCACTCTGGCGTGTGGCGATTCCGCGAGCTGCTGCCCATTCTGGACAACTTCGGCAATGCCGTCACGCTGCGCGAGGGCAACACGCCGCTTTATCATCTGCCGCGCGCAGCGAAATCTCTCGGCGTCGATCAGCTTTTTGCCAAGCATCAGGGCATGAATCCGACCGGCTCGTTCAAAGACACGGGCATGACCGCGGCCATGAGCGTGGCCCGCGAGCGCGGCTTTGAGTGGGTGGCGTGCGCCTCGACGGGCAACACCTCGGCTGCCATGGCAGCTTACGCCGCGCGCGCCGGGCTGCGCAGCCTGGTGCTGATCCCAGAGGGCAAGATTGCGTGGGGCAAGCTGGCGCAGGCAATGGATTACGGCGCGGTAACCTGCCAGCTGCAGACCGACTTCGACGGCTGCGTGCGCGTGCTCACCGAGATCGTTCGCAATGCCCCCATTTGTCTTCTCAACTCCGTCAATCCCTATCGCCTGGAGGGGCAGAAGACGCCGGCCTTCGAGATTGCCGAAGCGTTTGACTGGATCGTGCCCGACCACCTGATTGTGCCCGGCGGCAACCTGGCCAACAGCTCCGCGCTGGGCAAGGGGTTCCGCGAGCTCAAGGAGCTGGGCGTGGTGGCGCGGATGCCGCGCATCTCGGTGATTCAGGCCGACGGCGCCAATCCGCTGGTCCGCAGCCTGGCCGAGCACCACGGCGCGCGGCTCGATCCGGTGGAGGCGCACACGCGCGCTACCGCCATCCGCATCGGCAATCCCGCGTCGTGGCGCAAGGCTGCGCGCATCGTGCAGGACACGGGCGGCTGCTGCCTCGATGTCACCGAGGCCGAGATCGCCATCGCCAAGGCCGAGCTGGGCGGGGAGGGTCTGGGCTGCGAGCCGGCTTCGGCTGTCACGCTCGCCGGCTTGAAAAAAATGCGCGCCCGCGGCGATGTGGCGTCCGGCGAGACCGTGGTGCTGGTGCTCACGGGCCACACGCTCAAAGACGCCGACTATACCATCGATTTCCATCGCGGCGAGCTGCTAACGGCGGAGGAAACCGCCGGCCGCGAAAGCGAGATCGATGGCTTGCGCCGCAATGCGCTGGCGGTGGAGGCTACGCCGGCCGCGGTGCTGAGCGCGCTTGAGGGCGTGCGCGGATGAGTGCGAGCCCGCACCAGACCAGCCAGAATACGCTGCGCCTGCGGCTGCCTGCTACTTCGGCCAATCTTGGCCCCGGCTTCGACGCAGCCGCCGTGGCGCTCGATTTTTATCTCGACATTGAGGCTACGCCGGCCGCGGAGTTTTCCATCCACGCCACGGGACGCAACAGCGCGCGCTGCGAGAAGATCCACGACAACCTGGTGCTCGGCATTTACACGCGCATTCTGGAGCGGAGCGGACACCCTGTCGTTCCACTTGCGATCCAGATGGCGAATGCCATTCCGCTGGGCATGGGCTGCGGCTCCTCGGCCGCCGGACGCCTGGCCGCGATCGCGCTTGCCAACCACTTCGGCAGCCTGGGCTGGAGCAGTGAGCGCATTCTCGAAGAAGCCTGCGCGCTCGAGGGGCATCCGGACAACGCAGCCGCCTGCTGGCTGGGAGGGTTTGTGGCTGCGGCCTGCGAGGGCGCGCGCGTGCATGTGGCCCGCGTCATGCCACCGGCCGATTGGCGCGCCATCGTGGTGCTGCCTGCGGAGCCGCTAGCCACCAGCCGCGCGCGGGCGGTGCTGCCGGAGAGCTACTCGCGCGCCGATGCGGTGGTCAACATTCAGGCCGCGTCGCTGCTGGGGCTGGCGTTTGCACTGGGCCGAGGCGACCTGCTGCGCGCAGCCATGAACGATCGCATTCACCAGCCGTATCGCGCGGCCATCTGTCCCCTGCTTGGCCGGCTGCTGCCGCTGGCCGGGGGCCACGGGATACTGGGCGCGGCTTTGAGCGGAGCCGGGCCAGCGGTGCTGCTGGTGGTGGGATGCGAGGAGGACGTTGCCGCCTCTTGCGACGCGATCCGCGCGGCCCTTTTCGAGATGCCGCCGGCGGAGCTGATGGTGTGCCGTTTCGAGCCGGAAGGAGCCAGCCGCCTTCCCCGCTGAAGTGCCTGATTCGCCGTGATGTTCATTACTAATTCGAGTTACTCCTCTATTACCTAAGTTTTCTTGCTATTCATTGGATGAACACATATGTTTGGCGGGTGGGCAGTTCTGGGGGAGGGCTGCTCTAGCGCCCGTGGTCCTTCTCAGGGATCCGGGCGCTTCCTTGTTACAGGAAGTTTTTGCTCGAGAAAACGGTCTGCGGGCCGGAAATCTCTCGATTCAGCATGGGGCTTCATAACCCGCGGAATCGAGGGGCGGCATCCCTCAGGGGCTAAAGCCCAACGATCTTTAATTGGCTTTAGCGGCACGACTGAAGTCGTACCCTGTTACAAAGCCTTCGTTCGGCGAGTTTTTCCGCAGGCTGTTCAGCCTTTGGGGAGTATTCCATCAGCCTCGCCTCAGGTTCCGATTTGCGACTTTCGACCTGCCTGCCGCATCTTAATAACCGCAAAGTTGCTACACTCGGATGAGTGGCTGGGCCGCAAGGAGGATCATGTCTGGAGCAGGTGTGATGGAAGTAAGCGATGCAACGTTCGATCAGGAGGTGCTCAAGTCCGAGCAGCCGGTGCTGGTCGATTTCTGGGCGGGATGGTGTACCCCGTGCAAGGCGATCGCGCCGTTTGTGGACGCGGTGGCGGCCACCTATGCGGGCCGTCTCAAAGTCACCAAGGTCAACGTGGATCAAAACGGCGCTGCGCCATCGCGCTATGGAATCCGCGGGATTCCGGCGCTGCTTTTCTTCAAGGATGGCAAGGTAGCCGACCAGATCGTTGGCTACGTGCCGCAGGACGTGATTGAAGAGAAGGTTCAGCGCCTTCTGGCATAGTTTCATCAAAACATCGAAAAGGGCCCGGCCAATGTGCCGGGCCTTTTTTGCTCTCTCAAGGAACCCAACTCCCACAGAAGAATGAGTGCCCCACGTCTCGATTCTGAGACGTGGGAAAGCATGAAACACAATGTTTGCGGATCGGGAAATCAATAACCCGCTGTCGCCGTATGCGCCATGATCTGCGCCAGCGGCTCCAGTCCCAGCCGCCGCCGGCACTCCTCCAGCATCGATTCGGTACGCGTCGCGCCCACGCGGCTCACGCCGAGGTCGCGCACCTCAAGCAGCGCGTCGAGATCGCGGATGCCGCCTGCGGCTTTTACCTGCACCTGCGGCGGAGAATGTTTCCTCATCAGCTTGAGATCGTCGATGGTTGCGCCACTTGGCGCGTAGCCGGTCGAAGTCTTCACCCAGTCGACGCCCATCTCCCCGCACATCTCGCAGAGTCGAATTTTTGCCGCATCGTCGAGGTACGCATTCTCAAAGATGATCTTGATTTTTGCTCCGCCGTCATGGACCAGCTCCGTCAGCACGGCAATCTCATTGCGCACATAGGCCCAATCGCCGCTGCGGGCCTTGCTGATATTGATCACGGCGTCGAGTTCCTGCCCGCCGTCGATCAACGCCTGCCGCGCCTCGGCGAGCTTGATGGCGGTGGTTTGGCCGCCGTGCGGAAATCCAATGGTGGTGCTGGAATGGACCGCTGTCCCGCCGAGGATATCCGCGCAGCGGCGCAGCGCATAAGGCAAAATGCACACGCTGGCTACGTCATAGCGAATCGCGAGCTGGCAGCCGTCTTCAAGCTCCTGGGTGGTGAGCGTGGGATTGAGCAGCGAGTGATCGATCATCCTGGCGATGTCTTCGTACATATAGGTGTTGGTCAAGTGCGGTCTCCGTTTCGTGTGCGCGACCTATGAAGAAGGTTTATTGAGTGTCGAGGCTTCCCAGGTCCCAAAAGCGGGACCTGGGGCACCCAGCATCTCGGTTCTTGCGAGCCGTTCATGGCCGTTACTCACCTGACCGCTTGCCGTGGGGTTGTATGCCGCGCGCAATGAAGCCGAGTCCACCCACGAGTAACACGAGCATGACGATGGTATTGAAAAGGCTCAAGGGCCGGAAGTAGATGTGAAGATTGGCGATGATACCGGCAAAGATGAAAAGAGCGCCCGCGATGGTGAGGACCCATCCGGCAATGCTGCGGCCCCGCCAGAAGAGCAGGCCGATGCCGAAGAGCATGGGCAGCAGGGTGATGCCGAATGCATTTTCACCATGGAAGTTCCAATAAGAGCCCACGACCGTAACCTGGTTGACGAGCAGGTATCCGCCAATGCAGGCCATGACTCACCCTAATACAAAATGGCCGAGGCCGCCGGGAGTTCCGCCGGCATCGCTGATAGAACGGTTTTCCATGGCGCGAAGTATAGCAGAAGATGAAATCCCGCAAGGCTCGACTTGCGGCGGCGTCAGAGCGATCGAATGAATGGTTAGCCGGCCTCTTTATCATCCAGGTAAACACCAGGAACGGAACTTAGTGGGACCGGTATGCGTAATTTGTGGAGAGCGCAATTCGATGTCTGCGATTTTCCAAACCGCACGTCCTGCTGGCCGCGATGATAAAAGCATGGGTTCGGAGCCATTTGAATCACATGTCGATGTTCAAATCGAAGCCGAAACACAAGGCCATGTGAAGGACTATAACTCCTTTCAATGCAGCCTTTTCTGGAGGGTTTCCAGTGGGGGCACATCGTGCGTTACCCCTATCCCCTTGCCGCATCGAGCGGCTGGGGCTATTCTTAGCACAACATTTACAGGATTCGAATTCGGTTACAGGATTCTGAGTGAATCCTGGCTACTTGATTCTTGTGGAGAGGGTTATGACCGAAAAGCATGGATTTCTCGACGCTTTGAAGCACGTAGCATTTGAGGATGAACCGGCACCGCCGGAGAAGCACACTCCGCCCCCTGCCGCCTCGAACTTTGCGGCGCCGAGTTTTGTCTCCACGCCGATTCCCGCTGCGATTCCATCTTTTGCCGCTGCGCCGCCGATCGACGCCGGGGTTGTGCCCGATAGCGACGCCGTCTATCAGAGCCTGCTGGCCAAGACGGATTTTGAAAGCACGACGACAGCCGGCACGATCCACAAGTTTCTCGATCCGCTGAAGGCCATTCCGGACAGCGTGATGCCGACGAATGTGAAGTTCAAGACTGCAATCCTTCAGGCCTCAGCGCAGGCTGCGTTGACAGAGGATGGAATTCTGGGGACCTTCGACTCGTTGAAGGGCAAGCTGCAGCAGGAAAAGGACGCCTTCAGCGGAAAAGCGCAGCAATTCGCAGCGCGAGAGATTTCCGGCCGGCAGGACCAGATCCAGAAGATCACCGAACAGATTTCGCAGCTGCAGCAGGAGCTGGCCCAGCTATCCAACGAATTGGTGGAGGCGCAGGGGAAGTCCACACATGCGCAAAGCCAATTTGAGGCAGCCGTGCAACGCCGCGCCAGCGAACTTGAACAGCAGAAGGCTCTCTATGCCTCCCTGCTGAAAGGATAAAAGATCCTTATGAGCCTCTCTCCAGTGACTCCCAACTTTACCCAGAACATTCAAGGCTACACACCGAAGTCGTTCTGGAAGCGCCCTGAAGGTCCATTCGGCATCGCGGCGCTGGTGGCCCTGGTCATTGCCGGTGGAATCGGCCTGTACGAGATCCTGCCGTTCCTGATCTCTCTGCTGACGGACACAATTCACGCGGTGGCTCTTGCCGCGGTGCTGGTGGCGATTCTTTGGCTGGCGGTGAATCCGACGTTTCGCACGGCGGTGAGGAACCTCTTCCAGAATACGGTGCGTTTTTTCGCTTCGTGGGTGGTGGAGACCGATCCGATCGGCATTCTGCGCAACAATCTCGACGACATGAAGTCGGCCAAGGCCAGCCTGGATCAGACCCTGCAACGGTTTGCGGGCAGCGACGAGCGGCTTCAGCGCAGCATCTCGGCCAAGGGCGATGAGATCAACACCCTTGGGCGCAAGGCCGCCAAGGCGGAGCAGATGGCGGCGGCCGCGACTGACCCGATGGAGCGTGAGAGGCTCTCGCTTGAGCGCCAGACTTTTCTGGAACAGGCGGGGATGCTGATGCAGGGCGTGAAGCAACTGCAGGCTCTGGAGGATCAAACGTCGAAGATGCTGAAGACCTTTCAGCACTGGTCGCAGATCGCCGACAGCAAGATTCAGAGAACGGAGAACAAGGTCAACTTCCTTGCCGAACAAAGAAAGATGATCCTGGACGCGAAGGCCACTTTGGGCGTTGGCCAACGGTTGCTGCGAGGGAATCCGGAGCAGTTGAAGATGGTTGACATGGCGCTGGATTATCTTGAGGACGACACATCCAGGACGCTCGGCGAGATAAAGGAATTCACTCGCTATACAGACAAGCTTCTGACCGATGACCAGATCGAATCGGGAGCCGCAGCGGACGAGGCTGCGGCCAAGTTCGCAGAGTTCAATCAGAAGCTCATGACGTCAGGCAACCAGTCTGCCGGAGCCGACTTGATACAGGTTCCGGGGATGAGTGTGCCGGCAGTGGCAAAGATGCCGGCGGCTGTATCCCGTGGCGCGGCGTCCAGCGCCAAGTCCGACAGCGATTACGACAATATGTTCAAGTAGGCAACTACACATAGGTTCAATGAAGGGGAGAATGAAATGCCGCGTTTGAAGCCTCAAGCGAAGCTGGTCTTGATAGTGGTCGTGGGAGCCGGAGTGGTCTTTGGACTTCGATCCGCCATGCAGCATGGCCTGATCCCAACCCCCGGTATCATGAAGTCGATCGTCGCCTCGCGCGTCAGCCTTCCGCCGCAGGAAGAAGCACAGGTGGCTAATGTGCAGGCGCTTCCCTACCCTTCAACTACGCCGGCCAATGTATCCGCCACGCATATCCAGTTTGACGTGTGGGAGTGGAATGCGATGTATTCGCTGATCTATGCCAATGGTGGCGCGGATACCGCCAAGGGATCTCTGATGGAAAAGTATGGCGTCAACCTGACGCTGCATCGCGAAGATTCCAACACGCAAATGGGCAACGACCTGATCGACTGCGCCAAGCAGCTCCATGACGGCGAGAAGACCTGCTCCAAGGGAGCGGAGGCGATCGTCGTGATGGGCGACAGCGGCGGTCAGTGGCTGTCCAATCTGAATCCGCAATTGAAGAAACTGGGGCCTGAGTACCAGGCAGTCATTATCGGCGCCGTGGGCCGCTCCAACGGCGAGGATGCGCTGCTCGGTCCCGCGGAGTGGAAATCGGATCCGCAGAGCATGAAGGGCAAGACAATCGTCGGCGTGATTCGAGACGGCGACTGGAACATCGCGCTGAACTATCTGGGGTCGAACGGACTGAAGAACAATCCAGACCTGAAGACATGGGATCCGGATGCGGTCAACTGGATTGCCGCGCCGGATGAAGATTACATCAAGGCCGTCACCGATGTTTTCATCCCCAATCGCTGCGAAGACCGCAAGGTCGTCAAGGACGGACGGCCAACTGGCGAAACCAAGAACATCTGCCCCGACGGCGTAGTTACCTGGACCCCTGGCGACGAACAGGCCGTGCATGGGCGTCCGGGCACGACGAAGATCATTTCCTCGCATGAGTACGCCTCCCAGATGCCGGCGGTGATCCTGGGCATCAAGAAGTTCTTTAACGACAATCGCGATGAGATCTCCGGTTTGCTGGCTGCCAGCTTTCAGGCCGCGGACCAGGTGAAGGCCTTCGATGCGGTTCGCCGCAAGGCCGGAGACATTTCCGCCAAGATCTACAACGACCAGAACGGCGATTACTGGTACAAGTACTACGCGGGTCTGCGCGATCCCAAGTCGGGTCAGATGCTGGGCGGCTCGGCGGTCTTCGGCCTCGAAGACGAGGTGAATTACTTCGGACTGGACGGCAAGCATAACAACAATATGCGCGCCACCTATGAAACCTTCGGCAAGATTGCCACGCAGAATTATCCGCAGCTGTTCCAGGACAATCCGATTCCGCCGTACAAGGAAGCGGTCGATACTTCGTTCATCTTCAGCGCGCAGGCTTTGTTGAATACCGGCGGAGTTCAGAATTCGAGCGCGGAGACGGTGGACTATGCAAAAGAAGCCCAGAACGGACAGGTGCTGGGCCATAAGGCCGTGTATATCAACTTCGCATCGGGCTCCGACCAGCCGCTGCCGGACAGCTTGCCTACTCTGAATGAACTGAAGGATTCGCTGGCCATCAATTCGCAGCTGGCATTGCAGATCGACGGCTATACCGACAATGCCGGCAGCGATGCGGTGAATGTACCGTTAAGCGAAAAGCGGGCGCAGGCGGTAAAGCGCTATTTTCAGCAGGTGGCTCCGTTGAGCTTTCCTGACTCGCGCTTTAAGCAGGTGTCGGGCCACGGTTCGCAGGATCCGATTGCATCGAACGCATCGACCCAGGGAAAGGCTCTGAACCGCCGCGTCGAGATCACGCAAATCGGCCAGTAGGCAAGCCCCAAACGGGGAGGCTCACGCTTCCCCGATTCTCTCTATCCAAGTGGAAATCATGAACCATGCTGTAGCTGTGTTTTCGCCGAATGCGGTTCTCAACAAGAACGCCGTGCGCGCCCTGGTCGCTGTCCAGATCGCCATTGTGCTCGTGCTTTGGATATTCAGTCCATTCGTGTTGCTGCCCAAACCGAGCGAGGTGCTGAGCGCGTTTAGTGAGTTATGGGAGCAGGGACTGGGAGCGGAGCTGATCACCAGCTTCTATCTGAACCTGCAGGCCATCGCGGTATCCACCGTCGTTTCGTTACTGCTGGCCTATGCAACTGTGATGCCCTTTTTTCGCCCGGTAGTAGCTCTGCTCAGCAAGCTGCGTTTTCTGTCGCTGGTCGGATT
>Ga0302325_10022009_pt1 | contig 13346 bp, 13 predicted proteins | sample Palsa_T0_2_FD_201948 | JGI IMG/M metagenome (GOLD analysis project Ga0302325, IMG submission 201948) | Peat permafrost microbial communities from Stordalen Mire near Abisko, Sweden - Palsa_T0_2 | ecosystem: Environmental > Terrestrial > Soil > Palsa > Peat permafrost | place: Sweden: Abisko... | reverse complement strand
CGCGTCAGGGCCGACCGCACGCAGGGTGTCCACCAGTGCGCTTCGTTCACGCCGGGCTGCGGTCATCGCATCACCATAGCGAGAGATATCTCTCTGGCGAGCGAGATAGAAGTTCAGTAAGTTAAACTTTCAGCTTGTGAAGTTAACCTGGTGCGACCAGGCGGGCGTGTGTGTCTTCGACATCGGGGAGGTATTCGCGTGAGTCTGAGCCGTGCGGGTCGGTGGCGAGTCGATCCCTCGAGGGGGGCTCCAGTGGGCGAGGTGCGTGCGTTGTCGTCGGCACCCTCCGCGCAGCCCTGCGAGCTAAATCAGCAATCGTGGTCAGAACCAACACAGTTCGACATGTGGCGAATCGGATTGCGCCGCAAAGTGCTCACCCATGTCGCCGAATTCGTGTCCGAGCGATGCGCCGCCGAGTTGGATGAATCGGGCGTGGAGGTAGCCGGCGACATCTTGCTGAAATTCGTGACCGGCGGCAAATGCCTGCGCTCGACCTTCATGTATATGGGCTGGCTCGCCGGTGCTGCGGACAGCGACGAGGCGCTGTTCGCCGCGGCCGGCTTGGAGTTACTGCACGCCTTCGCCCTGCTGCAAGACGATGTGATGGACGCGTCGCCGTTTCGACGCGGCCGTCCTGCCGCGCATGTCCAATTCAGCCAATGGCACCGAAAGCGGCAGTTGTCCGGGCCGGCGGACCGGTTCGGCGCATCGGCGGCGATCCTGTTGGGCGATCTCTGCCTGATCTGGGCCGAACAGATGCTGCGCGAGAGCGGCGTCGAGCATCGCCGTCTGCAGCAGGCATGGCCACGTTACGACGCCATGCGCACCGAGCTCGCGGTGGGCCAACTTGCCGATCTGGCAAGCGATGTCCGCGACGTGCCGTCGATGGCCGCGGTCCTGGAGGTGGCGCGGCGCAAGTCCGGCAACTACACGGTCCGACGTCCGTTGGAGATCGGTGCGGCGATGAGCGGCTGCAGTGATCGCACCATCTCCGGCCTGGGCCGCTACGGTGAAGCTGTGGGCGAAGCGTTTCAGCTGCGCGACGACGTGCTGGGAGTATTCGGCGCCGAGACGGTGACCGGCAAGCCCGACGGCCAAGACCTCATCGAGCGCAAGGCCTCCAGTGTCGTCATCGCCGCATATGAGCTGGCTGACCCGGCCAGCCGCCGGCAGCTTACAGAATTGATGAATACCCGCGACCTCGACGACAGCGCCATCGACCGGTGGCGAACCTTGATCGTCAAGGCCGGCGCCGTGCAGTGGATCGACGACAAGATCGGCGACCGGGTCGCGTCGGCGCTCGCAGCCCTCGGCGAGCTTCGGATTGACGACCAGGTACGAGCTGCGCTGACCAACATGGCCGTCGTGTGCACGGAGCGAACCGAATGAGGCCATCACCTGAAGGAGATGTCTGCTGATGCGGACCGTGGGAGGCCCGAGTAATCGGGTGGTCGTGGTCGGCGCAGGCCTGGCGGGGCTGTCCGCGGCACTGCATTTGGCCGGTCGCGGCCGTGAGGTCACCGTGGTGGAACGCGAGAGCTGGCCCGGTGGACGCGCAGGACGTCTCGATGTGAATGGCTATCGGCTGGACACCGGGCCCACCGTGCTGACGATGCCCGAGATCATCGACGATGCTTTTGCTGCTGTCGGTGAAAGCCGTTCGGCCCGACTTGATTTGATGACCGTGGATCCGGCCTACCGGGCGCAGTTCGCCGACGGCAGCAGTCTCGACGTGCACAGCGACGCGGATCAGATGGCTACCGCCATCAGGGAATTCGCGGGCGCGAAGGAGGCGGCGGGCTATCGCAAGCTGCGGGACTGGCTTACCCGGCTCTATGACACCGAGTTCGATGGATTCATCGGCAGGAACTTCGATTCCCCACTGTCGCTGGTGAATCCGCAGCTGGCGCGACTCGCGGCGATCGGTGGATTCCGCAAATGGGACACCATGATCAATCGCCACATCACCGACGAGCGGCTCCGGCGAGTCTTCACCTTCCAGTCGCTCTACGCCGGGGTGGCGCCGCGGCAGGCTTTGGCGGTGTATGCCGTGATCGCCTACATGGACACCATCTCCGGGGTTTTCTTCCCGCGCGGAGGCATGCGGGCGCTGCCCGACGCGCTGGCCGCCGCCGCGACCGATGCCGGAGTGCGCTTCGTCTACGACGCGACGGTCACCGGCTTGGAACGCGCCGGCGACCGCGTGTCCGCGGTGCACACCGACCAGGATCAGCGCATCGCCTGCGACGCAGTGGTTTTGACCACCGAACTGCCGACGACCTACACCCTGCTAGGCCGTGAGCCGCGCCGCGTCGGTCGCCTGCGGCCGGCGCCATCGGCGGTCGTCGTCCACGTCGGCTGCCCGCGCGCGCCGTCAGCCGATGACTCGCTGGCACATCACAACATCGTCTTCGGCGGCGAATGGGACCAGACGTTCACCGACATCATCCGAGACGGCCGGCTGATGCAGGACCCGTCGCTGCTCGTCACCAGGCCCACGGCCAGCGACCCGAGTCTGGCCCCACCCGGCCATGATCTGTTCTACGTGCTCGCCCCGGCCCCGAATCTCACTCGTGGTGTTGTCGACTGGTCGCGCGTCGGCGACAGCTACACCGACCAACTCCTGGAGATCGTGGGCGACCGGCTGGTTCCGGGCCTATCCGACGGCGCCGAAGTGCTGCATGTCGTCAACCCCGCCGACTGGGCCCGCCAAGGAATGATCGCCGGCACGCCGTTCGCGCTGGCCCACACCTTCGCCCAGACCGGACCGTTCCGTCCGGCCAACACGGTACGGGGCATCGACAACGCGGTGCTGGCCGGATCGTCGACGGTGCCCGGCGTCGGCGTTCCCACCGCCATGATCTCCGGAAGGCTGGCCGCCGATCGGGTCACCGGCATCATCGAGGGGTCGAAGCGAAGCGTCGTGGCGAAAGCCGGCCTGACATGATCCGCACCGAGCTGACCGCCGCCGGAATCGACGATCCGGACCTGCGTGGCGCGTACCTTCGCTGCCGCACTCTCAACGCCGCGCACGGCCGCACCTTCTTTCTGGCCACCAGGCTGCTCGCCCCTGATCAACGTCCACCGGTCCACGCGCTGTATGGCTTCGCCCGTTACGCCGACGACATCCTCGATGATTTCGATCCGGCCTTGGACACCGCGACCCGGGCTGCGCGGCTACAGCAGTTGTGCGACCAGCTCTTCTCCCCTGACGAGCACCCGAGCAATCCCGTACTCGCCGCCGTGCGGCACACCGCACGTCGCTACGACATCAGCGACCAACTGTTCGACGACTTCCTGGCGTCCATGCGGATGGACCTGACCGTCACCGACTATCCCGACCGTGCCGCACTCAACGAATACATGAAGGGCTCCGCGGAAGCGATTGGCCTGCAAGTGCTTCCGATCTTGGGCACGACGGGGTCCGCCGAAGATGCCGCGCCGCACGCGGCGGCGCTGGGCAGAGCCTTTCAGCTCACGAACTTCTTGCGGGACATCGACGAAGACCTGCTGCGCCAACGCGTTTACCTGCCCGCCGACGAACTGGCCGCCCACGAGGTCGACCGCGACCTGCTGATGTGGTGCCACGACAATCGCCGGACCGATCGCCGGGTCCGCGACGCACTGGCCGAACAGCATGACATTGCCCGGCAGGTCTACCGTTTCGCCGCAGGCGGTGTGGCCCTGTTGGCGCCGCGGTCACGGCCGTGTGTGGACGCCGCGCTGACGCTGTACTCGGAGATTCTCGACCGCATCGAAGATTCTGACTTCGCGGTGTTCGGCCAGCGCGCGACGGTGGGGACCGGGCGACGACTGCGCGTCGCCGGCGTCGGCCTGCTGCGATCATGGCGGGCACGGCTGGGGAACCCGTAATGGATCACTGGCAATACCTGATCGTTCTGGGGGCGTGCCTGGCGATCACCTTGCCGTTGGAGATCTTTCGCCCCGGCGTCTACCGTCAAGCGTGGCGGGCGACGCGCGCCGTGCTACCCGTCGCCGCTGTGTTCGTGCTCTGGGACGAGGTGGCGATCTGCGCACACGTGTGGAGATACAGCCGGGCCTACATCACCGGTGTGACCATCCCGTTTCAGATGCCGATCGAGGAGGTCCTGTTCTTTCTCGTGATTCCGTTGTGCGCCTTGCTGACCTACAACGCGGTGAGCGCCATGCTCGTGCGGTTCAACCGCCGATGAGCGGCCTCGGCTACACGGTCCCGGCCGTGCTGGCGGTACTGGCCGTCGGTGCACTGGAGTTCACGGCCTTGCGCACCGGCCTTTTTCGGCGGCCGGCCTACTGGGTGTCCATGCTGATCGTGGTCGGATTTCAAATCCTGGTCGACGGCTGGCTGACCAAACTCAGCGCCCCGGTCGTGGTGTACGACGATCGGCAAACCACTGGTATCCGGTTTCCGTTCGACATCCCGATCGAGGATTTCTTGTTCGGCTTCGCGCTGGTGACCGCCGTCCTGCTGCTATGGGAGCGTCAACGTGAGCGTCGGTGACACCGGTCTGCCCCGCGCAGACGTTCCGGCCGCTTTCGACGTCGGCGCTCACGCCTACGATCGGCTCGTCGGTGCGAGCCCGGGATACCATGACCATCTTCGGCTTTCGGCGCGCAGGCTGCGACTGCCCGGCCGCGGTCGAGGGCTGCGGTTGCTCGACGCCGGCTGTGGCACCGGTGCGTCGACGGCCGCCTTGCTGAGCGTCGCTCCGGAAGCCGACATCATCGCCGTCGACGCCTCTCGGGGAATGCTCGACGAGGCGCGGGCCAAGTCGTGGCCCGCGTCGGTCCGGTTCGTGCATGCCCCCATCGAAGCCACCGAGGCGCTTGCCGACAACGGCGTCGTCGGGCCGTTCGACGGGATCCTGGCCGCGTATTTGATCCGGAATCTCGCCGATCCCGACACGTCGTTGCGGGCGCTGCGTAATCTGCTGGCGCCCGGAGCCACGCTGGCGGTGCACGATTACTCGGTGCGCGACTCTCACACCGCCACCTGGATATGGCACGCGGTGTGCTGGGGCATCATCATTCCCTCCGGCTGGCGACAGACCCGCGACGCGACGTTGTACCGGCATCTGTGGCGCAGCGTGCTGACCTTTGACGGCGCAACGGAATTCCGGCAGCGGATGGGTGACGCGGGCTTCATCTCGGTGCATAGCGAAACCATGCCGGGTTGGGAGACCAATATCGTGCACACCTTCCTCGGGGACGCGCCGCGATGACCGATCGGCGTCGCCGGATGTTCCCGGCTCCGCGGGGCCTGCCGAGCGCCACATCGCTGTCGTCGCAACCGCGAGCCGTTGTCGTCGGTGCCGGGATCGCGGGCCTGGCCGCCGCGACGGGTCTGGCCGAACGCGGTATCAGCGTCGACGTCGTTGAACGCGAGGACTACCTGGGCGGGCGGGTCGGCGCCTGGACCGAGCAATACGACGGCGTCGAGGTCGCCATGAACCGGGGCTTCCACGCGTTCTTCCGCCAGTACTACAACTTGCGGGCCCTGCTGCGCCGTGTCGACCCCACGCTGTCCATGCTGACCCCGGTCGAGGATTACCCCCTCATCGACGGCGCCGGCCGGCGCGACAGCTTCCGTGGTCTACCCCGCAACCCGCCGTGGAACGCGTTGGCATTTGCGTTGCGCAGCCCGACCTTTCGGTTCGCCGACCTGGCCCGGATCGATGCGCGTGCCGCCGCGCCGCTTGCCGCGGTGTCGCTGCCCGACATCTTTCATCGCCTCGACCACATCGACGCCGAAACCTTCCTGAAGAGCCTCAACTTCCCCGAGGCGGCACGCCACCTCGCGTTCGAGGTGTTCTCCCGCAGCTTCTTTGCCAGTCCCACCCAGCTGTCAGCCGCCGAACTGGCCACGATGTTCCACATCTACTTCCTCGGCTCCAGCGAGGGTCTGATCTTCGACGTCGTCAACGCCAACTACGACACCGCGCTGTGGCAACCGCTGCAGCAATATCTCACCGACCTCGGCGTGCGGTTCCATCAAGGCACCGCCGTCACCAGCATCAGTCGCGGCCAGGCTCAGACGTTTTCCGTCCACACCGATGCCGACGAGAATCTGGACGCGGACGCCCTCGTGCTGGCCACCGATGTGGCCGGCCTGCAACGGATCGTGGCGGCGTCACCCGGGCTGTGCGACGACATCTGGCAGGCGCGGATCAAGAAGCTGCGGACCGCCCCGCCGTTCATGGTGCATCGCCTGTGGCTCGACCGCCCGGTCGCCGCAGATCGGGCGCCGTTCCTCGGCACCGCCGGCCACGAACCGCTCGACAACATCAGCGTCCTCGACCGCTATGAACGCCAAGCCGCCGATTGGGCGCGCCAACATGGCGGCTCTGTGGTCGAATTGCACTCGTATGCAGTGGAATCCGCGTATCCGCAGACCGCGATGCTGAGTCGGTTACATGAGCTGTATCCGGAAACCGCCGGAGCGCGGATCGTCTACGAACGCATGCTGCATCACCGCGATTGTCCGCTCTTCGCGCCCGGCACCCATGCTCATCGGCCCGGGGTCATCACACCGCTGCCCGGACTGCTGCTGGCCGGCGACGGGGTGCGCATCGACTTGCCGGTGGCACTGATGGAACGTGCCGCCACCACCGGCTGGACGGCCGCCAACCAGATACTGTCGCAGTGGGGAGTTGCCGGCCATGCCCTGTGGACGGTCCCGACCCAGGGCCGCTTGGCGCTGTTGCGCTATCTTGCCGGTCGAGAAAGGGTTTCGCGACGATGAACATCGGCGACAACGTGCGGAGCCGCTGGCCGAAGAATTGGCCGCTGCAGGCGATCCCACCGGTGGCCTGGCCCGGCCAGCGTCCGACCTACCGCGAGGCCTCGCCGGCGATCATCGACGCGGCGTTGGACCGTTCGCAGCGCCGACCGGCAGGCAACTGGTATGCGTTCGCCGCCAGCCGCGATATCGCGGCCGGTCGACCGTTCGGCACTCGCGTCGCCGGCGTCGAACTGGTCGCCTGGCGCGATCAGCAATCTCTGCTGCACGTCGGCCCGCGCAGTTGTCCGCATCTGGGCGCTGATCTTGCCACCGCCGCCGTGCATCGCGGCGCCCTGATCTGCCGGTGGCACGGGCTCTGCCTGGACGGCAGCACCGACGAATTCGGTTGGCGGCCAATGCCCAGCCACGACGACGGCGTGCTCGCCTGGGTGCGTCTGGACGGTGTCGGTGGCGAAGCGCCGCTGGAAAAGCCGGTGATCTCGGCCAGGCCCACCGGCGAGACGCTGCACGCCGTCACCCGACTGGTCGGCACCTGCGAACCCGCCGACATCATCGCCAACCGGCTCGATCCGTGGCATGGCGCGTGGTATCACCCCTACTCCTTCACCCGACTCGAAGTGCTGACCACACCCACCGACGAGGCGGACCGATTCCTGGTCGCGGTGACATTCCGCATCGGCCGCGTCGGCGTACCCACTGTCGCGGAGTTCACCAGCCCCGAGCCACGCACCATCGTGATGCGCATAGTGGACGGTGAGGGAGCGGGCAGTGTGGTCGAGACTCATGCCACGCCAATCGGTTTGGGCTCCGACAACCGGCCGCGCACAGCGGTGATCGAAGCCGTCCTCGCCACCTCCGACCGCACCGGATTCAAGCGGGCACGCCACGTCGCGCCGCTGATCACGCCGCTGATGCGTGTTGCCGCGTCGCGGCTGTGGAAGGACGACCTCGCCTACGCCGAACGCCGCTACCAGTTGCGCTCCGGTACGACCTGATGCGCCGCGCCGCCGTCGCTCTCACGGTCGGTGCGCACTTGGCCTACCTAGTCTATTTGCCCAGCGGCGGATTTCTGGCGCTGCGCTGGCCGCGCAGCATTGCGCTGCACGTGCCGGTGGTGATCTGGGGTGTCGCTGTCGTCCTTATCGGCCTGCCCTGTCCGCTGACCGAACTCGAACAGCGGGCGCGTGCCCGCGCCGGCATGGATCGCCTGCCGGAGTCCGGCTTTATCGACCGTTACGTGGACGGGGTTTTTTACCCGGCCAACCGGACCGGCGCCGCGCAGGCGCTGGCGTTCTTCGCTGCCGTTGTCTCGTGGGTTATGTTCGCGTGGACACGTCGGCGCGGCGGGCGCTCGAGCTGACGTCACGCGCAATACCACCAAGGACTGCGTGACGAAACGGTGCCGACGCCGTCCAAAACACTTCACCGGCAAGGCCATACGGCTGGAACAGCGCGCGTTGACGATAACTCGAGCCGCTGTCACCCTCCTCGTGCACTGACAGCTCGAGCCACAGCCGGCCGGGTAGCCGAACATCCGCGCGCAGCCGCAGCAAGTGGGGGCGATCCGTGTGCTCGACCCGCCACCTGTCCTTGGCGCCGATCGACTCGAAGACCTGCCACAGCGTTTCGGCGTCGGCGTCTAGGCGGCGTTCGAGCACCTGCTCGTGCAGCGATCCACCAGCCCAGTCCGGGTCGGTGGGCAGGGGCTGCGCCGGGCAGTCGTCGGCGGCGAGGCGCGACCATCGGGTGTGCAGCTCAACGTCGCGCACGCGGGCCAAGGCGAATTCGATGGCGTCTTCGTAGTGCGTGAGGCCATCTTCGGGGTCTGGAATGTGAGCGGCAATATCGTGCTCGGTGCAGACCACATCGTTTTCCAACGAATCCATCAGCGACGACGCCAGTGACCGCGGCAGCGGGGTGATCAGGTTCACCCAGTGCGACGAGAGCCTGGGAGTCAACACCGGCACCGGGATGGCGACACGTCGATGCAGACCCGCGATCGCCGCGTATCGACTGCTCATCTCGGTGTAGGTGAATGCTTCAGGGCCGCCGATATCGAAGGCGCGACTCACGGCGGCGGGTAACTCTGCCGCGTTTGTCAGGTAATACAGCACGTCACGCACCGCGATGGGCTGAACCCGCGTGCGCAGCCACTTAGGGGTGACCATCAACGGGAGCCGTTCGGTCAGGTAACGCAGCATCTCGAAGCTGGCGGACCCCGCTCCGATGATGACCGCCGCACGCAACTCAACGGTGGGAACACCTGATTCGTGCAGCAATCGGCCCACTTCGGCCCGCGATGCCAGGTGGTCGGACAACTCCTGCTCGTCGGGGATGATGCCGCCGACGTACACGATGCGCGAAAGCCCGGCTTGGGCGGCGGCGTCGGCGACGATCGATGCCCCGAGCGCATCGACATTGACGAAATCCGCGGCCAGCATCGAGTGCACCAGGTAGTACAGCACCTGCTGGCCTTCCAGCGCTGTGCGGACCTGTTCGACGTCAGTGACGTCGCCCTCAACCACCTCGACACGTCCGCGCCACGGCACGTCGTCGAGCTTGGCGGGTGTTCGGGCCATCACCCGAACCTCGTGACCGGCCGACAGCAGTTCGGGAACCAGCCGCGCTCCCAGGTAGCCGGTGGCACCGAAGACGACGCAGCGCATCGCTCACTCCTCCGTTGGCCCGGACATGCCACCGTGCGCAGATCCGTCCGGGCTGTGTACTTCACTAGGTTAATATTTAAGATGATGGTTCAATCGAGTATAGACGCGAGAGGGACCCCGTGTGAGAGCACAACGTCACCAAGGGTGATCGACGCGTTGTGACCCGACGAACATTGAATGGCGAAACCTTCCAGTGAATTCGCAGAGCGCGATGTTCTTACAAGCGGCGCAACTAGTGGCCGAACTCCACCAACGCGCGTCGTTCGACACAACGGCCCTTTCGCGCGAGCTGATTGCCGGTGCTGCCGAGTCGGTGCCCGGCGCCGAGTATGCGGGCGTCACAGTGACCGAGAGGCGCCGCCGCAGCCAAACGGCAGCAGCAACTCACCGCTATCCCGTCATGCTGGACGAGATCCAGGGTCGGTATCAACAGGGACCGTGCCTGACAGCCGCCGCCCTGCAAGACAGCGTCCGCATCGATGATCTCGACGCCGAAGACCGATGGCCGCTCTACCGTGAAGAGGCACTCAAGCAGACACCGATTCGATCGATCTTGTCGTTCGGGATGTTCAGGGAAGGCGGCACCACCGCCGCACTGAACTTCTACGCCGAACCGGTCAACGCCTTCGACGACGGATCAGTCGACTTGGGGTTGATTTTCGCCACCCACACCGCGCTCGTGTGGAACATGATGCGACGTGACCAGCAGTTTCGTAGCGCGCTGGTGTCCCGCGACATCATCGGCCAGGCGAAAGGCAGGCTGATGGAACGTTTCGACATCGACGCTGCCGAAGCTTTCGAATTGCTCAGGCAATTGTCCCAAGAATCCAACACACCGATTGCGCACATAGCCCAGCGGGTCGTGACCGGCGATCGTTCGCCTCTTGCTGAATACCCGCGCTGAACACCGACCTCGTTGCGCAACAAGATATCTCGGCGAACGCCGCCGGCTGTGCGCTCACCACAATCTGTAGGCCGCCAAGACCCCCGTGCGTGACCATAACGGGTGATCGTGGCCGTCGAAAGCGGGCCGCTACGCTAAGTCAGCATGCGGGGCGACGCCGCAGCGCGGCCACAAGACATTTTTTGGAGGCTGCCGTATTGTCACTGATCCATCAGTATTCCGATACGCTCTCTGAAATCGCTGAAAAGGATGCGGTCAGGTGACTAAGCGGGGCACAAACGGTTCACCTCCTAGCAGGCCAGAGCTTGAAAAGCTGATGTCGGCCGACATGCGGGCGGTTACGGCACAGTCCGACCGGATAGGTCGCTACTTCGCGCGCCAGCACGACGTGAGCGGCAACGACTTTCACGCGTTGCTGCACGTCATGGTCGCCGAAACTGCCGGCACACCGTTGACGATGGCTCAACTAAGGCAGCGGATGGACGTCTCCCCGGCTGCGATCACCTACCTGGTGGACAGGATGATCGACGCCGGCCATGTTCGGCGCGAGTCGGATCCCGCGGATCGGCGTAAAGCGCTGCTTCGGTACGAGCAAAGCGGAATGGAACTGGCACAAGGGTTCTTCAGTCCGCTCGGCATTCACCTGCGCGCCGCGCTCGCGGACCTGTCAGATGAGGAACTGATTGCCGCTCATCGAGTGTTCGCCGCCATGATCGCCGCGATGTCGATGTTCGAAGGTGATCTCGTTATCCCTCAACCGAAGTCGTCGGCTGTGCGAGCCGCCGCAGCCAACGACCTCGTCTGAACGTCGTTCGGCGCTCCAACGCGAAACATATTGTTTCTGAATGACTTTTGGATCTTCATCGCGGTTCGGAGCTGACCGGCTCATCAGGCGCCCCGGGCGACCGGCCGACGCAGATGCGCCTCGATCAAATCAGCTCCGCGCGCAACGCCTCCGGTTGCGGCGAAACCGGCTGCCACGCGGCGGGCGCCATCGGTCATCGTCATCGCCGCACGAACAGATTCGCGCAGCGCCGGCGCGCTGAGTTTGTCGGCCGGCAGCCGGATGCCGCAGTGAGCCATCTCCACGCGGCGCGCGACCTCGGCTTGATCGCGGGCGAACGGAACGACGCAGACCGGCACACCGCGGTCGAGGGCCTTGACCGTCGTGCCCATCCCGCCATGGGTGATCGCGCAGCACGCGCGATCGAGCACCGCACCGTGCGGGACGAATTGGCGCACTGTGGCGTTCGGCGGAGTGGGCAGGCCCTGAGGCACCCCGGCCGGAAACGTAGCGACAACGTGGACCGGTTCATCCGCCAGCGCTTGCAAAGCGGTGCACGCCAACACGGTGTCGGCCTGCTTGATCGAGGATGTGCTGACCAACACGATCGGCCGATCGATCGACGCGACCCAATCGGGCACCGACGCAGTCGCAGGCTCGAAGACGCAGGCACCAACGAGGTGAACCGCATCTCCCCAACCCGGATGCGGATACTCGAACGGCTCGCCTCCAACCGCCAACAACAGTGGTGCCCGTCGCATCAGTTCGTCGACTGAACTGATCATCGGCGCACCAACCGCGGCGCGAACAGCGTTCACCCGAGGCACGATTCGCCGATCGAAGAGATGTGTCACGACCGGACGAATCGACGCATCGCGCACTCGGCCGACCACTCCGGGCAGTGGCCGCAGTCCCGGGCCGAATGGCGGCACACCGGGCGACCGCAAGTACGGCGTGAACGGTGAGAACACCAGCCACGGGACATCGCCCGCGTCGGCCGCCGACATCGCGCCCCAGCAGTTCGCATCGACGATCACCGCGTCGGGTCGCACCTGCTCGATAGCGGCCCGCAGATCATCGATCTCCAACACCGCCCTTCGGCACAACACGTCGATCGACATCTTCAAGACGTCCAGCGCGTTTCGCGCCATCCAATCCGGTGCGACGATGGCCTCGATTCGAGTATCGACCGGCTCGGCGTTGATGCCCGCGGCTTCCGCTCTCGCAACGCCGGCCGACATGGTCCGCAGATGGACCTGGTGTCCGCGCTCGGCCAACTCGCTCAGCAGTGCAGCAAGCGGAAGCAGATGCCCGAGCGCCGGCGAGCCATAAGCCAGGATGACAGCCATACCCGCCAACCAACCCCGACTACGAGATCGGAGTGACGCCGACGCGGCGCAGGGCCAGGAGATCCGCTGCGCCGGCTCCGTGCAAGCAGATGCGTAGTTCGTCGATGAAACGCTGCAGCCAATCCACCACGGCCTCAGTGGATTCGATCGCTGCTGCCAACAGCGGTCGGGCGATCGCCACCACGTCGGCACCCAACGCCAGCGCTTTGGCCGCGTCCATACCGGTACGAATGCCGCCGGAGGCGACCAGCGGGACTGCGGGCAGCGCGTCACGCACCTCCACAATGGCCCGCGCGGTGGGTATGCCCCAGTCGGCCAGATCGGGATATCGCACCTCGCCGTAGCGAACGAGTTGCTCCACTCGCGACCACGAAGTGCCCCCAGCGCCTGCGACGTCGATCGCGGCCACCGGCAGCTCGCCGGACTGACCCATCAACTCAGTCACCGCCGAGGTACCGATTCCGTGGCCCACTTCCTTGAGAAGCACCGGGTATTCCAGTGCACCGGCGACTCGACGCAGCCGGTCGACCGAGCCGGAGAAGTCACTGTCGCCGTCTTGCTGGACGGCCTCCTGCAGCGGATTGGTGTGCACCGCAAGCGCATCGGCGCCGACCCGTTTCAGCGCTTTCGAAATATCTTCCACAGCAGTCGCTGTCAGCTGAGCGAGGCCAATATTGCCGAACAGCAACACATCCGGCGCTACGTCGCGGACGGTGAAGCTGTCGGCGGCCTGCTCCCCCAAGGCACTGTCCAGCATGATCCGCTGAGAGCCCAACATCATTCCGATGCCGAGGCGTTGGGCGGCTGCGGCCAGATTTTTGTTGATCGTGCCCGACAGTTCGGCGCCGCCGGTCATCGCGCCGACCAATATCGGGGCGCTCAGGGGCACGCCGAGGAACCT
>Ga0302325_10022007_pt1 | contig 13346 bp, 10 predicted proteins | sample Palsa_T0_2_FD_201948 | JGI IMG/M metagenome (GOLD analysis project Ga0302325, IMG submission 201948) | Peat permafrost microbial communities from Stordalen Mire near Abisko, Sweden - Palsa_T0_2 | ecosystem: Environmental > Terrestrial > Soil > Palsa > Peat permafrost | place: Sweden: Abisko... | reverse complement strand
AACAACCCGCTGCTGCGCGGTAAGGCATTCAACTGGTTGAAGCGCCGGCTTTATCGCGACCCGGTCAACGACCTGCGCCCTACTTGGATACCGAAGCTGATGGCCCACGTCGGTGGCACCACGGCGGAATTGATCGTTCCGGCGGTGCTGGTCTTCGTCGCCGGCGGTCAACCGTGGCGGTGGGCCTTGATCGCCTTCATGGTGGTTTTCCACCTCAACATCATTTCCAACCTCCCGATGGGAGTTCCGCTGGAGTGGAACATCTTTTTCATCTTCTCGCTGTTCTACCTGTTCGGGCACTACGGCAGCATCTCGATCTACGACCTCAGTTCACCGTTACTGCTGGCGATGCTGTTGGCGGCTCTTCTCGTGATTCCGATTGTCGGAAATATGTTCCCGGAACAGATTTCGTTCCTGCCGGCGTTGCGCTACTACGCAGGCAACTGGGCGTCCAGTGTGTGGTGCTTCCGCGACGGCGTCGAAGACAAGATCGAAGCTGCCGTCATCAAGAGCTCGGCGCTGACCGCCAAACAGATTGCCGGGCTCTACGACCCGGCCACCGCCGAGATCATCAGCGACAAAGCCCGAGCCTTCCGGTCCATGCACGTCCACGGTCGTGCGCTCAACGGACTACTGGCTCGTGCGCTGGAGAATGAGGCGGATTACGTGCTGCGCGAAGGTGAAACCGTTGCCGGGCCGCTGATCGGCTGGAATTTCGGCGAAGGCCACCTGCACAACGAGCAGTTGGTGCAGGCGGTCCAGCGGCGCTGCCAGTTGGACGAGGGCGATCTGCGGGTGATCATCCTAGAAGGCCAACCGATTCAGACGAAAAAGCAGTGGTACCGCATTGTCGACGCGAAGACCGGGTTGATCGAGGAGGGCTACGTCTCCGTCGACGACATGCTGGCCCGCCAGCCCTGGCCCGAACCCGATGACGAGTTGCCTGTCCACCTGGTATGACCACCGCGTCGTCGTCGGCGCCGTCACGGTCGTCGAGCAGATTGAGCAGTCCGGCCGGCGTGACCTAAACCACCGGATTCGCGGCGCATTCCCGCAGCTACTAGGCTGGCAGCGAGCATTTCGTCAGCCACGAAGGAGAGACACGTGACGGTCCGGGTAGGCATCAACGGCTTCGGTCGAATCGGACGCAACTTCTACCGGGCCTTGCTGGAGCAGCAGGCCGCGGGCGCCGACACCGAGATCGAGTTGGTCGCGGCAAACGACCTGACCGACAACGCGACACTGGCGCACCTGCTGAAATTCGACTCGATCCTGGGGCGGCTGCCGTACGACGTCAGCCTGGAAGGCGAGGACACCATCGTCGTCGGCAACACCAAGATCAAGGCGCTGGAGGTCAAGGAAGGCCCGGCGGCGTTGCCCTGGGGTGACCTCGGCGTCGACGTCGTCGTCGAGTCCACCGGCATCTTCACCAATGCCGCCAAGGCCAAGGGCCACCTGGACGCCGGAGCCAAGAAGGTGATCATCTCCGCGCCGGCGACCGACGAGGACATCACGATCGTGCTGGGCGTCAACGACGACAAGTACGACGGCAGCCAGAACATCATCTCCAACGCGTCGTGCACCACGAACTGCCTTGGACCGATTGCCAAAGTGCTCAACGATGAGTTCGGCATCGTCAAGGGCCTGATGACCACCATCCACGCCTACACCCAGGACCAGAACCTGCAGGACGGTCCGCACAAGGATCTGCGACGGGCCCGGGCCGCGGCGCTGAATATCGTGCCGACCTCGACCGGTGCGGCCAAGGCGATCGGCCTGGTGTTGCCCGAGCTCAAGGGCAAGCTGGACGGGTACGCGTTGCGGGTGCCAATCCCAACCGGCTCGGTCACCGACCTGACCGCCCAGCTGAGCAAGTCGGCAACCGCGGCAGAGATCAACGCCGCGATGAAGGCCGCGGCCGACGGTCCGATGAAGGGCATCCTCAAGTACTACGACGCCCCGATCGTCTCCAGCGACATCGTCACCGACCCGCACAGCTCGATCTTCGACTCGGGCCTGACCAAGGTGATCGACGACCAGGCCAAGGTGGTGTCCTGGTACGACAACGAGTGGGGTTACTCCAACCGCCTCGTTGATTTGGTCGCGCTGGTCGGCAAGTCGCTGTAGCCGTGTCTATCCCTAACCTGGACGACCTTCTCGCGCAGGGCGTTTCGGGTCGAGGCGTGCTGGTTCGATCCGATCTGAACGTGCCGCTCAACGACGGTGTCATCACCGATGCCGGCCGCATCACCGCGTCGGTGCCCACGCTCAAGGCGCTGGCCGATGCCGGCGCCAAAGTGGTGGTGACCGCACACCTGGGACGCCCCAAAGGCGAACCCGATCTGACATTGTCGCTCGCGCCGGTCGCCGCGGTACTCGGTGAGCAACTGGGCAAGGATGTGCAATTGGCCGACGACGTCGTCGGTCGTGATGCGCGTGCTCGTGCCGAACGTCTGACCGACGGGGATGTCCTGCTGCTCGAGAACATCCGCTTCGACCCCCGCGAAACCAGCAAGGACGACGGGGAGCGGCTGGCGCTGGCCAAAGAGCTTGTTGAATTGGTCGGGCCGACAGGTGCTTTCGTCTCCGACGGATTCGGAGTAGTGCATCGCAAGCAGGCCTCGGTCTATGACGTCGCGACATTGCTGCCGCACTACGCGGGCAAGCTGGTCGCCGAAGAGGTCGGTGTGCTCGAGCGGCTGACCGGTTCGACGAAGCGGCCCTACGCGGTGATCCTCGGCGGTTCCAAAGTCTCCGACAAACTCGGCGTGATCGAGCAGCTGGCCACCAAGGCCGACAGCATCGTGATCGGCGGCGGCATGTGCTACACGTTCCTTGCCGCAATGGGCCTTTCAGTGGGCACGTCGCTGTTGCAGACCGAGATGATCGACACCTGCCGGCAACTGCTCGACACCTACGCCGACGTCATCCGGCTCCCGGTGGACATCGTGGTGGCCGACAAGTTCGCCGCCGACTCGCCGTCGAAAGTTGTTGCTGCCGACGCGATTCCGGAGGGCAAGATGGGCTTGGACATCGGACCGGGAACGGTTATCCGGTTCACCAAACTGCTGAGCAACGCGGAGACCATCTTCTGGAACGGCCCGATGGGGGTCTTCGAGTTCCCGGCATTCGCCGCAGGCACCAAGGGCGTGGCCGAAGTCATCGCCGCCGCGACCGCGAAGGGTGCCTTCAGCGTGGTGGGCGGCGGCGACTCGGCTGCCGCGGTGCGGGCGCTGGGCCTACCCGACGATGGCTTCTCGCACATTTCCACCGGCGGCGGGGCATCGCTGGAATACCTTGAGGGCCAGACGCTACCCGGCCTCGAAGTTTTGAGTACCTGAGCGAAGGACGACGATGAGCCGCAAGCCGCTGATAGCCGGCAACTGGAAGATGAACCTCAATCACTTCGAGGCGATCGCGCTGGTGCAGAAGATCGCCTTCTCGCTGCCGGACAAGTACTTCGACAAGGTCGACGTCGCGGTGATTCCGCCGTTCACCGACCTGCGCAGCGTGCAGACCCTGGTCGACGGCGACAAGCTGCGGCTCACCTACGGCGCGCAGGACGTGTCTCAGCACGACTCCGGCGCATACACCGGCGAGATCAGCGGGGCATTCCTGGCCAAGCTGGGGTGCAGCTTCGCCGTGGTAGGCCACTCCGAGCGGCGTACCTACCACAACGAGGACGACGCGCTGGTGGCCGCGAAAGCCGCTGCGGCGCTCAAGCACGAACTCACTCCGATCGTGTGCATCGGCGAACACCTGGAAGTCCGCGAGGCCGGCGAGCACGTCGGCCACTGCCAGAACCAGCTGCGCGGATCGCTGGCTGGGTTGTCGGCCGAGCAGATCGGCCACACTGTTATCGCGTACGAGCCGGTGTGGGCGATCGGTACCGGGCGGGTGGCCAGCGCCTCCGACGCACAGGAGGTGTGCGCGGCAGTCCGCAAGGAGCTGGGCTCGCTGGCGTCGCCGCAGATCGCCGACACCGTCCGGCTGCTCTACGGCGGCTCGGTGAATGCCAAGAACATCGGCGACATCGTGGCGCAGGAAGACGTCGACGGCGCCTTGGTCGGTGGCGCGTCGCTGGACGGCGAACAGTTCGCAACGCTGTCCGCGATCGCTGCCGGAGGCCCGCTGCCGTAAGAACGGCACGTACAGGTTGCGGACACGGCGGGGTGACGTTTAGCTTAAAGAAACCTGAAAGAAACGCAGGACCGCTAAGGTCCGCAGGTTAGGCAACTCCACCTACACGCCCGCGGGGGAATAAATGGCTGGTCGCGACGGTAAGAAGCAGGCAGGCAGCGCCAAGGCGGGGCGCCGGCTGCTGGTCGGCATGGGCGCAAGTGCCGGCGTATTTCTCGCGGCAGGAGCGATGGCGACCGGCTCGACCGTTACCGCCGCGCCCGCGAAAGCCGACATCGACGCGCTTATCGATCCGATCATCCAGCCGATCCTGACCTCGCTGACCGACTCGATCGGCGCCTTCGACCCGACTGCCGCGCTCGACCTGACCAGCTGGACCGACAGCTTCCTCGCCAGCCTGAACTCGATCGACCTAGCCGTCCCGGCCGCCTCGGAGCCCGCGGCGGCTGTCGCGGCAGCCTCGCCGGCGGCCGACCCCTCGTTAACGGGCACGTACGACATCCCGATCACCGTCCAAGAGGACACCGAGCCCACCGTGCAGGCTGCGATTGGCAGCGGTCCGGACCAGACGCTGCTCGTCGACACCGGATCCAGCGGGCTCGTCATTCCATGGCAAGACCTGGGGTCGAACGATTTCACGGCGCTAGAGAACCTATATAACCTCGGATCTCCGGCCAACTACGGCTTTAGCGGCTACAGCGGCGGGGTGGACTACCTCTATCTGACCTACAACGACGCGACGGTCGATTACGGCGACGGCGCCCTCACCACCACGAATACCCCGATCGATGTGGAGATCTTGTCTTGGCCGACATCCTTCTCCGCGCCCGCGAACTTCCAGGACTTCCTTACCGATAACGATTCGACCGGCATCCTGGGCATCGGCGACAGTTCCACTGACCCCGGTCCGACCGAGAGCCCGTTCCAGGCGGACGGCTACGACGGTGTGACCGTCAACATACCCAACGTGCCCACCTCGCTTGACGAGCCCGACGGCGACCTCATAGTCGATCCTTCCAACCCGGGAACTGCCATAGCCACGCTAACCGGAGCCCCGACCCCGTCCACGGCTCTGACCGAAACCGTCAAAGACGGTGGTACGACGGTCGGTAGCGGTTCGGTCTACGACGACTTCGATTCCGGCGGTGTCTACGGCACCATCCCGGCATCCATCGACTCCTCCACCGTCGCGCCGGGAGACACGATCACGGTCTACGACGGCAGTACGCCGTTGTACTCCTACGTCGTGGGCACCGACACCCCCGACGGCACCAGCCAGGCGCCGGAGGTAGGGTCGGGAATCGGGACGGCGCAGGATAACCCGATAGACAGCGGCATCGAGGCGTTCTTGGGTCACGAGGTCTACATCGACTACGCCAACGACACGCTGGGCTACGACAGTTAGCTCCGGCCTTAACCGGCCTAACGCAGCCCGGTAAGGTGTGGGCCATGGAATTGGCTCTGCAGATCACGCTGGTGGTCACCAGCATCCTGACAGTGCTGCTGGTGTTGTTGCACCGCGCCAAGGGTGGCGGTCTGTCGACGCTGTTCGGCGGTGGTGTGCAGTCCAGCCTGTCCGGGTCGACCGTGGTGGAGAAGAACCTCGACCGGCTGACGTTGTTCGTCGTCGGCATCTGGCTGGTCGCCATCGTCGGCGTGGCGCTGCGGATCAAATACAACGCCTGAGCCCACGAAAGGCGAAGACGGCCAACCGCCCCGATACTGGTAGGTATGGCTGAAGCACCCGACTCGCTCGAGCCGTTCGGCGCGGTACAACGCACCCGCATAGGCCGCGAAGCCACCGAGCCGATGCGCGAAGACATCCGGCTGCTTGGTGCCATCCTCGGCGACACCGTCCGCGAGCAGAACGGCGACGAGGTCTTCGATTTGGTCGAGCGGGCCCGGATCGCGTCCTTCCGGGTGCGTCGCTCGGAGATCGAGCGTGCCGAGGTGGCGCAGATGTTCGACGGCATCGACATCGACCGAGCGATCCCGGTGATCCGCGCGTTCAGTCACTTCGCGTTGCTGGCCAACGTCGCCGAGGACATCCACCGGGAACGCCGCCGCGCCATCCACGTCAACGCCGGCGACCCGCCGCAGGACAGCACCCTGGCCGCCACCTATCAGAAGCTCGACTCCGCGAACCTGGACGCCGCGACCGTCGCCGAGTCACTCACCGGCGCGCTGGTCTCCCCGGTCATCACCGCCCATCCGACCGAGACCCGTCGCCGCACCGTGTTCGACGCCCAGCACCACATCACCCAACTGATGCGGTTACACGCACGCGGGCACGCGCACACGGACGACGGCAGCGACATCGACACCGAGCTGCGCCGCCAGGTGCTCACGTTGTGGCAGACCGCGCTGGTTCGGCTGTCGCGCCTGCAGATCTCCGACGAGATCGCGGTCGGCTTGCGGTATTACCAGGCAGCATTTTTCGACATCGTGCCAAAAGTCAACGCCGAAGTCCGCGACGCCCTGCGCCGCCGCTGGCCCGACGCCGACCTGCTCACCGAACCGATCCTGCGACCGGGGTCGTGGATCGGCGGCGATCGTGACGGCAACCCAAACGTCACCGCGGACGTCGTACGACTGGCCACCGGCAGCGCGGCCTACACCGCGTTGGGTCGCTACGCCGCAGAGCTGACCGCGCTGGAACAAGAGCTGTCGATGTCGGCACGACTCGTCGCTGTCACCGATGACCTGGCTGCACTGGCTGAAGCCTGCGACGAGCCCGCCCGCGGAGATGAGCCCTACCGCCGCGCTCTACGCGTCATCCACGGCCGGCTCACCGCCACCGCGGCGCAAATCCTCGACCAAGAGCCGGACAACCTGCTCGACCTGGGCTTGGCGCCGTATTCGACGCCGGGGGAGATGCTGGCCGACCTCAACACCGTCGACGCTTCACTGCGCGCCAACGGCAGCACATTGCTGGCCGAAGACCGGCTTGCCCGACTGCGGGAAGCCGTGCACGTGTTCGGTTTTCACCTGTCCGGCCTGGACATGCGACAGAATTCCGACGTCCATGAGGAAGTGGTCGCCGAGTTGCTCGCCTGGGCCGGCGTGCATCCCGACTACTGTTCCCTCAGCGAAGACGAACGGGTCAACATCCTGGCCGACGAACTGAGCACCCGACGGCCGCTGGTCGGCGACCGCGAGCAACTGTCGGAATTGGCCCGCAAAGAACTCGCAATCATCACCGCTGCCGCACGTGCTGTCGCGATTTACGGTCCACCCGCGGTGCCCAACTACATCATCTCGATGTGTCGCTCCGTCTCCGATCTGCTGGAGGCCGGGATCCTGCTGAAAGAGTGTGGGCTGCTCGACGCCTCCGGCAGCGAGCCCTACTGCCCGGTGGGCATCGTCCCGCTGTTCGAGACGATCGACGACCTCCGCCGTGGCGCATCGATTCTCGAAGCGGCACTTGACCTTCCGGTCTACCAGAGCATCGTGCGCGCCCGCGGCGACAGCCAGGAGATCATGCTCGGCTACTCCGACTCCAACAAGGACGGCGGCTACCTGACCGCCAACTGGGCGCTCTACCGGGCCGAACTCGACCTCGTCGAATCGGCACGCAAAACCGGAATTCGGTTGCGGCTCTTCCACGGTCGCGGTGGCACGGTCGGCCGCGGTGGGGGGCCAAGCTATGAAGCCATCCTCGCCCAACCGCCGGGGGCGGTGAACGGATCGCTGCGGCTGACCGAACAGGGAGAGGTGATCGCCGCCAAATACGCCGAGCCGCAGATGGCTCAGCGCAACCTGGAGACCTTGCTGGCGGCCACTCTGGAGTCGACCTTGCTCGACGTCGAAGGGCTCGGCGACGCGGCCGAGCCGGCGTATGAAATCCTCGACGAACTGGCTGACCGTGCGCAGCGCGCCTACTCCGGATTGGTGCACGACACCGAAGGTTTCGTCGACTACTTCCTGCAGTCCACCCCGGTCAGCGAGATCGGTTCGTTGAATGTCGGCAGTCGGCCCACATCGCGCAAACCGACGTCATCGATCGCCGACCTGCGTGCGATTCCGTGGGTGATGGCGTGGAGCCAGTCACGAGTGATGCTGCCCGGCTGGTACGGGACCGGCTCGGCTATCGAGGGCTGGATCGCCGGCGGCGACGGACGCCTCGAAAAATTGCGTGACCTGTATCAGCGGTGGCCGTTCTTCCAGACCGTGCTGTCGAACATGGCCCAGGTGCTCGCGAAATCTGATCTGGGCCTGGCCGCTCACTATGCCGAATTGGTCGAGGACGCCTCGTTGCGGCGGCGGGTGTTCGACAAGATCGCCGCTGAGCACCAGCGAAGTATCAACGCGCACAAGCTGATTACCGGCCAGGACAATTTGCTCGCCGACAACCCGGCGCTGGCCCGGTCGGTGTTCAACCGTTTCCCGTACCTGGAGCCGCTGAACCACCTGCAGGTCGTGCTGTTGCGGCGTTACCGCTCCGGCGATGACGACGAGCTGGTGCAGCGCGGAATCCTGTTGACGATGAACGGTTTGGCCAGCGCGCTGCGCAACAGCGGCTAATGCGCGACGTAACTCAGCATGCATGGACCGTGGGCCCGTGCCACGCCGCCGATCTGAGCCGGAACAGGTCGCGGGTGCGTCGTCCAACCCGGTGTCATCCGATAGGTGCCCAACAACCGCGTCATCGTGGCTGTCATCGCCGACAGCGAAAACGGCTGTGCCGGACACGAATGCCGGCCGTGGCCGAACGCTGTCACCAGCATTGGCGAGGGCAGCGACTTCTCGTCGGTCAGCCGATGCCGCGTCCACCGGTCCGGATCCCACCGCTCTAGTCCGGGTGCGACGGAGGTGTTGAGCAAGGGCAGCAGCGTTGCGATGGTCCAACCGGGCGGCACTTCGTAGCTGACCGCACCGGTGTCGAGCACGACGGGGGACAGTACGGCGCGGGACATGATCGACCGCTGAGCCAGTCGCGTCGACTCCAGCGCGCACCGCTGCGCCAGGTCCGCATCGCCTGCGACGACCTGCGCCAGGTGCGTCGGATGCTCGAGGAGATCGACCAATGCCCACCCCAGCGCGGCCGCCAGGTTGGACATCGACGCGATGTGGATCAGCGCAACGTCGAGGGCGATGCCACGAATCCGGTTGTCGCCCAACTCGCCACGCCAGGCATCGACGATCCTGTCGAACAAAGCATCGTCACCGTCTCGACAGTGCACGGCATCGGCGATGATCTCGGTCGCCTCGTCGAGGGCAGCGCGCTCAGCCTGCTTCTCCGATGCGGCGACCGCTGCCATCGCGTCCGGATGCACGAAAGCGTCGGATCCGTCGAGCGTGTCGAAGGCCCGTACCAGACGCTCGAACGCCTCGCCCCGGGCTGACCCGGGCCCGGCCCAGGAGGCCAGCCCCATCCGGTGGCCGAGTCGACGGGTCAGCTCGAAGACGTCCACCGATCCCGACACCCCCAACTCAACGATCGTCTCGTCGAGCGCCCGATCCAGATTGATGAGATATCCGGCAACGTCGTCGCGGCGAAACAGCGTGCTCGGCAAGAGGCGTCGCCCGTCGAAGATCTCGTCGGGAAGTTTGCGGCGCAGCATCAGATAGTCGGCGACGCCTTTGCTTGCCTTTTCTTCAGGCAACCCGTAGAACGACTCGACGCCGGTAGGGGAGAACGTGAACAGGTAGCGGTCATTGCCGCTGTGCACAGCGAAGGTGTCGCCGTGTTGGGCGCGAGCCGCCGCAATGGCGGCGACGGCGTCGGTGACCGACACGTCCCACGGCAGACCGGTGCCCTCGGCGTATGGCGGATCGGGAAACGGTTGGGGATGCGGCACGGTCTAGCGGCTACCGCGATTACGTAAGGCGTTGAATGCGTTGCGGATTGCGTGTTCGGTGACCGACAGCGGGGACATCACGGTCTCGCCTACGCCGACCATGTAGTCGATGCGTTCGACAATCGCCTCGACCGGTGCCACGAGCGTCACCAGTCGCCTCATCAGGTCGTCAATCCTGCCGAGGGTGGCCTCGAAGTGGTCGAGCCCATTATCGAGGCGGGCGATCGCACTGTTCAAGTTCGACAGCGACGTGTTCAAGTCGCCCAACGTGTCGCCCAGGCCGCCCAACACATCTTCCAGCTGGTTGACCGTGACGTCGGCATTCATCGCCGCCTGAGTCAGCGTCTTGATCCGCCGCCGCGCTGGGCGATCATCGGCGCTTTTATCTGCCATGCCGCTCATTATGGCGGGCGCGGGAACCACCGAGACGGGATACCCATCTGATAGGTATGCACCGGCGAGATTGTGACCACCACTGCGCTGCGGGGATCAGGCGCGCGGCGTTGCCCAGCACCCTCCAACAGCAACAGGACTACACGCGCGGTTACGCCGACGCGCAGGCTGAGCGGCGGCCGGGCTAAGAAGGCAACTCGCTGGCGGCCCCGGTGTCGAGGAACCAGACCGTGTGCTCGCGACCGATGGCGCCGGCCGCCGGTATCGACACCGGGTCGGCGCCGCCCACAGCTGCGGCGACCGCTTCGGCTTTCTCGGCACCCGACACCAACAACCACACCTCGCGGGAACGCTGGATCGCCGGGAGTGTCAACGTAATTCGTAGCGGTGGTGGCTTGGGCGAATCCTCGACGTCGACGACCATCCGGGTTTTCTCGCGCACCGCGGGCGTGTCCGGGAACAGCGAATTGATATGCCCTTCCGGCCCTACGCCGAGGAGGTGAATGTCGAAATTCGGTGCGGGATCGCCCGGCTCGGCATTCGCGGCGAGGATCTGCTCGTAGGCCAGCGCGGCGGCGGCCAGGTCGGTGCCGAATTCGCCGTCAGCGGCCGGCATGGCATGCACGTTGCGCGCCGGAATGTCGACGTGATTCAGCAATTCCTCACGGGCCTGCTTCTCGTTGCGTTCGTCGTCGTCTTCGGTGACGTATCGATCGTCGCCCCAGAACAGATGCACCTTGGTCCAGTCGATCCGCGCGGATTCTCCTGCGAGGAAACGCATCAGCCGGTTGCCGTTGCCGCCTCCGGTCAAGACGACCAGCGCCCGACCGCGCGCGGCAATGGCAGCGTCGACGACGTCGATCAATCGCTCGCCTGCGGCAGCAACCAGCCCGTCGCTGTCAGCGAACGTCTCTACCGCTGGGTTCATCTGCGCCGCTCCTCCTCATCGCTGCGCTCTGCATCGTCACTGGCGCGGCTCATGCGTATTCCACCCGATCGATGCCCTCCAACGCTGAAAAATAGATGGTGTCTGCATCCAGTCGCCGGAGATCTTCGGCGAGGCATTCTGGGACGTCCCTGCGGTGCAGTGGAACCAGTGCGTCGGGTTTGGCGGTGCGGCTCAGCGTCGCGGTGACCCCCGTTTGTGGTCTGCGGAGCGTCACAGTCTCGGTGGGGCGCACCAACTCGACTTTGAGCTCGCCGACGGCCCGGCGGACGGGTCCGTCGATGCGGCTGGCCAGCCAACCGGCGAGAAGGTCAAGTGCGGGTTCGGTCTTGAGCCCGGAGACGACTGCCGAGGTGATCGGCTCATGGGGTGGCTGGTCGATCGCCGACGCGAGCAGCGCCCGCCAGTAGGTGATGCGACTCCAGGCCAGATCGGTATCGCCCGGCGTGTAGCCGGCCAGCCTGCCTTTGATCGCGGCCAACGGGTCGGTGCAGTTGGTCGCGTCGGTGATACGTCGAATCGCTAACTGGCCCAGAGGATCCTGCGCCGGGACGGCCGGAGCGATGTCCGGCCACCACGCCACCACGGGGATATCCGGCAGCAGGAACGGTACGACAACGCTGCTGTGGTGTCCGGCCAGCGGGCCCGACAGCCGAAGCACCACGATTTCGGAGGCGCCGGTGTCGCCGCCGACCCGCAGTTGGGCGTCCAGGCGTGCGTCGGTGGTATCGGCGTCGCCGGTCGTCACCACGATCACCCGGCTGGGGTGCTCGTGGCTGGCCGCGTTGGCGGCAGCAATGGATTCCTCAAGCAGCGACTCGCTGTCCGGGACGATCACCAAGGTCAGTACTCGGCCGAGGGTCACCGCGCCGGTCTTCTCGCGCAGTTCATCGAGCTTCTTGTTGATCTCGGTGGTGCTGGTGCCCGGCAATTCGACAATCACGGTCGCCGCCATTCCCGGCCGGTACGGCGCAGCATCTCGAATGCTGATGCCGGGCCCCAGGTGCCTGCTTCGTAGGGATCGGGCTTGCCGTGTTCAGCCCAGTGGTCGAGCGCTGGATCCAGTATCTCCCAAGCCAATTCGACTTCGGCGTTGACCGGAAACAGCGACGGCTCGCCGAGTAGGACGTCGAGGATCAGCCGTTCGTAGGCCTCGGGGGACTCCTCGGCGAACGCCGAACCGTAGGAGAAGTCCATGTTGACGTCGCGGACTTCCATGCTGCCGGGCACCTTGGACCCGAATCGCAACGTGACGCCCTCGTCGGGCTGCACCCGAATCACCAGGGCGTTGGCGCCCAATTCTTCGGTCATGGTCGCGTCGAACGGAAGATGGGGCGCCTTCTTGAACACCAAAGCGATCTCGGTGACCCTGCGGCCCAACCGTTTTCCGGTCCGCAGATAGAACGGCACTCCGGCCCAGCGGCGCGTGTTCACCTCCAAAGTGATGGCCGCGAACGTCTCGGTGGTCGACTCTTTGGAGAAGCCAGCCTCTTCGAGCAGTCCGACGACATGCTCGCCGCCCTGCCAGCCAGCGCTGTACTGGCCCCGGGAAGTGGTTTCTTCCAACGGCTCTGCCAGCTGGATGGCCGAGAGCACCTTGATCTTCTCGGTCTGCAGCTCGGCGGGGCTAAAGCTGACCGGCTCTTCCATCGCGGTCAATGCCAGCAGCTGCATCAGGTGGTTTTGGATCACGTCGCGAGCGGCGCCGATGCCGTCGTAGTAGCCGCCGCGACCACCCAGGCCGACATCTTCGGCCATGGTGATCTGGACGTGGTCGACGTAGTGCGCGTTCCAGATCGGGTCGAACAGCTGATTGGCGAAGCGCAGCGCCAAGATGTTCTGCACCGTCTCCTTGCCCAGGTAGTGGTCGATGCGAAATACCGAATTCTCGGGAAAGACGCTGTCGACCACTTTGTTGAGATCACGGGCACTGTCCAGGTCGTGACCGAACGGCTTCTCGATGACAACCCGGCTCCAGCTGTCGTCGTGAGCTCGGGCCAGCCCGGACTTGTCCAGCTGTTCGCAGACCGTCGGGAAACTCTTGGGCGGAATGGCGAAGTAGAACG
>Ga0302325_10022005_pt1 | contig 13347 bp, 6 predicted proteins | sample Palsa_T0_2_FD_201948 | JGI IMG/M metagenome (GOLD analysis project Ga0302325, IMG submission 201948) | Peat permafrost microbial communities from Stordalen Mire near Abisko, Sweden - Palsa_T0_2 | ecosystem: Environmental > Terrestrial > Soil > Palsa > Peat permafrost | place: Sweden: Abisko... | reverse complement strand
CATCTCTCCGCACCATTTATCAAGCGGCCCGTTGCCACCACGCTCTTGAGCCTGGCCCTGCTCATGGCCGGCTCGGTGGCGTATTCGGTGCTGCCTGTTGCTTCGCTGCCCGACGTCGACTTCCCAGTGATCGGCGTGAATGCGGGCCTGCCCGGCGGCAGCCCGGAGACCATGGCCTCCTCGGTGGCTACGCCGCTCGAGCGCCAGTTTGGCCGCATCGCCGGCGTCAACCAGATGACGTCCTCCAGCTCGCTGGGCTCGGCTTCGGTCACGCTCCAGTTTGACATCAACCGCAACATCGACGCCGCGGCGCGCGACGTCCAGGCCAGCATCAACGCCGCGCGCAGCCAGTTGCCCAGCTACCTGCCGCAGAATCCCGGCTACCGCAAGGCCAATCCCGCCGAGGCGCCCATCCTCATCCTCACGCTGACCTCGGACGTGGTGCCCAAGCCGCAGATCTACGACATGGCCGACTCCATCCTGGCGCAGAAAATCTCGCAGATCCAGGGCGTCGGGCAGTGTTTCGTAGGGGGCAGCGCACAGCCGGCGGTGCGCGTCGAACTCAACCCCATGCAGCTGGGCAACGACGGCGTGGGCCTTGAGGCGGTGCGCAACGCGCTGGCCAACGCCAACGCCAACCGGCCCAAGGGCGCGTTCCAGGACGGGACCAATCGCTGGCAGATCGCCGACAACGATCAGATGTTCAAGGCGCAGGATTACGCGCCCATCATCGCCGGCTACAACCGCCAGACCGGCGCGCCGGTGCGGGTATCCGACCTGGGCACGGTGACCGACAGCGTGGCTGACCTGCACACCGCCGGGCTCGGCGGCATCAATCCGCCCAAGGGACCTCCCGGCCAGCTCAAAGACGCCATCCTCATCATCGTATTCAAGATTCCCGGCGCCAACGTCATCGACACGGTGGACAAGGTGCTGGCCGAGCTGCCCCACCTGCAGGCCGAGATTCCGCCTACCATCAAGCTTGACGTCGCCGTTGACCGCACCACAACCATCCGCGCCGGCGTGCGCGACGTGGAGATCGCGCTCATTCTCAGCGTGGTGCTGGTGGTGCTGGTGGTGTTCCTCTTCCTGCGCGAAGTGTGGGCCACGCTGATTCCATCGATCGCCGTGCCGCTCTCGCTGGTGGGCACGTTTGGCGTGATGTACCTGCTGGGCTACTCGATCGACAACCTGTCGCTGATGGCGCTCACCATCTCCACCGGCTTTGTGGTCGACGACGCCATCGTGGTGATCGAAAACATCACGCGCTATCTCGAGATTGGCATGAGCCCGTTTGACGCGGCCATGAAAGGCTCGCGGGAGATCGGCTTCACGGTCATCTCCATGAGCACGTCGCTGATCGCGGTGTTCCTTCCGATTTTGCTCATGGGCGGGCTGGTGGGCAAGCTGTTTCGCGAGTTTGCGGTGACGCTCTCGGTGGCGATCGTCGTGTCGCTGCTGGTGTCACTCACCACCACGCCCATGCTGTGCGCGAAGTTTCTCAAATCGCGCGACGAGACGCGGCACGGCCGCATATACCGCGCTACCGAGAGGGCCTTCGATTGGCTGCATTTTGAATACAACACCGCGCTGCGCTGGGTCTTGCGCCACCAGGGGCTGGTCCTGTGCGTGGCCATCGGCACAGCGGTATTAAACGTGTATCTGTTCACGATCGTGCCCAAGGGCTTCTTTCCGCAGCAAGACACGGGCCGGCTGGGCGGCCGCACGCTGGCTGCTCAGGACATCAGCTTTCCCGCCATGGCCGACAAGCAGCGCAGGCTTGCGCAGATGGTGATGGACGATCCGGCGATCTCGTCCGTTACGGCATTCGTCGGCGGCAACGGCCCCGGCGGCGGCAGCTCCAATGTCGGCAACATGTTTATCGCGCTCAAGCCGCTAAACGAGCGGCCGTATCGCGCCTACGCCAACGATTGGGCCGGTCGCATGCGCAAGCGGCTCGGCCTCCATCCCGATCATGTCTCTGCCGACGATGTAGTCAACGGTCTGCGCGGCAACCTGAGCTCTGTGCCAGGCGCCACACTCTTTCTGCAGTCGCAGCAGGACCTGCAGATCGGCGGCCGCGGCGCTGCCGCGCAGTACCAGTACACGCTGTCAGACGAAAATCTGAACGAGCTCAACACGTGGGCGCCGCAGTTTGAGGCGCGCGCACGCAAAATGCCGGAGTTGCGCGACGTCTCCACCGACCAGCAGGACCAGGGGCTCGCGGCCACGCTGGTCATCGATCGCGACACCGCCTCGCGTCTCGGCATTACCGCTGCCGCCATTGACCAGGTGCTCTACGACGCGTTTGGCCAACGCGAAGTCTCCACCATGTACACGGGCCTGAACCAGTACTTTGTGGTGATGGAGGTCGACCCCAAATACCAGCTCAGCCCGGACTCGCTCAACGGCATTTACATCAAGGCCAATAACGTGGTGGGATCGACCACGGCGAACCCCAACACCGGCGCCATGCCCTCGGCCGCGGCCATTGCCGCCGCCACTGCCGCCGCGCCGGGAGCGCCCATCAATCTACCCGCCATAGCCGCGGCTGCCGCTGCCGCGCCGGCGGCTACGCCTTCGCCCTCCGACGGCGGAGCCATGGTGCCGCTCTCCGCTATCGCGCACTATGAGCCGCGCCGCACCGCGCTGCAGGTCAACCACCAGGGGCAGTACCCCGCCGTCACCATCACGTTCAACCTGGCGCCCAATGTGGCGCTCGGCGACGCCGTCACAGCGCTTGAAAAAGCGCAGGCCGAGATGGGCATGCCCAGCTCCGTGCATGCCACATTCCAGGGCTCCGCGCAGGCGTTTCAGGACTCTCTCCGCAATGAGAAGTGGCTCATCCTGGCCGCGCTGACCGCGGTCTACATTGTGCTCGGCATCCTGTACGAGAGCCTCATTCACCCGCTCACCATCCTCTCCACGCTGCCGCCGGCGGGCGTGGGTGCGATCCTCGCGCTGCTCATCACCAAGACCGACCTCAGCATTATTGCGCTCATCGGCATCATCCTGCTGATCGGCATCGTCAAAAAGAACGCCATCCTGATGATCGACTTCGCGCTGCAGGCCGAGCGCGATCAGGGGCTGCCGCCGGTCGAGGCGATTTATCAAGCATGTTTATTGCGCTTCCGGCCCATCATGATGACCACCATGGCAGCCATGTTCGGCGGGCTGCCGCTGGCCATCGGCATGGGCGTGGGCTCTGAGCTGCGTCAGCCGCTCGGCATCACCATTGTCGGCGGACTGCTGGTGTCGCAGGCGCTCACGCTCTTCACCACGCCGGTGGTGTATCTGTTCTTCGACCGCCTGCAATGGCGCGTGATGAAGCTGCACCGGATTGGCGAAGACCTTGAAGAGGCGCATGGGGATTGACGGCAGCTTACAGCTCACAGCTAACAGCAAACAGTTTCCGGCTTCGCAATCCACTTGCTTTGTCCATGGGTAGGGGAAGCCTGGCTGGAGCGAGAAAGGATCGATTCAATGACGAGAAAAGAGGCGGTTGTTCTTGTGAGCCGAGCGCTTGCAGTGATTCAGTTGATTGTCGCGCTCCAGGAAATTACCTACTTGCCCATACGATTCATGTCGTTCCATCACTACACCGTTCGCGCCAGCACCGCAACTGCACTGCCGTCCGACGCCTACTTCAAGAGCTACGATCAGCTCGACATCGCATTCCTTTTCGCCCGAATCGCAGGCTTGTTATTCTTTGCACTTCTATTTTGGACATGCGGGCCAAGGATTCAGAGCGCCTTGTTGCCGGAGCGCGATCGAGTGGAGCAAACTGAATGACAGTGCCCCCAGGGGGCAGTCGCCGATCCAAATCAAAGTACCTATCCTCTTCTTAAGGCAGGTCCCAATGGAGAGAATCACGGTTATTGAGGCGCAGAAACGCCTGGAAGTGCTACTCGATTCGGCGCAGATTGAGCCTGTCGAAATCACGCGCGAAGGCCGTCCCGTAGCCTACATCATTTCGCCGCGGGACATGGATGAATTGCCCGCTATTCGGCGCAGGCGCAGTGAATCTGCGGCCGAATTTCGGGAATGGAGTGAATGGGCTCAAGCGAGCCTCACGCCGGAGCAAAGGGCCGCGTCAGCTGAGCTGACCGATGAAGACGTAGTCCGCATGGTGCATGAGCTTCGGTGAGCCGCAATCCGCAAGTTGCTCGCCAGCCTATTCCGCCCTTAGCGCCTGCATTGGATCTAGTTTTGCAGCGCGCGCGGCCGGCAGCCACACCGCCACGAGCGCGACCGCTGCCAGCACCACAGGCGCCGCGATAAAAACCGCCGGGTCCCATGGCTTGACGCCGAACAGGAAGCTGGCAATAAGCCGCGTGAGCCCCAAGGCCGCGGCCACGCCCACTACCACACCGAAGAGCGCCAGCCTCATGCCATGCCAGACCACGAGCCTGCGAATCCGCGCGCGGTCCGCGCCCAGGGCCATGCGAATGCCCATCTCCTGGGTGCGCTGCTCCACCGAGTAAGCCATCAGACCGTAGATGCCGATGGCGGCCAGCACCACCGCCACCGCGCCAAAGATCGTGAGCAGCAGCATGTTGAAGCTCTGCCGCGCCGTGGAGCGGCCCATCACTTCGTCCATGGTGCGGATGTGGCCCACCGGGAATCCCGCGCTGGCGATGCGCAACTGTTCGGTGACGGCGGGAATGGCCAGATGCGGGTCGCCGCGGGTTCGCACCACCCAGAAAAGCGGCTGGATATTGGCGTAGGCTGCGTTATAGCTATCCGTGACCTGGGCAATGGGAATCATCATCATGGGGTCGGCAGGCCTGGCCAGGCCGCTGTTGTGGGAGTCGGCGACGATGCCGACGATCGTTTCCACCCCTCCCACCTCGTTCCCGTCCCGGATGTGCTGCCCGATGGGGTCTTCGTTGGGCCAGTATTTGGCGGCCAGGGCTTCGTTGATAAGGACCACGCTGGGCGCGCCGGCTTTGTCGTTTTCAGTAAAATCGCGCCCCCGCAAAACGGGGATTTTGAACAGGCTCAGGTAGCCCGGCGTGACGCTCATCCACTGGCTTCCGTAGCCGTCTTTTCTCGCTGGACGCCCCACGATCTGAAACCCTGTGCCATCTTCGACATCGATGGGCAGCCAAAAGCAGGCCGCAGCAAGTTCCACTCCGGGAAGCGCACTGAGCCGGTCGCGGCCATCGTGCAGGAGCTGAGCGATGCCGGCTGTGCTCTGGTAACGCTGGCCGTTGAGCGACATCTCCATGGTCAGCACGTTGTGCGCATCAAACCCCGGACCCACCTCGTGGAGGGCGATGAAGGTGCGCACCAGCAGCGCCGCGCCGATCAAGAGCACCAGCGCCAGCGAAACCTCGCTCACCACCAGCAGCGAGCGCGCCTTGCCCTGGCGAAAGCCCGTGCCGGCACGGTTGCCATTTTCCTTGAGCGCGGTGGTCAGGTCGCTGTGTGAGGCCGCGAGCGCGGGAAACAGTCCGAAGAGAATGCCGGTGCCGAGCGAGACACCCAGCGTGAAGGCGAGCACGCGCCAGTCGATGCCGATGGCCGAGCCGTCTTCGCCGATGCGCGGCAGGCCGGCGGGGCTCACCGCCAGCAATGCACGCACGCCGGCAAACCCGATGACAAGCCCGAGCGCGCCGCCGGCGACCGACAACAGGACGCTCTCCGTCAGCAACTGGCGCACGATGCGCCCGCGCCCGGCGCCAATGGCTGCGCGGATAGCGAACTCGCGCCTGCGCCCGGTCGCCCGCACCAGCAGCAGGTTGGCCACATTGGCGCAGGAGATCAGCAGCACCAGCGCTACCGCACCCAGCATCGTCAGCAGCGAGTTGCGCGCGTCGCCGATGATGCTGTCGCGCAAGGGTCCAACCGAAAACTGGCCTCGCCAGTCCATGTCTGGGAATTGACGGTGGTACTCCGGGCTTGCCGCCGCTAAACCGGCGTTGGCCTGCGCCACCCCGATCCCCGGCTGCAGCAGTCCGGTCACCTCAAAGAAGAGGTTCTGGTCGGTGCTGGCCGGCTCAAACTGAAACGGCAGCCAGAGGTCGGCTTGCGGGTCGGCTACAAAATCCCTTCCAATCACGCCGACGATGGTATACGGCTCATTGCCCAGCGAGAGGGACTTCCCCACGATGGCCGGGTCGCCGCCGAACCTGCGCTGCCACAGGCCGTAGCTTAGTACCACTACCTTTCCGCCGTGGGGCGCGTCCTCCTGCGGCGTGAAGGTGCGGCCCAGCGCCACAGGTGCGCCATACACGCTGAAGTAGCCCTCGGTAACGTGAATCCCGTGCACCTGCTCCGGACGCCCGCCAGTCAGGTTAAAGCCGGGCCCGGCATTGTCGTATGCCGCCAGCTGCTGAAATATTTTGGCCTGCCGCTCAAAGAAGTGAAACTCAGGGATCGAGTGAAGGCTGTTGGCAAGCCCGGACACCTGCGCCGGAAAATCGACCATGCGATCGGCATTGGGATAGGTGAGCGGCTTGATCAGTACCGTATTCACGACGGAGAAGATGGCGGTGTTGGCGCCGATGCCCAGCGCCAGCGCGGAGACCGCGGCGATGGTGAAGCCAGGGGATTTGAGGAACATCTGCAGCGAGTGACGAATATCGGTTCGGAGATTGCCCACGCAGCGACTCCTTTGGTCCGGAATCTTATCGCCGGATTATAGGGGATTGGAGTGTGGTGTTGATGATAGGCCTGCGATGCGTGGAGCCGAAATGATAAAAGACACTAAAAGACTGTAGTTATAAATATCCCACCTTAGCGGCAAAAACAAAGACGCCGCGAAGGTGGGGCACCCAGTTTTTGGATCAGCGAACAGCTAGTCCCTATGTCCCTAGTCCCTGCCTTTATCAGTCCGCAAACACCGGCTCTTCCACCCGCGCCGGTTCCAGCAGCTTTACCGGGTAGTAGGCGTTGCGTGTGTACTGCTTCACCATGCGGTTGGTATTGAAGTAGCTGCCGTTGAACGCCAGCGTGGTGCGCATCACGCGCGCCCACTGCTCCGGCGCTTTCAGGTAGAGCGGGACGATCGCCTGCTCCAGCTTCTCATAGAGCGAGGTGGCTTCGGCGGCATCGTCGGCGCCATCTTCAATGGCCCAGCCGGTGACGCCCTCGATACAGCCCTCGATCCACCAGCCGTCCAGGATCGACAGGCTGGGAACGCCGTTGAGCGCGGCCTTCATGCCGCTGGTGCCCGATGCCTCATAGGGACGACGCGGCGTGTTGACCCATACATCGACGCCCGCGGTGAGCAGCGCGCCCAGGTCCCACGCATAGTTTTCGAGATAGACAATGCGCAGCACGTCGTTGGACAGCTTCTTGCCTTCCTCGATCACCTGCTGGATGAGCGCCTTGCCCGGCTCGTCCTGCGGGTGCGCCTTGCCGGCATAGACGATCTGCAACCCGCCCGCAGCGGCGGCAAGCTGCACCAGCCGACGGGGATCGGTAAACATCAGCTGGGCGCGCTTGTAGGTGGCCGCGCGGCGCGCAAACCCCAGCGTGAGCACGCGCGGATTGAGCACGATGCCGGTGCGCGACGCGATCTCGGCCAGCAGGTTGTCCTTGGCGCGCGCGTGCGCTGAGAGCATGTCTTTGAGCGGCAGGTCAATGGCGTTGCGCAGGTAGAGATTGTCGCGCCGCCACGCCGGAATGTGCGTGTCCAGCATCTGCTGCACCGGCTCCGACATCCACGTTGGCGCGTGGACGCCGTTGGTGATGGAGTCGATAGTGAACTGCGGGAACATCTCCCGCGACACTTTGGCGTGCTGCATGGCCACGCCGTTGGCATAGCGCGAGAAACGCAGCGCCAGCAGCGTCATATTGAGCATGCCCTCGTGAAAGCAGCCGAGTTTTTCCAGGCGCGCGGTGCGGTCGCCGCCCAGGATGCGGATGGCCTGCTCGGTGGAGAAACGGTCATGCCCGGCCGGGACCGGCGTGTGCGTGGTGAAGACGCACTGCCTGCGCACCTGTTCTATGTCGGTCTCGGTGGGCGCGGACAGCGGGCCGCCGCCCATCTGGCGCTCCAGCAGGCCCAGCGTCAGCAGCGCCGCGTGCCCCTCGTTCATGTGGTACACGTTTACATTCAGGCCCAGCGCCTGGGCCATGCGCGCGCCGCCCATGCCCAGGACAATCTCCTGCTGCAGGCGATAGTTGGTGTCGCCGCCGTAGAGGTGATCGGTCAGGCCGCGGTCCCATCCGGAGTTGCCGTCGAGGTCGGTGTCGAGGAGAAAGATGGGCAGCACATGCCCTGAGCGCCCCTGCATGTCATAGCGCCAGGCGCGCACCATGACCGTGCGGTTCTCCACAGACACCGTCACGCGGGCCGGCTCCTCGGTGCAGAAATCCGCCGGGTTCCACGGCTGCACATCCTCGGTCTGAAATCCCGATCCGTCCAGGTGCTGGCGGAAATATCCCTTGCGATGCAGCAGCGTAAAGGCCGCCAGCGGCAGGCTCAGATCGGCCGCCGAACGCAGCGTGTCGCCGGCCAGCACGCCCAGGCCGCCGGAGTAGGTAGGCATGTCGGGATGGATCGCAATCTCCATGGAGAAGTAGGCGACCATGCCGTATTGGGGAAGAGATTCGTAGGAAAATGGCTTGGTGGACGAAGTCGGCAGCATTGCTTCATGGTCTCCCCGCCGCTCCTCCAAGACTGCGAGCGGCGTTCAGGGCGCATATATCGGGGACTTCCGCGCTGGCGCACCCCGGGAGCTGGTCCTGATTCTACGATTGAACTCCGTTCATTCTAGCAAGCAAATCCGGCTGTCCAGTGGCTAAATTACGCACCGGCGGCCACACCGGAGAATCCCCGTTTGGTAAACCTTGGTAACACGTTGGTGGCATTTGGAAGCCGAGATTTTTTCGGGCTGGTCCTGTTGTGCTGGACTCTGTTGTTTTGTATGATGCGCGCAGCGCCATTTCGTGACCCGCCGAATCCGGGGAGAATACCGGACCGCGGGCCGCAAAAGGCAGCCCGGTATTGATTTGCCATTGATTTTGCGGCCTTTATCGCATCCGCTACCTGTCGGAAATTTCTTTGCGCGTGGCCTGGGGAGCGGCGCCAGGCCGGCTCCAGCCTCCCGCTCAGCGGGAACGCAACTGGGCCGATCCGGCGTCGCCGCGCTGCGACTGCTCCGATGCGAATTCCCGGCCTGGGAATAAAAGCTGCCGTTCCTGCTTCGGCGCAGGCGTCCCAGCATGCGCTGGAATTCGACGTCCTCCTCGGAACGGTCAGGCTTTCAGCGAGGCTAGGTCAGCTTCACAAACCGCATCGCGGCCGAATTCATGCAGTAGCGCTCGCCGGTCGGCCGCGGCCCATCGTCGAACACATGCCCAAGGTGCGCGTCGCAGCGCCGGCACGAGACCGCGGTGCGGTCCATGCCCAGGCTCGGATCGCTGGTCTCCACCACATTCTGCCGCGCGATGGGCTCCCAGAAGCTGGGCCAGCCGGTGCCCGACTCAAACTTCGTCGCCGAGCTGAAAAGCGCCGTATCGCAGCAGATGCAGCGGTAGATGCCGGCCTCGTGATTGTTCCAGGTGGCGCCGGTATAAGGCCGCTCGGTGCCGGAGTGCCGAGTCACCTCGTATGAATCGGGCGAGAGCTGCTGCCGCCACTCGGCCTCGGACTTGGCGATGTGCGGCACCGTCACTTCGCCGGTCTTTTTGCCGTTGGGCCCGAACTCGACAATGCGCACGCTGGCCGGCGCGTCCGCGGCGGCCACCGGCTGCGGCGTCATCAGCGTAAACTCGCGCAGCGTCAGGAAGGCTGCCCCACTGGCCGCCGCGGCAGCCGAAACGATGAATGCGCGCCGGCCGATGCGCTGCACGCGCTCCCGCGGCGTGCTGTTCAAAGACTCACGCTGGTCCTGCGATTCGATTCCCATATCCGTTTGACCTCATCTTTAAGACTCTTCCCGCCGCCGCAACGTTACAACAATCAGGGTGCGCTTGTGAATGCGAAAGCGCTTCAATCGAATGCCACGCCGACCCGCCATCCGCCTATACGAGATTGGGTGCCCCAGGTCCCGCCTTTGGGACCTGGGATAGCACAAGCCTCAACAGACAGATTCGCGCGGTCTCCGACCTGGTTAGTCCGCTATCCCGCGAATTGGAGCCAACCCGCTGCAATCCACTAAGGCGGTCTTCTCCAGCCGCATCGTTCAACGCTCGCCCACAGCCCCGGATGCCTACAATGAAATCACCCGCATGGCTGCCGCCGATCCCACGCCCGCGCTCGACACCATCGATACCATCGCCGCGCTCTCCACGCCGCCGGGCCGGGGCGGCATCGGCATCGTGCGCCTCAGCGGACCGCTCGCGAGTGAGATCGCCGGGCAACTTGTCCGGCTGCGCCAGCCGCTTGAGCACGCCCGCGCCCGCCTGGCCGACGTCCTCGATCCCGACGAGGCCGGCTCCGACCCCACCCGCATCGACGAGGCCGTCGTCACCTGGTTTGCCGCACCCAATTCGTATACGGCCGAGGACCTGGTTGAGATTGCTGCGCACGGCTCGCCGGTAGTGCTGGAGCTGCTGCTGCGTCGAGCTTTGGACCTGGGCGCGCGCCTGGCCGAGCCGGGCGAGTTCACCCAGCGCGCTTTCCTGGCCGGCCGGCTTGACCTCACACAGGCTGAGGCGGTGCGCGACCTGATCGAGGCGCGGACGCTCACCCAGGCCCGACAGGCCGCCAGCCAGATGGGCGGCGCGCTCAGCCGCCGCGTGACGCCGGTCAAGCGTGGGCTGGTGGAGCTGATCGCGCTCCTCGAGGCCGGCGTCGACTTTGCCGAGGACGACATCGACGTGGCTCCAGAGGCCGAGATCGCCCGCCGCATCGCGGAGCTGACCCTGCCACTCGCAGCCCTTGAGGCGTCCTTCGCGCGCGGCCGCATCGTCCACGATGGGCTCACGCTGGCCATCGTGGGCCGGCCCAACGCCGGCAAGAGTTCGCTCTTCAACCGGCTGGTGGAGCGCGACCGCGCCATTGTCACCGCAACGCCGGGCACCACGCGCGACCTGGTCACCGAGCGCATCTCTCTCGACGGGATTCCGTTGGAGCTGGTTGACACGGCCGGCCTGCGCGACGCGGGCGACGAGGTGGAGCAGCTGGGCATGGTGCGCAGCCGCGAGGCCATGGCAGACGCCGCCCTGGTGCTCATCGTGCTGGACGCGACCCAGCCCCTCAACGACGAGGAGCGCCGCCTGCTGGCCCTGGCGCAGGGCCGTCCCTCGCTGGTCGCGCTGAACAAGAGCGATCTGGCTCCGGCGCATGATTGCGCGCAGCAGATCGAGGGCATTTCCGCGCTTGCTACCTCCGCACTCACTGGCGAGGGCATCGCCGCGCTGCGCCAGCGGATTCTATCTCTGGCCACGGGCGGAGCCGCCGCCGAGCCCGGCCTGCTCACCAGCCTGCGCCACCAGCAGGCGGTCGCCGGCGGCATTGCCGCGCTGAGCGACGCCGCTCAAGCCAACCAAAGCGCTATTCCTCATGAGATGATCCTGCTTGACCTCTATCGCGCGCTGGCCGCCCTCGACTCACTTACCGGCCAGACCACGCCAGACGATATCCTCAACCTTATTTTCTCTACGTTCTGCATCGGAAAATAGACCCGCTTACGATAGGGATGGCCCGGACGAGCCTTCGGCGTACGGCCCGCGTGGCAATTCCATGACTAAGTTTTTCATTGGTTGAGAAATGAGTCTTAAGGGCCTGTGGTGAAAGTCAAAATTCCGGGAACAGCATCCCTCAGCGGCTAAAGCCGCGTTCATTTTGCGGGACTTACGGCACGACTAAAGTCGTGCCCTTTCAAAACTAGACTTTCACCACAGGCTGTTAACTTATTGTTTAAGAGATGGGTGTAAGTCCAATTGTCGCTCTCAGGAGCCTCTGGATAAGCTCCCACTTTCGAGGAAGGCATCCCTCAGGGGCTAAAGCCCAGATGATTTTGCAGCACTTGCGGCACGACTGAAGTTGTGCCCTTTCAAAACCTCGACTTAATCAGAGGTTCCCTAATCTATCGCAGCACATTGGTCAAGCAGCTTCTCTGATTCCAAGGCAGCGCGTTAAAGGCTGGGTGGGAGCGAGCTGCAGTTCCCAGGGGCCAGGAAACTGGTCAGAATGAAGCCCTGGCTCACTAAGCCCAGGGATCCAGGGCCTGATTAATCGACACAGTCGTCGACCTATGTGCTATACTTCTCCCACTGTAACCGTACATCACCACTCACGCCTGAAACCAGGCGATATCTCTACTCCATACGCATGCTTGCTCAATAACAAAGCTGCCTAATCTCTGTAGATTCGAAGTGTCTCCGAAGGAGACAAATGCTTTCTCGATCCTGGGCCCCGATCTATTGTGTTCCATGCTTTCTGCGGCTGGTTTTCAATGTCCGCTCTCTTTGGTTGTTTACTTGTCTATCCATAGTCTTTGGCGGTGGCGCAGGGCGAGCCTGGGCACAAGCCAGCTTTGCCGTAACGGTGGCGAATAGTTCAGCGTATATAGGCCTGCCGTACGCGCTGAATGTGACGGCGATTGACACCAACGGTAACACGATCACGAGTTACTCGGGGACTCCGATCCTCAGCAGCTCGGACCCATTGTCAAACTTCTCGGCACTGACGTTTGCAAATGGCGTGGGTACGGGCTCGGTGATCTTCGAGAGTATCGGCGCGCAGACAGTGACGGTGACGGACGGCGCGATGACCGGCACGTCCGGCCCGGTCACGGTGCAGCTGCCACCAAATTTCGCAGTGACGGTGAATACAGATACGACAACCGGAACTGTTTCAAACTGTACCGATCAAAACGCATCGGGGGCCAGTGCGGATGCGAATTGCTCGCTGCGTGACGCATTATCGGCCGCCGGTGCAATGAATGGTTCGTACCCGGCATTGCCGATCGCCGTTACATTCTCCCCTTCTGTATTTTCAGCATTGAACGCCGCGGCGCAAAATACCATTCAACTAAGTTCGGCCGGAACTCTATTCATTCCTTCAAATACGACCATCACTGGCCCGACCGCGGGCAGCGGGGCATCGCTCGCGAATCTGGCGACGGTTGACGGAGCGACCCTCTACACGGTGTTCACCGTAACCAGCGGGGTCACCAATGCGGCCATTGCGAACCTGACGATTCAGGACGGCTTAGGGTCCGGCGCCGCCGGGCAAATCTCTGGCGGCGGCATCTATAACAATGGAACGCTGACCGTTAGTAACTGCACAATTGTTAACAACAGCGCCGCACTCGGCGGCGGAATCGAAAACGACGCTGGTGGAATTCTAAACTTAATCAACTGCACTCTATCTGGGAACACCGCTGGGCAGGGAGGCGGAATCTACAACAATTCCGGAACGGTAAATGTTGAAGGCAGCACAGT
>Ga0302325_10022004_pt1 | contig 13347 bp, 10 predicted proteins | sample Palsa_T0_2_FD_201948 | JGI IMG/M metagenome (GOLD analysis project Ga0302325, IMG submission 201948) | Peat permafrost microbial communities from Stordalen Mire near Abisko, Sweden - Palsa_T0_2 | ecosystem: Environmental > Terrestrial > Soil > Palsa > Peat permafrost | place: Sweden: Abisko... | reverse complement strand
TCATTGTCTTTCTACTTCCCGCTAATCTTATATTTATACTTTACTTGTTCTTAGTTTTTCTCGTATATCTTATACACTTCTGTATAGCATCTACTATATAAGGACTCTTAGCTAGTATTCTTATAATCTAGACTTCGAACTAAAGTTAGTAGCTTTCTTACTATTAATAGTAAAACAGTTAAAAATAAAACGCAAATCGATAATATAAGCTCGTTTAAAAGTGCTAAGACCCCTTTTTAATATAGCTCCGTCTTATAATTCCTCCGTTTTATCCTAGCTGCCTCCTTTTATCGCATTTTTATTCCCCTTAAGTTAAGCTTAGCTAAAGCTATTCCTAATTAAGCTAATAGGCCGCCTTATAGCTATTCTAGCTCTATATTAGCGGGAATCGTTCGGAAATTAGACTATATAAGCGAACTAACTAGCTAAAACAAACTAACTAGAATAGTAATAGTAAAAACAAGCTAACTAGCCACTTAATAAAATAAGGACACCTTAGTACACGACTCACTTCACAGACCTCTAAGCTCTACCTTGCAAGAACCCTAAGTTGTACGATTAATAAAAGCTTCCCTTAACTGCGTTTGATCTCCTTGCGTCGCTTACCAAAAACATGTAAGGGGGCAAACTTTAGCTAAAAGAAAAGGCCTTATAAGAACGTCTCTCGGATACCAAGCAAGCAAGCAATAAGTAAACGCATATGTAAGTATAAAGCAATAACAAAAGAAACAACTAAAGTATGCAAGAACCAAGTGTAATTATAAAGCAAAAGCAAAACGCATAAACGAGCAATGAATAAACGATTATTAAGTGATGTGTGTACATGTATAGATGATTAGGAGTGATGCATGTCTAGCTACAAAAAACCTAGCAATTATACCTCCATTCCAGTCACGTGTAGCACTAGTCGAGAACCTCTGAAAACCTCCAAAATCGACAGAATTCAGCAGTCTCCTTGGCGCCCCGCCACAATATGCAATTTTAGCCCTTATCCTTAAAGCAATTTTCTAGCTATATTAATTACTAGTTTTTGCAGTTAACCAAGACTCCTATTTCTGTGGCCTATTTGCAGCCTAATATCATATCTTATCCCCTTAGCTATATAACTAGTATAAGAACCTTTATTTGTCTTCTATTAATAAGCAGTATCAATTCTATATAATTAGTAATTAGTTGCGCTATTTTACTATTAAATCCTTGTATATTGTATAGTATAAGGAGTTATTGTGTTTTTGTATTAAGGAATCGGGTAGCAAAAGCTACAAATTCGATATCAATAAATGCATATCCGTTTACTCTAGTATTAATAAGTGTATATGTCTTTATTCTTAGTCTATTACTACTAATTGTATATAAAAAGGTAAAGGAATCCCCCTTAAGCAATTGACTTAAGTCTACTTTGCACAAATTAATATTATATAACCTTAAAGTAAAGACTTCCTCTAAGGGTTGTCGTTTTTTAACACTTTAAGTTCTAAGACTTCCTTCGACTTCTTAATAGCTTTAATATCCGCACGACAAAGGCATTTATATATCTTATATCCTAACTCTCGGCAAATAAAACACTTGCCCGCATTGCTTAATTGCTAGCGCAAAGGATTCTAATACGTAAGCTTTAAGAGGGCATTCTAGAAGGTATTTGTACAAGGGGTAATAGTCGGCAAAGTAGTTATAGTTGCAATTGTAATTGCAAGTGCAATTATAAGGGTATTTGTCTTGTTTGCATTATAAGGCTTTTGTACACGTGACTCGCATTCCTCAATAGCCTTTAAAGGTTGGTTATAAATTGTATATTGCTTTGCAAATTTATAAAAGGTTAATTTAGTATTAAAATGCAAAATGACTGCCTTTTAAAGGGTAAAAGAGAGCTTGCTATTTAGTTTATACTTTAGTTTTACAAATGCAACCTTAGCTTCGGAAGCTAGCTGCAAGAACTTGGTATAAAATTTATAAAATAATTAAGTTAACTTTATAAAAAGCTTCTTAAATTCGTTTTTGGTAGTAAATAACCGGTTTAAGTTCTTATAAGCTAATGTTAAGTGCTTAAACAAGTCTTAGATATTCGTGTATAAATCAATAGCATTATCCCTTAAACGTAATAATATATGCTTTGCAGCTTCACCTCCAATTAAGCCCTTTACATATGCAAGCTTTATCGATTTAGTAGGGTAATAGTCTACATTCTCACAAAGCTTATTCTTAATACTGTCACGAGCGCCGTACTTCAAGGCCTCAAGAAGGCGTAAGGTAAAAGGGTCTCTTATTCGACTATTCAAAGCTAAGGAAGGAAGCAGGAGTATAAGGCTACTCGCATGCATAAATAACTTAAGGCTCGCCAACCTTACCCAGCTTAGCCTAATCGGGAATAGCGCTGCACGTGCTAGCGCAGAACCGTAACAAATACAAGATAGCTAATTAAAGAAACTTATATCTTCGCCATCTGTAAAGATAAGGGGATTAAGGAGCTTTATAAAACAGGTAAAAGCTTATTTAGCTAGAGTAGCTTGTCGATTTTGTTAATATGCCTTAAGAAGTTCGGTTTAAAGAGAGTTGTTTTGCAAAGATAGCTTTGCCAAGTGCACACGTTATTCTTTAGCCTTTGCTTTTGCATTATCCTTCTAATATAAAGCTTCCAAAATCTGCTTATATAATTGTTTAAAGTCTTATTAAAATACAAATTATAAATATTCGAGGTTAAATTCGGGTTCTTTAAGAATTAAGGAAGGACAAGATAGTCGAGGGTTTATAAGTTTGTAAGGACTAGCAGCAAGGCTAGCCTCTAATTTATAGTAAAATCATACCATTTTATTCGTTTCGTGCTTATGCAATAAGTCTTGTTCAAGTTCGTGTTTCGTATAATTCGTTTAGTTTAATTTATTCAAGTTTATTGCAAGATAAAGGCGACACATCGTCTTTACTTATACAATTTAATTTTAAATCCTTTGCAAGATTGGAATTAGATAAAGCTTTAAATTATGTCACAAGCGCTAGATTTATAGCTTAAAAGGCGTTAGTTAAATAGTCCCAATTACAACTATTCAAAGCTAAAGAAGGAAGAAGTTATTTACAAGGTTCAATTCGTATATAAATACCGAGTTCTGCCGCTCCACACCGCCTGTGCTGGCCGCGCTAGTGCACGTGACCACGTGACATGGAATGCCAGAACCGTAACTGTCGGAACATATACTGCATTTACCCCCAGTATTGCTTTTACTTCTATTCCTGTACGGCCTAACATCCGGCCCTGTTCCTAATCCTACTTTCGGGTTCTGGCGGGCCTGCTTTTCGGGCCCTAGTTTAGATCCTTTATACGCGCGGGCCCGATGCATTTAGTATATCCCACTTCCATCTGTAAGTGGGATATACACAACTCGTATAATTATACTCGGCCCGTTCGGGCTATGTATAACTCGTACAAATCGGCACTTGCTTTGCGTATACTATTTTACTTTTTACGCTCCTTATATGTATGTAATAGTCCTTATTTAACAAGGGACACAAATTATAAAATTATTAAATATATTACTTTTAAGGTATTATTATATATCACATATTCGGATTACTTAGCTATACTAACACTAATTAGTAGTTAATTCATTTGGTTAAATAAACTATAAAGCGGCTAAGTAAAGACTAGAAGAGACATTTTATATTTGTTACAATAAGTTAAAAAGAAAATCGAGTAGCAATATCGAGTTAGCTTAATTTTTGGACTAATTTTGCGCTACTTTACAAAATTATGCTAAAGGAACTTAACAGCTCTTCCTTTGAATCAAGTAAAATTAAGAGGTACGGAAGACTTTTAAGGATTTAAGAAAAGATTAAGTAGTAATATTAAGTTAGCTTAATTTTTGCATTATTTTTGCGTTTATCACGCAACTCACTATTCTTATAGTATACGAACTATCGTATAAAGGCAATTTTACTATATAACGACAATATATTCCTATTCTTTACTGCAAAAAGCTACAAGCTAGATAGGGATTATTAGGGCAAAGACTTCGACTTAAACGACCCGGAGACTTATATAACGGAATGCATAAACAACTATATTGCTTTGACGATCCTATAGTACAAATACTACAAATATACGGACTTTAACTGCTAGGAGGAAGTTCGAGAGAGTTTAAAAGGCTAGACGCTTGAGATGCTTAAGAAGACTAGTCGATTAGCTATCAAGGAACTTTGTATATATTTATATGCACACGGAGTATAGGTTAAAAAGCAAGTCGGATCGATTTCATTTGCTAAAACAATTTATGATATCCTTATAAAGGAAATATAGCACATTTAAATAGAGGACGAAATCTAGGAAATGCTCGAATCGGACTAGGAGTTTAACTTTAAGTTAAATCTAATATATTAGAAACCACAAGTAATGCTATATATAACGATTAAACGGAGCATTAAATAAGACTAGTCAACTATACGCTATATAAAACCACTTTAGCTAAAGTAAACCCTAAGTCGTATGCTACTAAGATAGCTACCCCGGGACAAAATACCACGTTTATTAGTATAGTTATATAAACAATTTAGTAGCAATTTGCACCCTTTACTTGGACGAGGATTACTATCTCTTATTATATAATTAAAGCTAGTTATCTTGCACAATTTACTAATTTATATAACTTAGCTATAATTACTTGTAAATATAATAAAAATCTATGCAAGTAACGACAAGAAATATAAGGGTAAGGAGTATAATATTTTAGATATTAAACTTTAAGTGTTTTTCGACTATTATACAAAAGTCGAATTAATAAATAACCAATTTTACTTAGCATTTTCTATTATACTTAAAGGACGAGCTAGCGCATTTTATTATAATAAAATATCTAAACGATTATACGATTTTACTACTATAGTAGAAATGACTAGGACTTACTTTAAGATAGAAGAAAGGCGGCAAAAGTATCTTATAAAATAAAGAGGAATAATACTTTACTATATTATAACAAAACACCCTAAGAAGACTTAACCCAAATACTTAAAAGTGCTCTTTAACACCTTATATATAGCTTAGCAAGGGCTATTAGCAGAATACTAAAACGAGTATAACTTACGGGACTAAGTGATCAATGCATATAATAGCATTCCAAAATGCCGACCGGCATTATTTAAACCGGCGTTTACCTTTAAGGGTATATACGCAAAACTACATTTAGCAGTAAGGCAATTCGTACGGGAGAAGGAGCTAAAGGATTATTCGGCATATTACTAAGAGGACGATAATCTGTATAAACCTACCTAGTACTAGACCGACCGAACATACAGGGGCCGCGGGCGCAATAAAAGGGGCCGTTTTGCGGGCCGTTCCCGAGGTCATTTTGCAGGGCGTTTTACAAACCGCAACAAAATCACAGAGGATTATACGAAGAAGTACTTTGTTTGCAGACGACTAGGATGCTAGTCTATAGAGCATACGGATAAGGAGAAAAAGAAGGCATACTAGCAATTCGTTGCAAACGCATTAGAAGAGGATTTCTAAGGTTTTATACTAGAATTCGAGAGAACCCCGAACGAGAATAGCGACAATAATAACAAGTTAAACGATTTACCGCAATTGCCCGACTTATAGTAGATTGCATCGCTAAAAATGTACGAATTACCGTATAATATAAAGCAATTCTTTACCGAATTCGGTAAAATTAATAGACTAAAGGCAATAACGACCTTAAATAACTAGTCGTTTATGCATGCAATTACTATAAAGGACATTTTCACTTAGCCCCTAAAAATATTAGTATTTACGTTTAAGGATTATTATTCCTTAAATATATTTTAAGGAATTATGCCCGATAGCGGCGTATTAAGCGTATTAACTGCAAGGGAACTACAAGTCTTAGCACTATAAAAGCTTAACCCGACAGTTAAGATTAATTGTACAAATACTAGAAATTACTATATTCGATTCGGCAAAGGATCGGCAATTATATAAGGAACAATTATTGTAAATACACTACTTAGACCGATTACATTTTACATTATACCGGCAAATACGCTATTCTTATATTATATTTAGGACATAGACAAAATAGGGGTTAAATTAGATAACCTAGCTAATATTTTAATTTAAGGTAAGAGGACTATGCTAATTATACGGAAATAGGGCCATTTATAAATGCTTTTACACAAAGAAGAAGCTATAGCATATAGTCACTTGACAAAAACAAAGCTAAAGCAACTTTATTACCGTTTTAGACACTTATTTATACAAAGACTAGCAAAAGTACTAAAACGGGCCGGATACGCAAACATTAATTAACGTATAATCGAACGATTAATAAAGTATTACAAGAGTTATTAATTGTATGCGAAATTACTTAGCCGATTTAAGTTTACCCTTAAAGACGACTACAATTTTAATTATTTAGTTATAATTAATATGCTTTACTTAAACGGCAAACTAGTGCTTTAAGCCATCGATAAAGCTACGGCATTTAACGCTATACGGTTTTTAAAGGACATATTAGCAAAAATAGGATAAGATATAGTATAATTATGCTAAATTAACATGTATTAAGGTTTACTTGATTACTTAGTGCATGATGCCGGGAAGAACTTCTTATCGACAAAATTCCGGTAGCACGCAAAATTACTAGCTATTAAAGTAAAGGAAGTACTAGTTAAAGCTTATAATAGCATTAGCAAAGTCGAACGATATTATATACTATTAAGACGTTTATACGAAATCTTATAAGACGAATTGTAAGATAAAAAGCTCGATAAGGAGATAATTTTATAGATAGTAATAAAGACTATAAACGATATTATAAGACCGGATAAGCTTATGCTTATGCTCTTTATTTTTGGGTTATATCTTAAAGTTACAGACTAAGACCCCCCGGTATTAACTATTATTAGGAGAGCAAAGGCTATTTGTATAGCAATAAAAGAAGTACGACGATTTTACGCGGAATACTAAGTCTAAGAAGCACTTGCTACTAGAAATAGACTAGTTACAAATAAAATGCATAATTTACTACTTTAATCGGACGTACAAGTATAGCGCGAAAATAAGGGATAAAAGGGCCTATATAAATTAATTGCAATAAACGGCAAAACTTGTATAATTTAAATGCTATATAAACTAACTAATTTTCGGTTTATAGTTATAAAGCTATTTTATACAAATCTATAAATTGATTTAATTAGTATAAAAACACACTAAGCAGTTTTAACTTACGATTTAATAAACCCGGTAAGGGTTATTAACAAAACAAAGGAATTAGCGATTAGCACTCGAGCTATAAGACTAGTTATCGAAATTCCTTTTTACCGGTATAAAGAAAACTTAAAAGTTTTTAGTATTAAGAAAGAGGAGGCTAACTTGTAACTTTTACTTTAGCTAAGAAAATAAGGGGTAATTATTATACCGGGACTACTATTCTAAGCTTTACAAAAGCAGGAAATCGAGGCCTTAATTATAAGAGATGTTTTTGAGTTTGTTTTATATAATTTTAAGGTTTATAAAGGCAAAATTTTTAATTTTAGACTAATAAACGAAGTTAAGGGCAAGTCGATTAACTTATTATATAAGAAATCACGATTAGTAATTTAAGCATATAACGACAAAGGAAAGGAAGTGATTTTAATACAATTACTTACGATTTAGCGGGCAAGTTAAAGGCTAATTATAGCACTTGTATTATCACTTGCAAAAATGGATATTAACTTATTCCTCTAGGATATTACACAAGCATATGTCTAATCTATAACGTTCTTAAATCGACAAATCTTAGCGCATTTACTTAAAGAACTTAAAGCTTAATTCTTACTTAAAATAATTATAATTATATAAAAACTATTATATAATATACTAGAAGCTAAAACCTATTAGTAAGCTATATATTACAAATATTATTAAGAAAAGCTGCATATAACGACTTTATTATACGACCCTTGCCTCTTAGTAATAATAGCATATGCATTCGGATTAGTCGGAATGCAAACGGATGACACTTTAATCCTAAGAGATAGCAAATTTAAGGCTTTAAAGCACGAGGAACTTATAAAAGCAAATATTACTATAAAACCTACAAAGCAGTTGTCACCTGATATGCTATTAATTTTTAATAAGTGTATCTTCCGGCAAAAAGGGGATTCGATCTTACTAGTGCAAAAGGGCTAAAGCAAGAAAATCGAGCTAATCGACGCAAAATCACTTGCTTAAAACGACTAGTATAAGGAGCAACGAGCCTGCAAAGCATATATTACAATAATTTGCTAACTAGAGGCTATTTTCGACTTGTCGATTGTAGCTTAGCACTAAAAACCAATTAAAAAAGATATAATAATATTAAATAAACGATTGCAATAGCAATAAGATAACTTAAAATAAGGAATTAGATATATAAACTTAAATTTAAAGCATATAAAGCTATTTGTATTTGTCGATAGATTGTTTGCAAACAACAAAGATTTAAGCTTTTAGATTAAATATAAAATTATCCTTGTAAACGAAATTATAAGTATAATATCGGACTTATTTAAGCTACAAGGCAACTTAGTGCATTATAGTAATATAAAGAGCAAACGGGTTATTAGAAGTGTCCTTGCATTAAAAGTATACGGAATAGTAAGAGGTGTTAATATAGCTATTGCTATTAATAATATTATTAAAATAGTTATTAATTAACTAAGATTACTTTTAACCCCGATTATTATTTGCATTAATTCTTATTTATTATACGAATGCCTTATTAAGCTCGGAACTACTAAAGAGAAGAGGCTAATAATCGACATTATAGCTATCCGACAATTATATAAACGAAGGGAACTTATAAAGATATAATAGATTAACGGCTAAGATAACTTAGTAGACGCTATAATTAAGGGGACTCCGAATAAGGCCTTAAAGAGGTTTATCGATACGAATTAATTGGATATACAGGTTAAAGGATAAGTAAAGAGAGCAGATAGCGCAAGCGTAGTTGAAGGCTTTTAGGCTAAGGCACGTGACGCGGTTAATGCTTTAAGTTTAAGGCTGCTCGGAAAGAGGTAGAATTAGCGAGTTGCCCCTCCGGGGGCGGCTTAAGGATTAAGGCTACTCTAGGAGGGGGAATTCCCCCTTTAAGGGCGGCTTGAAAAACAAGGCAGCAATAGCACGTGATAAAGGAATTTTTAGGTTCCCCGGTTACGTGAGGACTAAAGCATATTACAGTTTTTCGGGTTTCCTTGCTTTTAATTTATCTAATTTACTTGCTTGTTTTGTACTTTAGTTTACTTGCTTTACCTTGCTCGTTTTTCTAGTTATTTAAGCACGGGTTACTTTTCATTCGAGTGCGTTTTGTACGAGAAGAAAAGGTTACTAGTGTCGGAACATATATTGCATTTACCCCTAATATTGCTTTTACTTCTATTCTTATATAGCTTAACTGCCGGCCCTGTTCTTAATCCTACTTTCGGGTTCTAGCGGGCTTGCTTTTCGGGCCCTAGTTTAAATCCTTTGTACGCGCGGGCCCGATGCATTTAGTATATCTTACTTTTATTTGTAAGTGGGATATACACGACTTGTATAGTTATACTCGGCCCGTTCGGGCTATGCATGACTTGTACGAATCGGCACTTGCTTTGCGTATACTGTTTTACTTCTTACGCTCCTTATATGTATGTAGCAGTCCCTATTTAACAAGGGACACACATTATAGAATTATTAAATATATTACTTTTGGGGTATTATTATGTGTCACACATTCGGATCACCTGGCTGTACCAACAGTAACATTAGTTATTGCTTTGTAATTGGTAAACACTTAGTTGTTAAATAAAATTGAAGTTAAGCTACCACTAAAAAGCTTTTAGTAAAGATAAAATAATTATAAGTACTATAAAAGATATCTTATATAATAAGCTTTAAATATTATAATTTCTGTCACGAGCGCCGTACTTCAAGGCCTAGAAGGAAGGCAAAGGTAGAAGGGTCTCTTATTCGACTATTCAAAGCTAAGGAAGGAAGCAGGAGTATGAGGGTACTCGTATACTTAAATATCTTGAGGCTCGCCAACTCCGCCAGCCTAGCCTAATCGGGAATAGCGCTGCACGTGCCAGCGCCAGAACCGTAACAATTTCTATATAAGGTCGGAATTTATACAAATGATATATCTTTAATAAATGCAATTATATAGTATTATAAGTATAAAGAGTATATTATTTAATTTATATTAGAGAATAAGCACAGCGAGAGGCGATATATATTACACAATTACCAATATGCAATTATAGTTCCACTTTTGCGAAAATTTATTAGGGAAATATTATTAAATCATAATAACTGAGGCTTTTGAGCAATAAATATAAAATAGGCAAAATTTCCTGTGGGGGCCAACGAAAGTTGCTCGTCCCCAGCCGTTCCCAGGGGGGGCTCGCCCCCCACCCCCCACCCTCCTCCTCCCTGCTAGTATAGACGCTGTCTCACCGGACGAGGGGATAATATTGTGGATGTGGGGTGCATTTTACCAAATTTACTAGGGAAACGCCGCCAAATCGCGATACCCGAGGCCTCTGAGCGATGATAATACAGGGTCATTTTTAATGGGGGCTAAGACAATGCCCTGTCTGGCCGTTCTGGCTGAAAGCTTTGCTAATTCATCCCTCAGTGTGCTGTAAACCCTCTGAGTCTGCGGCTGAGATTTTGATGATTTTCTAGTCAATTTTTCTTTTAAGAAATGGCTCCCACCATAGTTGTATCATTGGCATCCATGACCTGTACTATACGTATCATCGCGCTCAGATGGGACCGCAGGATGACCACACCTGCATCGGAGATACAGTGCTCAAGCTCCCTCGAACAATTTAAATTTGAGCTTCCAGGTCTGTCTCGAGATTCCATTGGAGTTTTGCAATTAATCTGGACGTGAGCTTTCTCGGAAATGTAACTGAGCTTGGAATCGGCATTAATTGAGAAGGAAGAGGCCAACCAGTGACCGCAGTTCAAAGATTTATTAGGATAACGATAACCAAATCTAACTATCATACACGCAAACTGCTATCACTTTATTACAACCCATAACTCTACCCATACGCCGAAAGAAAAAGAGGACATTGTTCATTCGAGTACCGTCATAAGCCTCAGCATGTTGAACGATGACTTTACAATCATCAAGGCTCTGCTGTGAACGATTTCGCCTTCGTTAGAACCGAGGGGTTCATCTTCATCAGCCCAACTGCCATCAAACCCCACATTATGCAAACAACAATCATATGCACAACAGCCAACCACACAACACCCAAGTCGGAGGTACCAGCTTGGCTATCCAACCCAAAGACTTTGAACTTATTGAGATCACCATTCGTGCCCAAGCTAGCCGCTGTAATGAGAGCGGCAAAGATCAGCATCGTAACGAATGTAATGCCGGTGAAGAAAGTCACGATCAGAAGGCGGAATTTCTTGCCGAAGCAGGCTAAGATTCCTACAACAAGGACAAAGAATGCGTTGAAGAGTGCGGCTAAAAACACATATTCCGAGAAGCGAATCTTGTTTCTGAAGCCAGAACTAATATCGGAAAGGCTTGAGGGAACTTCACTGGAGACGCTGTCGACTGTTATCTTGGATAGGTTGAGTTTGCTGACCCAGTCGAAACCTTTGTCGTAGAAGGTCTCCTTGCCATCTGCTGTAGTAGAGGCGTAGTCCCAGAGGTAGAAAGCGTATTTATCCGATAAGCCGAGAGATGTAGCCGTGATATTGTCGTTGCCAGAGACTGTGAGACCAGTCAAAGTGGTGAAGTTAGAGGGAGGGATTTGTAGATTTGTAAGGTCGACTTTGATGATTGATCCCATGAAGTTGCCAGGTACGCCGTTGATTCCAACGATTAGAATCATGTTTAACGATGCGAAAGTCAGCATGAAGGGCATGGAAACCCCCATGAAATATTGTATCGTTTGGAGATTCATAGCTGCTTTCCAAAATTCGTTGGAAAAGGTGTGGAAGGGAGGATTGGAAAAAGAATTGAAGGTCGTTCAACAACTATGAGAGGTAATTGTTTGTGTGCGTGTGCTTGGCAGATTGAGATTTCGAGAGAAGGAAACTACTGAAGTTATAGAGAATGCGCTGCTCGCAGAAAGCATTCCTTTTACCCGTTTTCTGATACCAAAATTCTTGTACCGTGGTACGAGTAAATCCGAGGTGAGAATTGATTAAAGGCTATTCGCATTTGGCCGTGGCTGAGTTTGACACTTGATAGTGATTAAGGCCTGAAACCGAATTCCTCGCATTTCTCGGAAATAAAGTTTTCGTCATTTGAGGAAAGGACTGGGCATAATCGGATTGTAAGGCGCTACAGGCATAACCCTTGATGGTCGCCTACTGGTAAGAGCGAGTACGAACGAGCGCCATGACCACCAGTGCGAACGAATACAGTAACCTTAGTACAAAGCACAGCTAGTTGTAAAACCCTCGGATTTTCCCGCTAGTGAAATGCTCCCCATCGTTTGGCTGCACAGGGGCACACCCCTTCTCACATTTTGCCATCTTATAGATTCGCTAATATAAGTCTAGTTATAACAAAAAGCGCATGCAATGAATCGTTCCCTTCCTTCAATTCCTTGCAAAATATCTTTGCATTAAGGATTTAAAGTTTGCAAGCGTTTTGGCTAAGTTACAAGAGGGTACAACCAGCTGGACAAATTCACGAGTACGAGCGAGTGCGAATGCGATTCGCAAGTACACGCTTCGGACGGCCCGACACACTCAGATGCATTTGGAAGCGCTCCCACTCTTTTGCATCAGCCTCAGCCTACAGACTCTGGCACCCAGAAGCAGCAGTCGCGAACTTTAGAGACATGGTGAAGCGCCAAATCCTTGCCAGAATGACTCGGGACAGACAACATTCGTTGACCCCCACAAGCAACTTTGCCTGTCCGGCATTCTTGTCGCTAAGATGCAAGCGGCACCCCACAATAGCATTCACTGCAGCCCACCCACTGCCGCGCACCCACGGCAGCGCACTCACTACTCATAGCACGGATTGCCCCACAGCACTCACTGCAGCGCACTTGCTGCCCAGAACACTCACCTCTTTACTTAATAGCAGGCCAAGTAATAAAACGATGAGTGCTAAACTAAAGAGTGAGTACGCTGCGTAGTAATAGCTATGGTCAGTGAGTATTGTGGGTAGTAAGTGCGCTGCTGTGGGTGTGCTGCAGTGAGTGGGCTACAGTAAGTACGCTGCAGTGAGTGAATGCTATTGCGGTGTATGGATACCTTACGAGCCCGCTAACATAAGTCCGTGTCGCACAGGGACATTCTCTCACTAACGAGCCCTTTAAGGAAATTTCAAACTTCCAAAATTCGTGATAACTTCTCCAATTATAATTAGAAATACACTTTGGCTTCTTCTTAATTAT
>Ga0302325_10022003_pt1 | contig 13347 bp, 13 predicted proteins | sample Palsa_T0_2_FD_201948 | JGI IMG/M metagenome (GOLD analysis project Ga0302325, IMG submission 201948) | Peat permafrost microbial communities from Stordalen Mire near Abisko, Sweden - Palsa_T0_2 | ecosystem: Environmental > Terrestrial > Soil > Palsa > Peat permafrost | place: Sweden: Abisko... | reverse complement strand
TGGCAAATATGACTCCTAGTGGCAAAAGAGTCATATTTGATTCCAAATAGCGTTCCTTATAATTATAGAGCTTACGAGTACTCTATGAGTCATTAGCTACTCCTTATGTATATATAGAGCCCTAGGATCACTCTTAAAGTGTCCCTCAAGCTTCTCAATTCGAATGATATATCATATGATTATCACATGACCTATTCGCTTAACACTTTTTACATGGTAGCAATAAACAACAAGAGCTACTAGGTCTTTCATACGCTATTGCCTATACGCTCCCGCAGCTAATTAGCGTACGAGATCCTTCCGGCTAACACCGTTATTGTTATTTAATCGATTTACGCCGATTTATCGATTTTGTGAGGTTATCCTCATACTTTACTTCCACGTTTTGAAAAGATTAACCCTTAGATGCGCTTGTATACCCGAGGCCTGCGTCCCTGAGACAAAGTTATAGTGAGAGCATAAACTATAACCTCTTGAAGCTATATTTGTACGTTTCTGTTACCTATAGCGGGTAATATAGCAATTTTTTCTTATACTAAGGTGCCTACACTTTGCCGCTATATAGGGAGCCTTATTGAGGGTACTATATAAGTCTTAGTTAAAAGGAGTGGCTGCATATATATTAAGGAGTTAAGCCCTAATTGCGCTTTGTTGAATACAAAGGTTATTAGTAGAGTTTAGGTTGCTTTAAGATTTAAAGCATACTATTGTTTAAGTAGAATTCGAGGTTACTTTAGGTTTTAAGGCACGAGCCTTTAAAGTTGTAATACCTTTTTACTTTAAGAGCATATGCTTTAAAGTTATATATATTTAACTATTAAATTTAAGGTTATTTATATTAAAGCTTATATAAGCTAAAATAGCTAATAACATCTCTTTTAAGGGAGATCTTTTGATCGGCAAGTCTAATTATATCGATTAGGTTAAAAGAGCTAGTTTATTCTTAGAAATAAATAGTTTTATGCTTTATATCGATAATACCGAGCAAGCTCCGGATAAATTACCTTATTATAAGTTAGATTCGGATAGTCATGTGACTAATAAACCTTATAGCCCTAAATTAGCTATTCGATATATCAATAAAAAGGCTAAATTTGAGCGTAACCAAATTAAAGCTCTCGGTGCTATTAAATCGATTATATCTCTAGATAATATCGATCGATTTAAGAATAAAATTACAGCTAATAGCCTATAGGATGCTATTAAAGCTATATATTGTGAAACAAGCTTAGAGACAATTGCTTGATATTTTAATAAAATAATCGAAGTTAATTATAACTCTTTTAAAAATGCCGACAAATATACAAGCCATATATAGTCCTTTGCATTATACTTAAAGGACTTAGGACATGCCTTACTTGAGCCTTTTATTGCAATCCTTTTATTTAAAGGATTATCTAGTTCTTTTGATTTATTTAGCTCTCGAAAATAGGAGGAAATAGCTAATAAATTAAAATTTAATAAGACTAGTGATAAAAGAGCCGAAGGGGCACCTCTTATAAATATATTAAAGCTTATAGCGGATATTATAAGTGAAGAGTCGAGGTTTTCGACTAATAAGGACTTTGTAGCTAATAAAGCCTCTAAAAATAAAAACAAGAAACCCATTTGCAAACACTGCAAAAAGATTGGCGATATTATTAATAAATGCTAGATTTTGCACCCCGAACTTCAAAATTCTAAGGATAATGAGGACAAAAATAAAAGCAATAAGTCTAATAATAATAATAAATCAAAAAATGAGTTAACTAAGGGAGTTATAACTACTTTAGCTTATAATTTAGAGAATTTAACTCTCTCGAAAACAATAAAGCAGATTATATATCCCCGGAATTTATATTAGACTTAGGAGCTAGTGAGCATTATACTTATAATAGAGATTGGTTTTTAACTTATAATAAGATCTCAAATAAAAGTATAAAAACTGCTAGTGGCTATATGCTTCTAGTTATCGGCCAAGGGGATATTCCTATTAAAGTAGCTAAAAGTAATAGCTCTTATATAGATGTGACAATAAAGGGAGTGTTTTATATACCCGGTTTAAAAGCTATATTCATTAGCTCTAAGGAGTTAACTAATAAAGGCTAGGAAATTACATTTAAAGCCTAAAAAGTAGTAATTAGTTACCTTAAATTAGGGCTAAATATTACTGCAAACTGGAATCAAAAAGCCTATTATTTAGATGTTTTAATCGATTATAATGCCTTAAAAAAGGTAGTTTATTCGGCATCTAGCCAACCGACTAATAAGATTACTTTAAATCTTATTCATTAAAGGATTAATTATTTGAATAAGGAATTATTAATTAAAATAATTGATAATACCCTTAGATTAAGTGATAAGCTTAAAAAGCTAGAATTAAGTTACTATGATCCTTGTTTTATTGGCAAATTCCATGAAAAGGGCAATAAAACCTTTATGTCACGTGCACCAAATTTAATAGTATTCGATGTCGATATTGTAGGACCTTTTAAGCTACTAGGACCTAAAGGGGAAGCCTATTTTTTAACTATTACCGATCGGGGTAGTAGATGCATTTAGATATATGCTATAAAGCATAAAGGGGACGCTTATAATGTACTAGTTAGCTTTTTTAAAATAATTAAAACCCAATTTGAGGTTAAAATTAAAGCTTTTAAACTAGATAATGCAAAGGAATTTAAATCTAATAAATTCACGTTATTTTGCAATAAAAAGGGCACTTTATTAGAATATACTAGCCCTTATTTAGCTCCGCAAAATGGTATTGCCGAACGACTTAATAAATATATAGTCGAAAGGTTAATTACTATTTACAAAAATAAGTATATACCCCTCTTTTTATAGCCTATTTTTATAGAGGCTATAATCTATGTCAAAAATAGGACTTATAATCTTGTAGTTCAAAAGACTCCATATAAGGAGCTACTTAATAAAAAACCTAATATTAAATATTTTAAGGTTTTAGAGTCTTTAACTTATACGTTAATCCTTAAAGAGACTAGGCTAAAAGGCAAAATAGTCGATAAAGCTAATAGAGGCATTTTTATTAGTTATAAATCCGATAATAACTTCTTAGTTTACCTCTTATCTAATAATAAGATTATAAGTACAAAAAATCTTACTATTAAAGAGGAACTTAATTATAAGGAAGATTATTTAAAGGAAGTCCTAGAAGAGGATTATTCTAGCCTATTAAAGTACTTAAATAAGGAGGACTTTGATAAAAATAAAGAACCAAAAATCATCGATTTAAAGGGCTAAGAGGACTTATATAAGGACTTATATGAGGAATTATATCAATATTCCGAAGAAGAGCTTATAAATAAGGAAAATACTATTATAGTAAAAGTACTAAAATCGACCGAATTAAATGCTAGGCCAATTACTAGGGCTATGACTAGAGCCTAAGAAGCCGAAGCCTAGTTTAAAGCTACGCTAGCTTTAGGTGATTATATCGAGGAATTTAATATAAATCCTTATACTTTAGCCTTTATAGCTTATATTACCACTTCCGAAGAGCTCGAAACTACAAATAAGCCTATTAGCATCCCTAAATTGCATGCTTAGGGCTTAATAGAGCCTAAATCTTATAAAGAAGTTGCAAATTCAAAATATAAGGATTATTGGTTTAAATTAAAGTCAAATGAATTAAAGACTTTAAAAGACAATAATACTTGGGAGCTAATACCTAAACCGGCAGGGGTCAAAATCATTTATAGCTACTGGGCTTATAAATTAAAAAATAAAGGAGACATCTTTGAATTTAAATCGAGGTTTGTGGTTAAAGGCTTTAAACAAAAATATGGCCTTAATTATATTAACACTTTTGCTTTTATTATCAAACAATTAGCATAGCGTCTCTTATTTGCTTTAGCTATTATTAATAGCTAGCTTATATATAAAATCGATATAATTTCCGCTTTTACACAAGGGAATATTGATTATTTTATATATATAACCCAATTAGAGGGGCATATTAATGCTAAATACCCCAATTATGTTCTAAAGCTAAATAAGGCCTTATATGGCCTTAAACAATCGGCCAAAATCTGGTATAATACGCTTAAAGAGGTTTTAATTAATAAATTAAACTTTAAAAGCCTATTAGCCAAAAGGAGCATTTTTATTAATTGATTTACTAGCATTATTTTATGCGTTTATGTAAATAATATAGCTATAATTGGTCCAAATCAAGAAGCTATTAATTCTTTTATTAATAGTATTAAAAGTTACTTTAAAATTAAAGAGCTAGGGTTAATTAAGGACTACTTTAGGGTCGAAATCGATTACCGACTTAAGGATGGCTATTTAAAGCTTTATTAGGCTAAATATATTAAAAAGATCTTAAAGAAATACGATTTCTAAGGTCTTAAATAGGCTAAAACGCTTATAAACACTAAAGCTAAGCTAGTTTTAAATGAAAATAAGGCTGAAGCAAATAAAATATACTATTATCAAATGCTTATTAGCTCTTTATTATTCTTAGCTTTAGCTTCTTGGCTTGATATTACTTTTTCAGTGATTAAGTTAGCTAGATTTGCCTTTAATCTTAGCTAAGATTATTTGCAAGCTATTAAAAGAGTATTTAGATACTTAAAAGGGACAATTACCCTTAAAATCACTTACTTCGCTAATTAAAGCCCTTATTTACAAGGCTATTGCAATGCCGACTATATAGGAGATGTTTCTATTGCTAAAAGCATTACCGGATATATATTTATCTTAGCTAGTAGATTAATTATGTGGAAATCCAAGCTATAATCCATTGTAGCACAAAGCTTTACTAAAAGCGAGTATATAGCTATAAATATTGCAGCTAAAGAGCTAGAATTTATAAGAAATATCCTTTTAGAATTAAAAGTTAAAATCTAAGAAAGGTTTCTTTTATATACGGATAATAACAGGGCTTTATTGCTTGCAAATAACCCTGTCTTTTATAAAAGGACAAAGCATATTGCAGTCCGATATTATTATATTAGATAGCTTATTAATAATAGTTTATTAAACCTTATTTATATAGCATTTAAGGACTAAAAGGCAGATGGTTTAACAAAACTATTAAACACTAGTTTATTTAATGCTTTTATTAAGCAATTAGGCCTAAATTAGAATAGATTATTTAGATTGGACTATTTTTTGTTTTCCTTTGAAAATCCTTATTAAGGGGGCATGTTAATTTGTAATTATTGATTTGTAAGGCATTCGGGTTTAAACCTAATGACTGATATGATTTATAATAAGGATTTCTAATAAGTAGCAAGTATAACTACTAATAGGTGGCAAATATGACTCCTAGTGGCAAAAGAGTTATATTTGATTCCAAATAGCGTTCCTTATAATTATAGAGCTTACGAGTAATCTATGAGTTATTAGCCACTCCTTATGTATATATAGAGCCCTTGGAACACTCCTAAAGTGTCCCTTAAGCTTCTCAATTTCAGTTGATACATCACATGATTATCACATGACCTATTCGCTCTACACTTTTTACACTAATCTTAAATCCCTTTGACCGATTGTATTTATATGTGAGCTATTCTATTACTGTATGCCGTTCTCAGCTGGTTCTGAGACCGCTTTTATTTGAGCTAGAATGCTTCCCAACTCCGGATCTCGGGTGATTCGATCTCAGGAGTCGAGGGTTCTGTCGAAGAGTGAGCGGTGTGAGGATCAGAAGTTTGACCAGAACTTGGGGTGCCGAGGCCCGAGAGAGAGCGAGAGCGCCGGCTGCTGGCCGGACCCCACCAACAGCTCGAATGAATCCTCTCTTGTGGACTGTCTCGGAGAAATTCACGTTCATTTCCACGACAAGTGTAGCCAGTCTGAAGATATCGTCCATTTCGAAGCATTTGTCTCGGCTATAGTATGCATGGTGCCTCAATGGCTTTCGTCGTAATCTCACAGAATTTCGAAACGACGTTGATGAGGTGGTTTAGCTGCTGATATTTCGTCTGCCCCACTGGGGCCCATGATCTCCAGCTGCTGCTCGAGCTTTCTAATTCTTCTTCGAATGTCCACGGCGACCTCTTGGAAACTCCGTCGGGTGATATCGACCAGTAATTTGTTCAGCAGATATTTCAAGGCATTAATGCCCGCTCTCATCTCTGGGAGGGAGCTCTAGGGGTCTAGAGTGAAGAAGGCGACCTCTTTCGTATTGCGCTCGTCGAACGTGACGCTCAGGCCGCTCTGGCTCCGATTACACACGATGGTATATCCGAGCTCAAACTGGCCTTTGCTCTTCGTATTTGTAACAAGCTCCAAGACCTGAGCTGGATTAGCAAACAGTCTCAAAGGTTCACCGGAACCCTCTAACCTTGTCTTCGGCTCCCTTATCTACAAGGTCAGGCTTAGTCAAAACTCCAAGCGTCCGTTGACCCATGTGATCGGCATCTTCGGCCATCTGAATGATTTCTTGGGTGGCGATGTCGACATTTGCGGGAACCACGGCGCTGGCATCTGATAAGAGCAAACCTCGGTAAGTGCTGGGCATTTTGTATTCTAGTTCGTCATTTCCACTTTAACGTACTGTACACATACAAAATCCCGTTCTTTCACATAATTCATGCTTCACCTTGCTTTTGGTTCAGTTCATCGCGTATAGCTTGTTTCTTTTGTTGTTGCTTTATATATGCTCTTATTTCCGGCACGTGGTTCTGCCTATTTGTTGTTCCTAGCGATGTCTTTTTTGCAGTGTTTCCTTCAGGCGGCTGAGGTCCGCCCCCCCGACACTACCCAAGCATGCAAATTCATATACTGCTTATAAATAAAAATAAATAAAAAATAAAAAAAAAGGATAATAACTAGGTTTAAAAATAAACTAAAAAGACAAACATGCCCTTTATTTAAGTACATTTTTATGAAACTCTACAGTTGGACAAGAGAATCGTGTTAGTTGTACGGATGTGAAACAAAAGTCTAAAATGTTAAGTAATTAAAGTTCCTTATCTATCTCCCAAATTTGGTCTTAAAAGCAACGCATAACCTGCCAGGAGCAATGCAATTCCAACCAAAATCCCATTACAAGTTCTCCTTCACGCCCAGAACATCATCAATGATACACCTGTCACAACCGCAAACGAACTCCAAGTCAGGCCCATCACTTTAGCCGCCGAGATAGGAGACATCGTGTTATTTCCTGAAGTCGTACCGTTGGTAGGAGTGAGCGTTGAAGTTGGCATTGCTCCAGATATGGGAATGGTGGTAATAGGGACCATGAAACTGTGGCCGGCGTATGGGCAGTTGGTGACAGCCGCTGCACAGCTGCTACTAATCCATTGTGTTGAGTAGACCACAATCGCAGCCGGAGTAGAGACCAGCGAGGTGCTTACGCTTCGCAACGGGCAATTTGTAATTGTAGGCGCGCAACTCAGGACGGTGATGAATTTAGTTTCGTAGATTGTGGAAGTGCTCAGGCCCCCATGAGGATCAGAGGCAGAAGGGGTTGGCAGTGGTGAATGAGTTGTTGCCAAAGGCGTAGAAATGCTAGAAAGCAAACTATTTGATGAGGAAGATGGAAGAACAGGTTTATGGTTGGGTGGTTCGACGCGAGTGTAGAGGCTGAGCACGAGCTCATTTCCGCACTGGGAAGTTGGGTCCCCTGAGCATGGCGTGTCACATACCATGGGATAGGCAAGTGTACCGCCGCAGTATGATGGCCAATAAGGAGATTCGCATGGCGCGATATTGAGCCTGTCTCCGCAGTAGCAAATTCCACCTGTAACTGTTAGTCAACGGATAAGTTAGTGGATCAATAAAATCACCATTTTCCAGGCCGAAATATTTGAATGCAGCACAAAACGTTTCACAGACCTGCGGGGTCATGAGTTTTGATGTGGTATTGGCTGAGAGAAGTTGATAGGGAGCAAGATTGTCAAGGTAGCAACCAAGGCTTGTCCATCCTGGCACGTGAGCAACGGTTGGCGGTGTTACCGTTGCTCCTGCAACGATTCCGGGATGAACCATAGTGATTGTCCTATTTTAAGAGAGAAACGAGTAAGGACATGGCTATGAAGTATGGCTTGGTTATTGCTTACTTGAAAAGGTGCTAGAAAAGACTATTCGGGGGGGGGGGTTTTGAAGTAATGACTGAACATGAAGATGAACTTGATTTAATTAAGGTTGTACAAAGGCATGGATATATAGCCAAGTCTCTACGAGTCGATACGCGCCTATAACACTGCAGGCGGGGATATCGCGACGTAGGAATGCAGCGTGTTGTTTCTATTGGCGAAACAAATGAGAAAGGGGTAGCAATTTCGCAATGGAATGTGGCTCGTACTCTGGAATGCTCTTTCAGCTGGGCTCTGAGTCAAAATTATCTTGTCTTAAACACACTGACGTGTCCCAGAAAATGGGGAGGTTGCGGGGACTGTCACGTGGATTTACCATTTAACAACAATCTCGATCATCACTCTCATCCCCCAATTTCCTACTGGGCACTCAACCGGCTTCTACGGCACTGCCGTTGCTCTCTTAAGCTTAGGCAATAGGAAGGCAACTTGCTCTCCTTGGGATGATGACGAACTTGTTCGAACTTCCCAGCGATATGGTCTCCGGGATCCTTTCCTATGCTCTATTTTCGATATATATTTCGGGGGGGAGGGAGGTGAGACATGCCATATCCAATCCGCAAACAAACGGCCTTCCAATCCCTCGAAAAGTAAGCCGAGAGCCTTTGATAGGGAGATATTCTCCTGAATGGGTCCTAACCGAAGATTCTATCCATCTCTCGCAGACACACAGCCGCTGTGATATACCTAAAGCTAACCAGCAACTCATTCTTCCTCCCTCCAATCATAACACGAGTCACCTCGCCTAAGCTCACAGAGAAGCAAGCAATACTACGCTCCAACGCTACACCAGACCGCTCATCATTGCCCTCTTTGCTACCTCTGATATAACTAATAATGAAAGCCACATCCTTATCAAACGCTTCTTTCATCGGGACAGAGAGATCCCGTTGTCTTGCGACTGCGAACCTTGCGCGCCGAGAATATTACCTACCGATTTAATACCTCGAGTTCTAAGATTAGGCGAAGCGGATGTTCGCTATAGTTCTTTATGATGTTGAGAAGGCACTCTTCATACATGTTGCGAATCTCCTGCGCCTCGGTGAGATGATGGTGTTAGTGATCCCAAATTCGATCTAGCAGTGAGGGTATCCCACTTGAAATCTTTATGTACTTGTGTAGATCGCCGAATATTTCCTGCTCGTTAATTGCACGGTATATCTCTCCTAGAATTTTGGTGCTTTCGTAGTATCGGTAGGGTGTGAAGTCTTCGTCGTCGTTCGGCTCGTCTTGCGTTTGCGTAGCCGGCTGTTCAACTAATAGTCCTTCCTTTTTCTCAATCTTGATGTTGGGTCCGGGCACCATGAAGCCTGGCAGGATGGGAATGAACTTGGGCATTAATTTCATATTTACCTGTGTTGAAAATCAGCCGAAATGGTAGCCCGATGCAGAGGTGTCAGTTGAATATCATGTGTATCGTACCATTTCTGTATGGGGATTAACCTCTGATTTGGATGCATATAATGTTAAGATTACGAGCTTGCGGAAGGACAGAATGGTGTAACTATCGATGGAAATACACAAAACAATGGTACAATTGATGAAATTGTATTGAGGCTAATATACATAGGTTTTATTGTCAGTTGGTTGAGCAGTTGTTCCAATTCATGAAGAAGGGTAAAAATGATTGAAGTGGTCTGCTCCTCTAATTATTAGGGAGTTCCTCTAGATATATACTAAAGGAACAAGAAGTTAAGAAAGCCTATTCTCGGCAGGCTTATAGGCAACTGCTGTAATGAGTCACTAGGACTGAGTTATTAGGACTAAAGCCATTCCTACTAGGCAATGCAGTATAAACCCCTGTAGAGCTGAATCCTTTGCCTAAAACACGTGATTTCCAACTGACAGACCCCCCTAGGTTTTAATGCCTGCAGTGAAACCTAGAGCCTAAATAGGAAATAATAAAGCTATTCCAAAAATCAATAAAAATAACAAAATCAGTTGATCTGAATTTTGTCTTATGAAAATGATGAAAGTGATGCTACTAATAAAAGTGATACTAGTTAATTAGGTGATTAATATCAACCAAATTCAATTGCTTTATGAATAAAGCATGCCTTTGAGCCGTAAGGGCCTTTGTTAATCTATCTGCTACCATATCGTTGGTAGATACCCATTGAATCGAGAGGCTCTAATTGGCCACTTCCTGCCGTAGCTAGTGTTGGTGTATATTAATATGCTTTAGCTTAGTTATAAGCTTTGGTGAGTCCTTAATCATAAGGCCTATTGTTTGTAAATTATCACAGTAAACTGTCAATTCCTGCTCAATATTAAGGTCGATATTAAGGAAGAAACGTCCCCACTATAAAAGCCAAGCACTTATATGTAAAAGTGCTAAAAGCTTAGCTTTAGTGGTTAATATAGTCACTATAGCCTGCTTCTTGCTTTGCCAATCGATTATACTACCGAATAGCTGAAAAATCGATCCTTCAATGCTCCGCCTAGTGATTAGATCATCGGCATATACTACATCGCTAGCTGCTACAAATATAGGATATTTTATATAAAGCGTTCCAAGCTTAATTGCATAGTGCTTAGTGGCCTCCAAATAATCGAGGCACCTGTGTGCTGCATCAAAATGCTAGGGGCTAGGATTTTAAAGTAATTCTGCCAATTGCTTAGTAGTAAAGGCTATATCCGGCCTAGTAATAGCCGTGGAATAAGTATAAGAGCCCACCATTTGTAAGTACTCCAAGATTTGAGCCTTAATAGCTATACCTTTATATAGCTAGAGTTGTTAAGTACTAATTGGAGTAAGTAGTGTCTTGTTTATACGCTCTTTATTCCGGTATTTGGTGCATATTTTAGTGATATATAAATCCTAACAAAGCCAGATTTTGCGTAAGGCCCTATCCCGTATAATCCGTATACCAAGGAACCATTTTAGCTCTCCTATTTCCCTCATCTTATACCCATCTAATAGCTTCTCCCTAAATTTGTAATATGCAAATATATTAGATAGGTGGCGTAATACTACAATATCATCCACATAAAAGAAGATAATAAGTTTATCATTTGAGAATAGACAATTCGTATCTAGTACTAGCTTTAACCCAAGTTTGGTTAATAAACTAAATAGTTCATTATACCAAAGTAATGCAGACCTCGGCATTCCATATAAGGCCTTAAGCAGTTTCAAGCATAATCCTAAAACCTAGAATCCATCCGAGTAGCGAACATAAATCAGTTTGTCTATTAGTGCATTACAAAATGCATTAATTGCATCGAATTAGTAGATGTCCAAATTAAAGTAAACCGCAATAGCCATAAGTGCTCTAAATACTCGTGCAGCTAAGGTAGCCGCATATGTGTCTTTAAATTGGGATACTTGTAAATCCCCTCGTACAACAAGGCGGGCTTTATACTTAATAACAAAGCCGTCTTCGTCGAGCTTATAAGTAAAAACCCACATCAAAGGGAGTATATACAAAGAGATCCCCGTAACAGGGCACTTCTCAAATGTACCTTGATTCTAGAGGGTATTCCATTTAGCTATAGCTGCTTAGTAAAATTCCTTCCCTTAAGGGTGTATAGCCACTTCCTTCATAGTCTTAAGAGGTGGTAATAAGTCCTTTGAATAAACCCTAATTTGGTAAGTTGTGCCAGCTATAAAGGCCGAATAGTAAGCTAAAAATTACTTATTATTTAGATCCTAATAGATCCGTTCAAAATGGAATGCGGCCGGCTTTTGTACGCGTTTCCCTTCTATGATATTCTTAGATGAAGCTCCCTTAGCCACAGCTAACTTAATTTTATAATTAAGGTGTGCAAAAGCCCTAAATAGCTCTATATTTTAATCATTTTAGCTAACTATATTTATATTTACATTTACTTTTGTTATATAACTTATATTAAAGCCCTCGATTTGCGGCTCTTTTGCAGTCGGAATTCGATCGATTTAGTCGGGTTTAGTCGTACTTTCATCTATAAAATCCGTAATGCTAAGAGAAGGAGGTAAAGTGTTAATATTGGTTAATAATCCTTCTTAAATTAGCTCCGTTTCTGGCGTTTCTCTTAGAGTAAGTAATATACAAGCTGCCATATCTAGTAAAGTGTCGACTTCAATAGTATTACCATGTTTATCTATAATACTTTCGTACGATTCTAGTAGGGGGAGCGTCTCCCAGTCCTCTATTAAATCATTAATTTCTAGTGATATTTCCTGTAATACTTCTAATACTTCCAGTAGTGCATATAATTAGTCATCTTATAAATTATACCGCTTTGTCACATCAAATACCACATCTCTAGTTTCTACTATAGTCTTTTAGCTAAAGATCCATATACAAAATACATTTGTAGAAATATATCTAATAAGGTAGCTAATATAAGCGCGTAGTTCTAGTCGATCAAGCTTTAGTTGTTTCTTGATATATAAGTAAGCTCGGCATCCGTATAGCACCAAATAATTTAATAAAGGTTAAGGGTTCTAATTCCCTAATAACCGTTTAAGGTACCCAATTAGTGTCTCCTAGTTTAATGACTTAGTAAGTGATTTGTTAAGTAAGTACGCCGCACAAGTGAGCATTTCTGGCTATAAGATTTTAAAGAGGTTTGCAGTGTTTTTCATAGCTTTAGCCCTCCCAATTATAACCCCCCTAAATCGCTTAGCAAGGCCATTTTGGTCTTATATGTGTGGAGGTGATTTTTCTATAATAAATCCACATTATACAACCCAATTATCGAATCCTAATCCGAATAATATAGCTATTTCGCCGTCCCCATAGAAAATCATGATTTTATAGCCCCATCGTCTTTCGGCATAATTAGTAAAGTGTTAAAATGCCGGGAATATATGCATTTCTAATTTACTATATAAATAGTATACAAAATGATTGCATATATAGCTGTTAAAGAAGTATAAGACTTGGTTCTCACCACTTATACCATTTTTCATAATAATTAAGTCCTAATAAACCTTACCAAATGGCTAAGTATATCGTACAGTTGGAAATCGGTATAGTACCCTTTTAGCATAGTTAATGCAACAGTTTTCGCATTTATAGTCAGATAGCTTATTTGTAGTGATATTTACACCCTAGCATTGCTGCTTCATTTTAAGCAAAGCCTCTAGGTATAAATGACCCATCATTTCGTGCCAATCATCAAGTGATGCTTGTTTAATTAGTCTTAGATAGCGGGATAAATGTGCCTTAAATGCAGCAGCTTAATTGGTCGAATTCTAGCTAGTAAAATCCTAGTTAGTAGAATCCTGGAATGCAGGAATTGAAGCTTAGAATGCAGGAATTAAAGCCTAGAATACTAATTTGGGTGGAATATTGTATTCGAGTACCTA
>Ga0302325_10022001_pt1 | contig 13348 bp, 13 predicted proteins | sample Palsa_T0_2_FD_201948 | JGI IMG/M metagenome (GOLD analysis project Ga0302325, IMG submission 201948) | Peat permafrost microbial communities from Stordalen Mire near Abisko, Sweden - Palsa_T0_2 | ecosystem: Environmental > Terrestrial > Soil > Palsa > Peat permafrost | place: Sweden: Abisko... | reverse complement strand
CGTGAAATTCCGGATGAAGCATTTCCACCAGCACCTGCAGCGTCTCCACCACTCGCGGACCCGGGCGGTTGAAATAGCGATTGCCATCGCCCAGATAGACGCGCTCCTCACGCACCGCTCGCAGATCGCTCCAGCCGGCGCGATCCATCATCCAATGCAATTCCGCGGCGGTGCGCTCCAGATCGAAGCCGCAGGGCGCAAGGATCAGGACGTCCGGGTCGGCATCCTTCAGTTCCTCCCATGTGAGCCATGGCGAGTGCCGGCCATTTTCGCCGAAAAGATTCGTGCCGCCGGCCATGCCGATCAGTTCGGGCATCCAGTTGCCGGCCGCCATCAACGGCTCCATCCATTCGATGCACGCCACGCGCGGCAGCGGCCCGGCTTCCGGCGGCGGCGCCAGCGCGGCCAGTCGCCGCTCCAAATGCGTGATGACTTCCTCGGCCTTCTCGGCGATACCGAGAGCGCGCGCCACGCGACGGAAATCCTCCCAAATCCGATCGAGTGAGTCGGGTTGAAGCGAAACGATGACAGGCTGGCCCGGAATTCCGCGCGCCAGCGCCTGCTCCACATCGCGCAAGCTTACCGCGCACACTTCGCACTGAATTTGCGTCAGGATGTGCGTCGGCGCCAGCCGCGCCAGCACGTCCTCGAACACTTCGTAAATCGACACCGAAGTGCGCGCCGATTCCTTCACCTGCCGGTCGATCTCGCGGCTATCGGTATCGATCGCGATGCGGGGACGCGTGCAGACCGGTAGCGCTTTCACCGATTCCGGATAATCGCACTCGTGCGACCGTCCCACCAGGTACTCCAACTGCCCGAGCGAGTCCACGATCTCGGTAGCGCTGGCGATCAGGGAAACGACGCGCTTACTGCTCATGTCCCGATCTTCCGGAAGACGACTGGTTCGGTTCCCACAAAACTTCCGGAGCCTGCGCCACATGGCTGGCCCAACGGCTCCAGACAAACAGCGCGTCGCTCAGCCGATTTAAATAGCGTATCGTCTCACCGGGAATGCTCTCCCGACGAGAGAGCGCCACCAGTTCGCGCTCGGCGCGGCGGCAGACCGTGCGGCAAACGTGTAATTCAGCGTTGAGGCGGCACCCGCCTGGCAGGACAAAAGACCGCAGGGGCGCCAACTCCGCCCCCAAATCATCCATCTCGCGCTCGAGTTGCGTCACGTCGGCATCGCTGACGCGGGCCTGCTTGGGGTGCACATCCTCCGGCAACGTCGCCAAGATCGAACCGAGATTGAAGAGCTCGTGCTGCACGCGGAGAAGAATCTCGTCCAGGACGGCGATCCGCGGCGCGTCCGGCGTCACCCCCGCGATGGTCGACCGCGCCACGCCAATAAACGAGTTGAGTTCGTCAACCGTACCGTAGGCGCCGATGCGTAGCCCGTCTTTGGGGACCCGCTGGCCGCCGGCGAGGGCGGTTTCGCCTTGATCGCCCTGGCGCGTATAGACACGGTTGATGGCCAGGCGAGGCTCGTCGTAAGGTGGTTCGCTCATTGTTTTTTGCGGTGAATTCACCGCGATCAAAGTGTACACTAATTCCATAGCGTTCATGTGCAAGCTAAATTACCGCGCGGCTCGGATCTTGATCTCCGTTGCCGCTTCCGGCGTCTTGCTTTCGGTTTGCGGGGCGCAAAGCAAGCCGGACAAAAAGAAGTCGCAGGCCGCTTACCAGCAGGGACAGTTAGCGGACCAGGCGGGCAACCGCGATCAAGCCATCGCCGCCTATAGCGAAGCTATCGACGCAGATGGCAAAAACACCGCCGCGCTTCGGGCGCGCGCCAAAGATTACTTAGCGGCGGGCGACCGTGACAAGGCGGCCGAGGATCTCGACACCGCCGTGAAGGTCCAGCCAGGTGACGCCCAAACCTACCTGGCGCGCGGCCAATACCTCGCCGAGATCGGACAGCCGGAGCGTGCCACTCAAGATTTCACCACCGCCATTACCCTCAAGCTGGAACGAACCGAAGTCTACAATGCGCGCGGCATGGCGTTCTCCGACATGCGGCATTATGACAACGCGATCGAGGACTTCACGCAAGCTATCAAGCTACGGCTCGATAACCCCGAACCGTATAAAGGCCGCGGCATCGCGCTTTGCGCGCAGGGAAAATACCGCGATGCCATCGAGGATTTCGACGCCGCCATCGCCCGCAAAGCCGATTACGAACCGGCCTTCGTGGAGCGCGCGTTGGCCTATACCGGTATCGGCGATTTCGCGCATGCCGACGAAGATCTCAGCGCGGCTCTCAAACTGAACGCCGACGATGTGCGGGCCTGGCGCGTGCGCGGCGCGGTCAGGGAACGTCTCGGGCGCGATTCCGACGCCATCGCCGATTACAGCGAAGCCATCAAACGCGACCCCAACGACGCGCGCACTTTTCTGGCCCGCGGCGCGGTGTATGCGCGGCCGCAGCAGCAGAGATATCAGGAATCGCTAGAGGACCGCGATCAGGCGGTAAAGCTGACGCCCAACAGCGCGGAGGCCTACATAGCCCGCGGCAGTTCTTACCATTTCCTGGGGCAGCACGACAAGGGAATCGCGGATCGCACCACTGCGATATCGCTCGATCCCGCCAGTTCGCTGGCATGGACCGCTCGCGGCAACGCCTACTACCTGCTGAATCGTTACACCGAAGCCGTCTCCGATCTTCGTCAGGCAATCCGGCTGGACCCCGGCAATCGCCAGGTCCAGCAACTGCTCGAGATCGCCGAAGCCAAAGTGCAGGAGTCCTCGGCCGCGGCCATCGTGAAGCCTCCACCCGCGGACACCATTGCCGTGACTCTGCCTGGCAGTGCGCCCCCCGCGCCTGACGCCAAGCCGGCGATGCCATCCGAGCCTCCGAGTGAAGTGAAAGCTGAGCTCAAACCCGAACCGGGCACGCCTTTGCCGGCTGAAGTCAAGCCGGACCCGAAATCGGCGTCTGCGCCTGAAGTGAAGCCGGAGCCGATATCGCCCACGCCTGTCGAGCCGACGCCACCGTCAAACTTGAAGGCGGAAGTTCAGTCCGTCCCGAAAGCACCTTCCCGGCCGGAAATGAAGCCCCAATCGAAACCGACGAGTTTGCCGGCTGAGGCCAATGCCCCATCCCCCAAACCCGCCATATCGCCGGCTAATCGCCAATCGGCAATAGCCCTGTACAAGCAGGGGCTCGCACTCTTGCAGGGAGACCGTCTTGCGGAAGCCATCGAGCAACTCGATGCGGCGGTGATCGCGGATCCTACCCTCGCCCTGGCCTTCAACGCCCGTGGGTACGCGCACTACCGTCAGAAGCAATTCGCCGAAGCCATCGCGGATTACGATAAGGCGATTGCGCTGAATCCCTCGTACGCCAACGCCTATCTCAATCGGAGCTTGGCCCGCCTGGACAAGCTGAAGCTTATCCCACAAATCGCTTTTGCAGTTGTGGGGCATGCTTTAGCTTGCCTGCCGGGCGAGAGCCCTGCCAGTCCCTACCGACGATGAAACTCCGGTCGCTAAGTACATGGTTTCATAGATAAGCCAACGTATTCCAAAGACACCGCTTCCTGCGGTCGCGGCTCGGTGTGCGGCTTCGTTCCGAGCCGTGACCAAAGGGAGCGGTCCGGCCAGGAATACGTTGCCGAATTTCTGAAATGACGTACTAAGCTGAAGCCTTGCGAATAAACTCCCACACCTTGGGGTTGGCGAACGGCGCGCTTTGCTCCTTCATCGCCGGTGTCCAGTTTTGCCGGGCGGCCCACACCTTGCCGAGACCCTTCGAAATCTCCGGATCGCCCCCCGTGAAGCCTTCCACCAGCTTCTTCCACCGTACGGCCAAAGCCTGCGCCTTTTCCGATTTGGGATCCTCCTCGAGCGAAGCTTCCACATCGCGAACCAGCTCCGTCCAGGCGCGCGTGACTTCCGCCTGCATTTCGGGCTTCCATTCCTTGCGCTTTTCCGCCAGTTTTACCTGCGCTTCTTCGCTGTAATATTTGTTCATGAACTCGGTATTCTCTTGCATTTCGATCACCTCAATGATTTTTGCCAACACTTGGATGTTGGCCGGTTTGCCGGAAGCGATCGCCTGTTCGGCGTCGCGGATGGCCTGAATCGCCTGCTCCAGGCTCCGGCGCTTTTCTTCCAAAGCCAGACGTTGCGACCGCAGAACTTCCGGAAGCCGGCGCGCTTCCCGGTCGAGCAGCGCCTTGATCTCCTTCAACGAGAGACCGAGAAACTTCAGCGCTACAATCTGCTCCAGCCGTTCCAGATCGCGAAGGCTGTACAACCGATAGCCGGCTTCCGTGCGTTTGGGACGCAGCACCGCCAGCCGATCGTAATGGTGCAGTGCCCGCACCGTCACTCCCGCCAGTTCGGCGAACTCCCTCACCCGATAACCGCGCATCGCGCCTCCGCTCTCCTTATTGAGGATCGACCCTGACGTTACGTCAGAGTCAAGAACTATTTTAAAGAGGGGCCATCCCGGCCGGTAACCGTACCGCAACATCCGAAATGGTATACTTCATCCACCTATGGCAGCTCTGATTGGAATGCTTGTCGGATTCCTGGCCTGGTTTGTCCTGCGAATCCTGGTGATGGGTGTGTATACGGTGGACCAGAACGAGCGTGCCGTGAAGACGAGTTTCGGCCGCGCCGTGCGCGTGCCCGGCAACCGGACTACCCTCGACGATCCGATGGCGGAGGCTCTCCGTCCAGAAGAGAAACCGCGGTACACCTACCCGCAGGTGCGCGTCATTCAACCCGGCGGCCCGTATTTCAAAATGCCCTGGGAGAAAATTCGCAAGGTCTCCATCGCCACCATGACCGTCAACATGGCGCTCGATCCCGAAAGTCCCAGCGCCAATGAGAACGGCACGCGTCTGGAAGCCGTCACCAAAGACCAGCTCAACACCGGACTTACCGGCCAAATCCGCTATCGCGTGAGCGAAGCCAATCTATACGCGTTCCTGTTCGGCATCAAACGGCCGTTCGTTCACGTGGTGGCGTATTTCGTTTCGGTGCTCCGCCAGCGCATCGCCAATTTCGAGGCGAAGCCGGAGCCGCAAGCCGCCGCCGAAGGGCCGGGCGGAGCAGTGCCGCTCGCCGGCTCCGAGATGACGGGAATCTCCATCAACGATCTCCGCAAGAACTTGCGCGATCTGAACGAATATATGGATAACGAGTGCAAGTCCTCGCCGGCGCGCTACGGTGTGATCCTGGACGCGTCCCTGATTACCGGTATCGATCCACCGCCGGAAGTGGAATCGGCGCTAGCGGCAATCAACACCGCGCACAATCAGGTATCGAGCGACATCAGCCTCGCCCAGGCCGCGGCCGACCAACGCGTCGTGCAGTCCCGCAGGGCAGTGGAAATCGAGACCTTGCGCGCGCAGGCCGAAGTGCAGCCCGTAAAATCGCTGGCCGCCGAACTTGGCGCACTCCACAAACTAGGGCCTAATATTCTGGGCGCCTATCTGCGAAATGTGCGGCTATCGCTCTTCGAGAAAGCCCAGCAGATTTATCTGGAGGCGGGACGATGAACGATTTTCTGGTTGGCGCGCTCCTGGTGTTTGTCTTCCTCTTTATCGCCGAATTCGTGCTTCTCGCGCTGTGCCGTATTTTTGGCATCTATGCCATCGTGCAGGAGCGAACCGCGCGGGTTTACATGCTGTTCGGGAAAGTGATCGCCATTCTAGACGAGCCTGGCTTCTATTTTCTGCCGGCTAAATTGGGGCCGGCGGCATTCGCGATCAACTTCCTGGGCACTTGCCACGTGCTGGATTTGCGGCTCGATCAGGAATATCTGCGCAGCCAGCCGGTGAACTCGGAAGAAGGCGCCCCCATGGGGATCGGCATCTGGTACGAGATGTGGATCAGCGACCCGGTCTCATACCTGTTTAAGAACACCGATCCGCGCGGATCTCTGCGCGCTAATGTCAGCAACGCCACGGTGCGCTGTCTAAGCAATATGAAGCTGGCGGAGATGCTGGAGACACGCCATAACATGAGCCAGACCGTGCGCGCCGAAGTCACCGCGAAGTCGCAGGATTGGGGATACCAGCTCGGGTCGGTCTACATCCGCAAGGTGCATTTCCGCGACGCCGGAATGATCAAGCAGATCGAGGAAAAGGTGGTCAACCGCTTACGGCAGGTAACCTCCGCCATCAAGCAGGCGGGCGCCAACCAGGTGAGCGTGATCACCAGTTCGGCCGAGCGCGAAGCCGCCTTCGAATTCGCAAAGGCCGCGGCCATTCGTCCGGCGACGCTGGGACAGGCGCTGCAAGAGATCGCGACCGAACCCGCGGTGGCAGAGGCGCTGTTCGACGTGCTGGAAACGCAGCGCATTCTGAGCGGCGGCGCGCGCTTCACCCTGCTCCCCGGCGGACCGCATTCGCGCATGCTGGCCGACTTGCTGGCATCCGACAGCACGCCGAAAACCCGCGCCGCCGGACCGTAGTGAGGCGGCTGCGTACTAGAACACGTGGGAAAGCTTCAGCGTACAGCGTTCTCCACGATCTTGGGGCTGGTTGGTCTCTATGCGTGCGACTAGGCGGTGGAGCGCCTGCGCCCGCGGGCAGCGTGGACGTGCAGACCATGCCATCGAGAATCGAAAACCATGCGGCATTGAGCTGAAGCATGTCCCACGTGGTAGACTGCCGGAAATGGCAAGACCGCCCACTCGCGTACTGCTGAGCTATCTCGCGGCTTACGACAATCATGTCTCCGACCTGACCCTGGCCCTCCGCGAAGTGGTACTCGACGAGGCGCCCGACGCCATCGAATCCATCTCGAAAGGCTACGCCGTCGCGATCGGGTTTTCCTTCACCGGCAAACCGCTGAAGGACGGATTTTGCCATGTTGTCACCTACAGCACACACGTGAATCTCGGCTTCAATCGCGGCGCCCTGCTGGCCGATCCGAACAAGGTACTGGCCGGCAACGGCAAAATGATCCGCCACATCGCCATGCACAATCAGGAAGATCTGCATCGCCCCTACCTGCGGCGCTATTTGCAGGCCGCCATCGAGCAGGTGGCCGACACGCGGCGTTCGCGCGCCTGAACGTGTAACCTTTTAGCGTTGCGGCAGTATTATTTTGCGTACGCGGGCGCTAACCAGTCGTATATAAAGGATAAGCCCGCGCCTCTGCACGCAGGCCAGGAGGCCGCTCGAACATGAAATACGCGCTGCGAACGCTTTGGAAAGACCGCGGATTCGCCATCATGGCTGTACTCAGCCTGGCCATCGGCATCGGCGCCAACACGGCGATTTTCTCGCTGGTAAACGGCGTCCTGCTGCGCCCGCTGGATTTTCCAGACCCGCAGCGTCTTATCGCGATTTCCATCTCCACCCCGATCTTCCACAACGGGGAACCGCTACCCATCAACATCGCCCAAATCGTGGAATGGCGCAAGCGCACGCATTCGTTCGAAAGTCTCGGCGGCTACCGCAATGCCACCATGAGCCTCACCGGCGACGGCCGCCCCGAATTGATTCCGGGAGCCGTAGTGTCGGCGAACCTCTTCGATGTGCTGGGCGTGCAGCCGCGCCTCGGCCGATCGTTTCTTGAGCAGGAAGACCACCAAGGGCAGCACCGGGTGGTGATTCTCGCCGATTCCATCTGGCGCCGCCGCTTCGGAAGCGACCCCGCGATCATCGGGCGGAAACTTACCTTGGGCGGTTCGCCGTACACCGTGGTCGGCGTGTTGCCACCCGACTTTGAATTTCCGAAAGAGTCCGGCAGTGTTGGCGGCCTCCGCCTGGACGGACACATGGAGATGTTCCGGCCGCTGGGGTATGGGCCCGACGATATCGTGCCGCATGGCGGTGACTTGAACTACGCGGGCATCGCGCGCCTGAAGCCCGGCGTCACCATGGAGCGGGCCCGCGCCGAACTGGCGGCCGCGGAAACGGCAATGGATTCCGAAATCCGCGGCGAAAACTGGCATATTGCTCCGGTAATGGTGCCGCTGCAACAGAAAATGACGGGCGATGTGCGGCAGAGCCTGATCGTGCTGATGGCGGCCGTGGGCGCGGTACTGCTGGTGCTTTGCGTAAACCTGGCCAACCTTTCGCTCTCGCGGGCGGCCGGACGGGCGCGCGAGTCGGCCATTCGCACCGCGCTAGGAGCCGGCCGTTGGCAGCTGGCGCGGCAATCCCTGGCGGAAACGGGCGTGCTCGCCGCGGTAGGCGGCGGTCTCGGAATAGCACTTGCATTTGTGGGATTGAAGCAGTTGATCGCGGCGGCGCCATTCGATTTGCCCCGTCTGCACGATGTCTCGGTAGATGGCCGCGTCCTGTTCTTCGCCATGGCCCTTTCGGCGATCACCGCCCTGCTCTTCGGCCTTCTACCGGCGATGCGCAGCGCTTCCAGCGGCGCGCCCTACGAGACGCTGAAATCCACCGCTTACGCCAACGCCGGCGGCCCCACCGGATTGCGTTTGCGCAATACGCTGGTGGCCCTCGAAGTAGGACTCTGCGCCGCGCTGCTGGTTACCGCCGGCCTGTTCCTCTCCAGTTTCGTGAGACTGACCACCATCCCGCGCGGATTCGACGTCGAGCGCGTGCTGGCCGTGGATGTGGCGCTGCCGTGGACGAAATACACCCAAGACGCCGACGTGACCAAGTTCTTCGAACGTTTGCTCGATCAGGCGCGCGCCATGCCGGGCGTGCAATCGGCGGCCGTGTCCTCTTACCTGCCGCTCGAGGGCGAGAGCTGGATCGATATCGTGGGAACGGAGAACGATGCGCGCCCGGAATCGCAACTCCCCAACCCCAATCTGCGCTTCATCAGCCCGGGATATTTCCAGACGCTGCACATCCCACTACGCGCGGGCCACGATTTCCAGGATGCCGACCGCAACCGTAAGACAGCCATCCTCTCGCAAAGCCTGGCGCGCAAACTCTGGCCGAATCAGGATCCCATCGGGCGCAAGCTGATGGATAACGGCAAGCTTCATGAGGTTGTCGGCGTGGTGGGCGACGCGCGCAGCACCAGCCTCGATCAAAATCCGGTGGACATGCTCTACATTCCGTTGTGGCAGCGGCCGCAGAATTCGTCTTCCATTCTGGTGCGCACCGCCATGGACCCGAAGTCGATTGCGTCGGCGCTGCGCGCCGCGGTGTGGAGCGCCGATGGGGACGTGCCTGTTCCGCAGGAACGTACGCTCGAGCAGATCCTCTCGACATCGGTGGCGCGCCGGCGATTCCAGATGACGCTCGTGCTGCTGTTCGCTATCGCGGCGCTGGCTCTTGCGGCATTCGGAACTTACGGCGTGGTGTCGTATGCGGTGGCCAGGCGGCGCGCCGAAATCGGCATTCGTATGGCGCTCGGAGCAGGCCAAGGCCGCGTGCTCCGCCTGATTCTGCGCCAGGGTATGATGCCGGTGATCGCGGGACTCGCAGCCGGCGCTCTGGCGGCGCTGGCTATCGGGAGTTACGTGTCGACTATGCTGTTCCAGGTGAGCCCGCACGACCCGGTAGCGTTCGCGATTTCCGCCTCGGTGCTGGTAGCGGTCTCGGCGTTGGCCTGTTGGATTCCAGCGCGGCGCGCGGCGGGAGTCAATCCGCTGGAAGCGATCCGCTACGAGTAGACCGGCGCCCAGGATCTTTGGCGAGAATGCGGCGGCCGCACTCGGCGAGATCGCGGCAAGCGCAGGGACGTTGCAGCAGTTCTCGTGTGGCGGCGATCTTGCGCTCCAGTTCCTCTAGGTCGGCCAGCTTTCCACGCGCCAGTGCCAGCCACCGGTCGGATGGCGGCACACCTTCGCGAAATCCGTGGAAGAGCTGGCGCGTTTCGGCCAGGCTGAAGCCGCAAGCTTTGGCCCGGTCGAGCACCGCCAGCCGCTCGATGATCGACGGATTGTACTGCCTTCTGCCCCCGATACGGCCGGGCTTGGGCAGCAGGCCGGCCTGCTCGTAATAGCGGATCGCGGAAGCGGCGAACCCGGATTGTTTCGACACCTGCCCAATCGTCATTCCATAAGTTTACTTGACTTCAAGTCAACTTTAAGTTCGACCATGGTTCCATGAAACTCTTCTTACTGGCTGCCCTGTTCGCCGTCCTCACCTGCTCGCTATCGGCGGAAACCGTTCCACCGATTGCGTGCAATCTGAAAGCACTCACCGCCGAACAGAGGAAACAACTGGACCAACTTGGGGGCCGCGCAATTGGGGCGATTGTCGAATCACGGGACCTGAAGGACGGGTACTCATTCCGCATCGACCCAGCCAGGGAGTCTGTGGTGGAGGTGGCGCGGTGGCTCGATTTCTGGCGGCGTTGCTGCCCGTTCTACGAATTCCGCATCGATCTCCATGCCGCCGACGGCAGGTTCTGGCTGTCGGTAACGGGGCGGCCGGGAGTAAAGGAATTCATTCCGCTCGACTCGCCGAGGCTGGCAGCCAAACTGCCTCAGTAAGACGGTTTACAGGCGCATAGTACGGTGATTCCCTGGGGCTGGAGCATTTTTTGCACGAGTCCGAGAATCTGGCTGTCGTCATCCACGATGAGGACGGTGCGCTGCGTGGCGTTCATGCGAAGACTTGATTCTACGGGTGCGCGGGCGTACAGTGCAACCTCAGTGAATTCTGCGACAATCGAGGCGATATGCCGTGCCTCCTGCTGATTGTCGTTCTGGCGTTCCCGCGCGTGATCCTGGCCCTGATGTTTTTCTTTTCGACGTATCTGCAACGTGCCTACCACGGACTGCTCCTACCGCTGTTAGGCTTCTTTTTCCTGCCGCTCACCACCCTGGTGTACGCATGGATGGTGAATAATCACATGGCTATTGCCGGCGGCAATCTGCTCATTCTGTTGATTGCCGCGGTCATCGACGCAAGCGGTTTGGGCGGCGGGGAGTGGCATCGCCGGAATCGTTACTAGATCCCGGCAGCCGATCCACTTTTCGGAGCGCCGGGAACATCCACGCCCACGCCACCACCACTATCAGTGTGCCGATGCCGCCGAACACGACGGCAGGCACCGTTCCGAACCACTCTGCCGTGATGCCCGATTCGAACTGGCCGACCTCATTGGACGCTCCGATGAACACCATATTGACCGAGCTGACGCGTCCGCGCATGGCATCGGGAGTACCCAGTTGGACCACGGTATGGCGAATGATGACACTCACCATATCGCACGCACCCAGCGCCATCAGCACGCCGAGGGAGAGCGCGATATTGCGCGAGAGCCCGAACACAACGGTGCACACACCGAACCCGAAGACGCAGGCGAGCATCGTCCGGCCGGCGTTCCGCGCGATGGGCCGATTCGCCACCAGGATCGCCATGGCGATCGCGCCGCATCCGGGAGCCGCGCGCAGGATTCCAAGCCCCATCGTGCCGGCGTGTAGAATGTCCTTGGCATAGATCGGCAAGAGAGCGACCGCGCCGCCTAAAAGAACGGCGAAAAGATCGAGCGAGATGGCGCCCAGAATCATCTTGTCCCGCCAAATAAAGCGCAGGCCTTCGAGAATCACGCCGATTGACGCCGTTCCGCGCGGCCTTTGCGGCACTTGGACGCGAATTCTCGAAAGGAGCGCGAGCCCCACAAGATACGCAGCCGCCGCCGTGCCGTACACAGGCAAGGGAGTTCCCGCCAGGCTGTAAAGCAGACCGCCGGTCATGGGTCCGACAGTCAGCGCCGCCTGCAGGATGGATGACGACCAGGCGACAGCATTCGGAAAATCTACCGGCTTCACGAGCTGGGGCAGGAATGCCTGGCCGGTGGGCATGTTGAAGGCGCGCACGGTGCCGTTCAGCAGCAGGACGCCATAGATCGGCCACACCGAATGTAGACCGCGCAGTGTCAGCGCCAGCAGCAGCAGAGAGACGGATGAAAACGCCACGAAGCAGATTTGCAGAATGCGCTGCCGCGGGAAACGATCGGCCGTATGACCGGCTACCAGAAAGAGCAGAATTCCCGGCAGAAATTGCGAAAGGCCCACCAGCCCGAGATCGCGCGCGCGATGGGTGAGATTGTAGACTTGCCAGCCGATCGCCACCGACTGCATTTCCGACGACACGGTAATCAGAAACCGCGCCATCATGTAATAGCGAAAGCTGGGATACTGAAACGCGACCCGGGCCTGCGGCATGGCGGCTAGGCTTCGAACTGCGCAGCCTGACCGGTTAGCGTCTCGTAAATCACGAAGGTGGCAGCAACGTCCGTGCGCGTGCCGTCGGGCGCGAAAGTGGCGCCCATAATCGCGCCTGGATTGATGGCCAGCGCGCTGCCGATGCGCTGGATATCGAACAGATGATTGTGGCCATAGCAAACCACATCGAACTCGCCCGATGCGGCCAGCGTTCGCGCGATGGTGTCGTAGTGATTCATGGCGAAGCGCTTGCCATCGAACTCGCCGCGAAAGATTTCGCCATGCAGGCGAATGTTTTCGTAGTACCGGGCATTGGCCGAGATACGGTACAGGTCGGCGTCGTTATTGCCGAAGACTATGTGGGTGGGACCTTTGAAGCCGCGGCCCAATTGATGAATCACAAAGGGCGAACAAAGATCGCCGCAGCAGAGGATGGCGTCGGAATCGCGCAACGCGCGCAGCGCCGCGTCAAGTTTCCATACGTTGTCGTGAATGTCGGAAAGAATGGCGATTCTCATACGCGCCGCCTGGAGGCGAATTTTTCACGGAACTTCTTCACTTTGGGAGATACCACGAACGTGCAATACGGCTGTTGCGGATTATTCACGAAGTATTCCTGATGGTAATCCTCGGCGAGGTAGAACGTCGTCGCCGGCCGCAATTCGGTAACGATCGGACGGCCGAACGCGTTTTCGTGGTCCAACACTGCGATGAGCTGTTCGGCGGCCGCGCGCTGCGCATCATCGTTATAGAAAATGACGCTGCGGTATTGCGGCCCGGAATCGTTGCCCTGCCGGTCCATCGAAGTGGGGTCGTGAATGGCGAAGAACACCTCAAGTATGTCGCGGAAGGAGAGCACGGCCGTGTCGAAGGTCACCTGCACCACCTCGACGTGACCCGACCGGCCGGCACAAACGGTTCGATAATCGGGGTTCGGCACGTGGCCGCCCATATAGCCCGACTCGACGGAAGCTACTCCGGCCATCTCGTCATAGACAGCTTCCAGGCACCAGAAGCACCCTCCGCCTAGCGTCGCAATTTCGGTAGATCCCATTCCTTTCAATTTACGCCATTTCAATGGCGCCTTCGGATCGCGGCCGTGTCGGAGCCGCGGACGCAACTAACTGCCCAGAATGGAGTTTAATAAGGGTAGAGGGAAAAAGGATGCGCCGCAAAGCATACTGTGGGCTCGGAATCGTCGTGATTCTAGCGGCGTATGCGGAAACCGCTAGTTTCTCCAAGCAAGTTCCCACTGAGGACCGAATCCGCCTGGCACTG
>Ga0302325_10022000_pt1 | contig 13348 bp, 11 predicted proteins | sample Palsa_T0_2_FD_201948 | JGI IMG/M metagenome (GOLD analysis project Ga0302325, IMG submission 201948) | Peat permafrost microbial communities from Stordalen Mire near Abisko, Sweden - Palsa_T0_2 | ecosystem: Environmental > Terrestrial > Soil > Palsa > Peat permafrost | place: Sweden: Abisko... | reverse complement strand
AAGATTGGGGGGAAGGAGAATAAGGCACGGAGGCATCGAGGCACGAAGGCACGGAGGGGGAAGATTGCGCGCTTTCTTCGTCCCCCCGTCCCTCTTCCACTTCGTGCCTCCGTGCCTTCGTGCCTTCGTGCCTTATTACTTCCCACGTGCCTTCGTGCCTTATTTCCTCTTTTCCCACCCTCCAATACATCTCCAGCGACGGCGTCGCGCTGCCGAGGAGCACGGGGATGTTTTCGAGTTGCGCCCGCTTGATGGCCACATCTCGCGCATGATAGCGCGGGGCGGTGTCCTGCTTGTAGCTGGCCTCGTGTTCCTCATCGACGACGATGATGCCGAGGTTTTCCATTGGAGCGAAGACCGCCGAGCGCGCCCCGACGACGACTTGCGCTCCGCCGGTGGAGACCTGCTGCCAGAAGCGATGGCGGGCCGTCGCGGTCAAGCCGCTGTGGAGGACGGCCACGCTGGAAAATCGCGCGGTGAAACGCTGCACGGTCTGCGAAGTCAGGGCGATCTCCGGCACCAAGACGATCGCCCGCTTGCCACGGTCCACCGCCTGGCGGATGCAGCGCAGATAGATTTCCGTCTTGCCGCTGCCAGTGACGCCGTGGAGCAGATTCACGGAAAATCCGCCGGCGGCGACGCGCGGACCGATCTGATCGAGCACCGCCTGTTGGTCGGGATTGAGCAACAGATCGGCCTCGCGGGCGGTCGTCGAGTTCATCTCCGATGTGAATCCCGCCAGGTCCGCCTCCGGTGTGATGGTGATCAGACCGGCCCGCACCAGCTTTCGCACCGTCGGCGGCGTCGCGCCGGCTTCGGCGGCGAGGTGCGTCAACTCAACGGCCGCGCCCGGCTCGATCAGCAACAGCCGGGCGAGGATCGATCGGCGTTTGCGGGCCTTGGTCTTCTCAACAATCGCCTGAATCGCTTCCCGCGGCTGGGCCAGTCGAACCATCTGCGAATACCCCAGCCCGATGCGCTTGCGCACCGCCGAGGGCAGAATGCTCTCCAGCACCATCCCCAGCGGGGCGACGTAATACCGGCTGATCCACCGGGCCAGCTCCATCAGCGATGGCGTAATGAGCACGCGGTCGTCGTCGATGGCAGTGAGTGGTTTGATCTTGGGATATTCGCTGGCCAGGCGAATGGCGACGACATAACCATGTGCCGGCCGATTGTTCCGCCCCAACGGCACGCGCACCCGCTGCCCGATCCGCAGGCTCGCCGCCAATCGCGCCGGGATTTGGTAATCGAGCGTCTTATCGACGCTCTGTTCCAGCGCCACCGCCGCGAACGGCCCGCGGGAGTCAACCGCGGCCGGCTCTTCCGCGCCGGCGAAGAGTGTGGGGATGGTTGTCATAACCTCGCAGCCGAACCGCTCGCGGTTTCGTATCGCTCGACTTGCAAGCCCGCCGATAGCACAACCGCCGTTCTTCTGCTACCGTCAAGATAATAGGATGCCACCACAAGTTCGCAAACGGTTAGGGGCCGAAGAATGACCATGGCGTCAAGCCAACCCGACTCGCAATCCGCGTCCGACGAGCTCGGTGAGCCAGCGGTGGACTGGTCCTACCGCCTGACGCAACTGCTGTTCATCTGCAGCGGCTTGGTCTGCTTCACCATCTTCTGGTACGCCGGGCAAATGCTCGGCATTCCCGCCGAGCCGCGACACGGCGGCAGTCTCCTTCGCCAGCCGACGATCGGCACGACGATCACGGGCCTGGTTGTGGCCGCGGTGCTGTTGGTTGGCACCACATTGCTTGCCGGTGCGTTCTTGCGAACGCGCTGGTTCCTCGCCGGCCTGGCTGCCGCGACCGCGGGTCTGAGCGCCTGGTCGATGCGCGGCGGCCCGATGCACGAAGTCACACAGTACGCTTCCAGCGCCGGCGTCTTCATCTGGCTGGCCGTCGAGTTGGTGATTCTCGCCGGCATCGTGGCCGGGCTTTGGGTGCTGCTCTGGCAGGAGCCGCTGGAGCCGGCCGGCACGATCCCCAAGGCATCCGTGGTCGGCGCAATCATCACCCAGACGCTCTGCATGGGCGTGATCGTTTTGATTCTCGCCCAGACCGATGCCAAAAAGCAGTGCGTGGCCGCGGTGTTTCTCGGCGGATTGATTGCCTCGTCGCTGGTTGAATCCTCATTTCGCGCCCCAGCCGGCGGTCGATGGTATTGGATCGCTCCCCTGGCCGTCGGCCTCTTCGGCTATCTTTTTGCCGCGTTCCAAAACCCCGGTTGGGCCGACACGCCAAGAATCCTCCAAGGCGCCCTGGCCCCCTTGGCCCGGCCGCTGCCCCTCGATTATGCCAGCGCCGGAATGTTCGGAACGCTCCTGGGCTTCTGGATCAACTCGCCCGGCCAAGAAGAGGGCGAGGGTAAACCAGAATGACGAAATCAGAATCCCCGAATCAATGACCGAATGACGAATGACCGAATGAAGATGGGCAAATCCTCGATCTTCTCTTCATTCGGTCAGTCGTCATTCTGGTTTGATTCGGGGATTCTGGTTTCGTCATTCTGGTTTTGCCACCTCCTCAGGAAATCCCCCGCGTTTATAACGACACCCATTTGATTTCCCGCTAGAATCCACCGGGAAGATGGACTTTCTCAAGAGCATCGGCGGGAAGATCGTCACCGGGTTGGTCGCGGCGGGGGTCGTTGCCGCCTGCATTTCCTGGTTTCAGATGGACCCGGCCACACGGCATGCCATCGCATCCGATACCGGCCGTATTTTGGCTTGGCTGGGTATCGTGATATTGGTGCCGTGGGCGACATTTTTCCTGATCGGCGCGGTGGCCCGCGTCGAGAGCAACCTGGCCGGGGCTCTGCTGGTCGCCGGATACACCGTCATCGAGGCGGTGGTGCTGGCGTGGCTGTTTGGGTGGTCTTTGCACGGGGCGATGCCCGTCGTTTTCTTCTCGGCCGCAGCTTTGCTGGCCGGCGCGTATAATCTGTTCACCTGCGACTGGATCGCTGAGAGGCTCTGATCATGGTGACCCCAAACCAACGCGTCGGTGAATACGTCCTGATGGATCGCATCAGCGCCGGCACATTCGGCGAGGTCTGGCGGGCCCATCACCACGTCTGGACCGACCAGATCGTGGCCGTCAAAATTCCCACCGATCCCCAATACCTCCGTACCCTCCAGCGCGAGGGTGTCACCATTCACGGCCTGGTGCATCCCAACATCGTCCGCGCCATCGCATTCGATCCCTTCGCAGAAGTCGCGTACCTGGCCATGGAATACATCCCGGGCACCAGCCTGCGGCCGATCATCCAGAGCCGCAAGCTCACCCCCGATGACTCCGTCGCGATCCTCCGCCAAGTTCTCGCCGGTCTCGGCTACGCCCACGAACACGGTGTCGTGCACCGCGATATCAAGCCCGAAAACATTCTGGTGCACGAGCGGGCCGCCACCGACGGATTCGCCTCGCCGGGCGTCGTCAAAGTGACGGATTTCGGACTCGGCCGATCGGCCCAATCCGCCGCGGTTGGATCGATCGCCTACTCGGCATCGCTGGCGACGCCGCAGGCCAAGGAAATCGCCGGCACGCTCGATTACATGGCCCCCGAGCAGCGCGGCGGCTCCGACACCGTCGATCAGCGGGCCGATCTCTACGCCTGCGGCGTCGTGCTGTACGAAATGCTCACCGGCGAGCGACCCGCCGGCACCGAATTGCCCAGCGAATTGAATCGCGCCGTGCCCCGCAATCTGGACGAGGCTTTTCGCCGCTCGTATGCTCGACTCGATAAACGGTTCGCCTCCGCCGCGGAGTTTGCCGCGGCCCTTGGCGGGCCGCCGCCGGTTCCGCCGTCGGCCGCGGGGCGGCCGGTGGCCGCGGCGATTCCGATGAGCGGGAAGCGCGCCTGCCCGCAATGTCGTCAGGCGGTCGAGGCGGCCGATCAGTTCTGCATGCACTGCGGCGTGCAGCTCGTGGAAAACGTCCGCCGCTGCCCGCAGTGCGGGGCGTTCCCGGACGCGAACGATCAGTATTGCATTTTCTGCGGGCAGACGCTCACGCGCACCCTGGTCCCCGTCGGGAGGTGATCGATCATGCACGTTGCACTTGGAGCGATACTGTTTCTGGCGGTGATGGCCGTGACCGCCGTGGTCTTCGTAATGTGGGTGGTGGTGATGCTGATCCAGGGATTGTGGAACCTGCTGGTCGGCGGCCCGGCGCGACCACGACCGCAACTGCAAGCGCGCGGCGTGCTCGACACCGTCATGTGCAATCACGGCCGATGCCATGCCCTGAACCCCGCGCCGGCGCGTTTTTGTCGTCGATGCGGAAGCCCCCTGCAGGGCCAACCCGCCGCGGCGACTCGACGCATCGCGGTCTGATTTTCCGAGGATATTCCGGTGACTTCCGCCACGCTCGATTCCGGCTCAATCCCGATGAACTCAGCCGCGCCGCAGGCTGGGCCGACACCGATGCCGCCCGCGGGATCGGCGGGGTGGGGCATCATCTTCACGACCATCGTCGCCGGACTGACGTTCGGCATCCTGCCCGCCCTGGTCTGGCCCGAGCGTTTTCGCAAACTCGCCGCCGCCGAGGCCGAGCGCATGCACGACGTGATCGCCTGGGCCCGCGCCTGGGGCGCTCCGCCGGTTCAACTCAATGCACTGCAAACCGCCGGGCGGCGCGTCGAGGCATCCACGATCCTCTCCGTGGTTCCGATCGCCCTCGCCGCTTTCGTAGCCGTGACCATCGGTATGGAAGTCCGGAATTCGGCGACGCTCTGGGACCATCTCGACGATCTCACCTATCAGTTCCACGGATATGCTCGCCATTTGCTCTGGCTGGAAACGCAGGGTGACCAAACTGCAGCTGGCTTGTTATCCCGCGCCATCTCGCTGCACACGCTCTGGTCCCTGGCATTGCCGGTTGCATATCTGGCCCATTGGGCCCAAGTCGGCGTGCACCGTGCGAACGTCCGGCGATTCGTCCGAGTCCTGAACACGACAATGGAGACCCGCGGCCTGATGCCCATTCGCCTGCGGGAGGGAACCGCCACATTCTGGCCGCTGGCGATCGTCGCGGCGTTTCTCCTGGTGCAGTGGGGCGCGTGGTGGGGGATTCCCATGCTGCTGGCCGGGGCGGCCCAGAGACGATATATCTTGACGACCAGCCGGGCGCTGCAAGTTCAGTTGAATCAGCGCATGGCCGTGGATTTGCCGTGGGCGACGGCCGCCCGGCGATGCCAGGCCGGCGGGTGCCGGGCGATGCTTCCGTTGCCGGCGAAATTTTGCCCGCAGTGCGGCCGACCCGTGCCGGCCGGCGGGCTCGATGAGGTGGGATGATGATGTACTATTTTCTTGTCCACACGAACGGGGTAATCGGCTGGTGGTGGTGCGCGATCGTCTTTGTTTTTCTCGCAATCCGGCTGCGACGGCGGCCGGGGGGCGATAAGCATACTTCCGATCGTTCGAGTTTCAGATGACAAACCGCTCCGATCCCCTCACGCACCGACAGTCTGAAGAGCAGATGATGCAGCACGTGCAGCGCCTGCTGGGGGATGATCGTCTGCGCATCGACACCACGCAGGGCAGGCGGCCCGTGCCGGGATTCATGCTGCGGGTGGAGCGATCCGATCATGCGGTCGAGCTCAAACGGCTCATGAGTGACATGAACCTCCCCGATCGCGAGTTGCAGGCGAAAATGCCGATCGGCGAGACGCTCGAGGTTTCGCTGGTGCGCAAGCGGTTTCTGCTGTTCACGCAAGTCGTCGGTCGGCTTCGCGTGGTCTGCGTTTCTCCAACGCGGGCGCTGTTGGCGGGAGAAAAGCCCGGGCCGATGACCACCGCCGATGTGCAAAAAACACTCGCGTCGCTGCCGGCCGCGGCGGGGAATGTGCCGACGACCGTGCTGGTGGCCTCCACCAGCGGATTTACGCTCGATGCCCACGAACTGGCCGAGCGGCGGATGGATCGCACCGTCGTTCTCGCCGAGCCCAACGGGGCCGGCGGGTGGACAGTCACCGGCCCAGTCGAAACCAAAGCCCTGACCGATCTGTTCGATCCCGAAGCCGAGGAGCAGAAGCGTCAGCGCGTCCGTGAAGAGATCGAAGCCGCCAAGGGCACTCTGTCGGGCGCCGGCGTCGCGACCGACAAGCTGGCCGCCCGCACGCAATTGCCGCCGCAACTGGTCGAGGCCGAGCTCAAGGCCTACGCCAAAGCCAACCCGGGCCTGGTCGCGCGGCGACTCGACGGCCGATTCGTTCTCTTCCGCGAAGGATCGGGCCCGGCCGCACTGGCTCCTGCTGGAGGTTCAACCATGCCGTTGATCGATCGCGTCAAAACCCTCTTCGCGCGCAAGGGCGAGATCGAAAAGAAAATCGCCTTTCTCTCCGAACGCCGCACCGCACTCTCGCAGCAGCGCGAGCGCTCCTACGAAGAAATGGCCGGCATGGAGGAGCAGGAAGCCTCGCTGAAGCGCAATTTTGCCGAGGCGGCCGGCACGATCACCAAGCGCCGCGTCACCAGCCAGCTTCTGCAGCTTCGCAAGGAACTGGAGCGCCGCCAGCAGCTGTTGTCGGTCCTGAATCAGCAGGTCGAGGTCGTCAGCACGCATCTGCACAATCTCGAATTGGTGCAGCAGGGCCAGACCGCGAAGCTCCCGGATGCCGAGGAGATGACCGCCGACGCGGTCAAGGCCGAGGAAATGCTCGCCGAGTTGGAGGCCCAGAACGAGCTGGCTCTCTCCGTCGGTCAGGGCGCGACAGCGAGCCTGAGTTCCGAGGAACAGGCGTTGTACGAGGAATTGGAACGCGAAAGCGGAACGGCGAAACCCGCCGCCGGCGCCACTGCCGCGCCACCCACGGCAACCCCCGCGGCCCCCGAGCCGCGAGTTGCGAAGCAGGCCGCGCCACGGCGCGCCGAGGCGGAGCCGGGGTGAACGGTCACGACACTTTTGGGCGTGTCTCGCCTAGCCGCGCTGCGAAACCGCAAGCGGACGGACGACGGCTCTTCATTCGGACATTGGTCATTCGGTCATTGATTCGGGGATTCTGGTTTCGTCATTCGGGTTTGGGATTTGGGATTTATTTCGGGGATTCGGACTTCGGATTTCGGATTTTCCACTCATGGCTCTGATCGACAAAATCTTCGGCCACAAGAAAACGCTCAGCGAATTGGATCGCACCGAGCTGCGCAAGGAGGAAATTCTCCTCGGCAAGCAGCGCGATCGGCTTTTCAAAAAAATCGAGAAGATCAGCCAGGACAAGCAGCGCATCTTCAAGCAGGGGGCCGAGCAGAAATCGCCGGAGCTTCGCAAGGCCCTGGCCCAGGACTTCGAGCTGCAGACGCAGGAGCAGCTCATGAGCGCCCGCGAGTTGAACCTGCGCAGCAAGGAGCTGATGACCGTCAGCCGGCTGCGCATGGTCAAGGAAAACAACGAGCGTGGCCGAGCCCTCGGCCGGCTGAACGTGACCGACAAGGACGTCGCCCGCATCAGCCAGTGGATCGAGGACGATTCGGTGACGCAGGACATGTATCAGGAGCGTTTGGACACGCTGTTGGATCTCGGGGCCCAGTCCGACAAGGACGCGATCGCCCAGGCCGGCCTCAGCGGCGCTGGCCAGGAGCTGATGCACCTGTGGGACGAACTGGACCGCGGCTCGATCAAGCACGAGGAAGCCTTCGACGAAGCCGACAAGGCGGTGCGGCGAAGGAACGCGTCGATGGAACAATAGTTGGATGAAATCCGAAATCCGAAGTCCGAATCCCCGAATCAAGTCCGAAGTCCGAATGACCGAATGACGAGCGGCGCTCCGTCCCCCGCTTGCGGTTTCGCAGCGCGGATGAGCCGATAACGCTCGTCACTCCGCACATTGCGAAACCGCAAGCGGCCTTCGGATTTGGGATTTGAGATTTGATTCGGGGATTCGGACTTCGGATTTCGGATTTGACAATCCCGCTCATGAACTCTCTCCGCATCGGCGCCGTCAGCTTCCTCAACGCCAAGCCCCTGATCTTCGGACTGGAGCGGGATCGAGACGTCGACCTCAATCTGGCCGTCCCGTCGGCTCTGCTCGACGGGCTGCGCACGGCGGCATTCGATGTCGCGCTGCTGCCGGTGATCGATTACCAGCTTATGCCCGGCCTGCGATTGCTGACCAGCGGCGGCATCGGATGCGACGGGCCGACGCTCACAGTCCGCATCTTCAGCCCCAAGCCGATCGAGCAGACCAGCATGGTGGCCTGCGACACCGACAGCCACACATCCGTCGCCTTGGCTCGGATTCTCTTCGCGGAATTGTTCGACACGCGCCCCCAGTTCATCGATCTGGACGAGCGCTCTGGCAAAATCCCAAGCCACGCGGCCAGATTGCTGATCGGCGACAAGGTGATCTGCGACGAGCCCGCCGGCCTGGAGCACCAGATGGACCTCGGCGAAGCGTGGAAAAAACTGACGGGTCTCCCATTCGTCTTCGCCTGCTGGACAGCCCGGCCCGATGTCAACTTGGGTGATCTGCCGAGCCGATTGCGGCAGGCGAAACTTGGAGGCTTGGCCAACGTCGAATCAATCATCGCCGCGCACGCCGTTCCGCGCGGCTGGCCCGCGGCCACGGCCCGTCGTTATCTGCTGGAAAACCTCAAGTTCGACATCGAACCGATCCACTTGGACGCGATTCGCCTCTTTCATCGCCTCGCGCACGTTCACGGGGTACTTGAGCGCCCGCCGCGGGAATTGCAGATCATTTTCGCGGAGGCTCCCTGAGGCATCGTTCAACTTGACGCCAAGGGCAAAGTAACTACTGATACTCGCATTCGAGGCCGATCCAGGAGGGGGCGGTCCGCGCCGAGGCGCACCGGGTCGGCATGATTGGTCGATGGCATCCCGTGGAGGTTCGGAGTGAGTCTCGTGCCAAAGGAATGGCGGTCCGTCCACCGACTAATCTGTCTGACAATCTGCTTCGCGCTGATGCCCCGGATCAGCGAGTGCGACCCGGCACCCGCTCAGACTCAACCCGCCGCTCAGAACGTCGATGCCCCCGCCAAGCAGTTGATGGCCGCCGACGGCTTGCTCCAGCGAAATCTGTTCGATCTGGCCGCCGGGGAATATGAGCAGTTTCTCCAGGACAACCCCCATCATCCGCAATCAACCGCCGCCCGCTGGGGTTTGGCGGTCTGCCGCTATCGTCTCGGGCAGTTCGACCAGGCGTTGCCGCTGCTGGCACAGGTGCTGGCAGACGACCAGTTCGCCCAAAAGGACCAGGTTCTGGCGATGCTCGGCTATTGCGAATTGACCGGCAAAAAATACGACGCCGCGGTCAAGCATTTCAGCCAGCTGATCGCTTCCTATCCGCAAAGTCCCCAGACCGATTCGGCGACGCTCTACCGCGCCCAGGCGCTCTACCTTTCCGGCCAACCCCAACCCGCCGCCGCCGACGCCGCGGCATATCTGCAAACCCACCCCAACACGTCCGACTCGCCGACCGCCCTCTATTTCCTGGCCCTCTCCCAGCACGCGCTCGGCCAGAACGATCCGGCCCTGCAATCCCTGGCTCGCGTGAGCCACGATTTCCCCGATTCGCCGTGTCACTTCGACGCGGTTCTGCTCAGCGGCCAGGCGTTGGAGGCAGAGAACAAAATCGAGCCGGCCGTCGAGCAATATCGTCAGCTCGTCACCATCGCGCCGGCTGATCGTCAAAGCGACGCCCATTACGCCTTGGGCGCGGCCCTGCTAAAAGCCGGCAAGCTTGCCGAGGCGGAAACGGAATTGACCGCCGCCGCCGATTCATCGAGCCCGGCCAATCGTCCGCAGATCTTGTTCTACCAAGCCGTCTGCCTGATGGAGCAGTCGAAGTTCCAGGAGGCTCTCAAGGGTTTTGATGGTTTGCCCGCACAATCGGCCGAGACGTTGTACCGCTCCGCCTATTGCCTCCACCAACTCGGCAAATACGCACAAAGCCACGACCGCTGCCAGCAAGTTGCCAAGCTGCCGCCTTCCGACGTGACGCAACCCGCGGCCCAGCTGGACGCGGAGAATCTTTTCCTCCTCGGCAAATACGCCGACGCCCAATCGGCGTTTGACGCGCTGATTCCGCAAACCAAAGACCCGCAGCGGCAACTGCTCTTTACGCTCCGCGGCGCGCAGTGCGATTATTTCACAGGCAAATTCGCACAAGCCGTTGTCCGCCTCGCTCCGCTGGCGGACGATCCGCGCGTCGCGCAATCGCCGGAATTGAGCCAAGCCCTTTTCCTGCTCGGCGACGCCGAATTGCAGCAACGCAAGAACGGCCAGGCCGAGGCGGCCCTGAAGAAATTTCTGACAACCGCGACCGGCGACACGCGCCAGGCGCAATACAAGCTGGCCATCGCCGAGCTGCGCAACGGTGACGGGGATTCCGCCGTCGCAACATTCCAATCGCTGGCCGCTGGTCCGCTCGATTCCCCGTGGGCGCAGCGCGGCTTGCTCGAGCTTGGCGAGCTTCGCTACAAAGCCGGTCACGCCGACTCCGCGGTCGATGTGCTGAGCAAGCTGCTCGCCACCCACCCCGCTCCGGCATTGGCGGCTTCCGCGACGTATCTTCTCGGTTGGATCGCCTTCGACGCCGGCCGATACGCGCAAGCGGCCGAGCAGTGGAAGTTGGTGAGCGAAAAATACGCCGATCAATCCGCCGCGGCGGATGCCGAGTTTGAAGAGGGCATCGCCCTGCAACGGGCCGGCCAGCCGGCCGAAGCGGTGGCGGCCCTCAAATCGTTTGCCGCCGGGCATCCGTCGTCGGCCGATGCGCCGCAAGCTTTGCAGCGGGCCGCGGCGATTCTCACCGGCGAAGGGCGCGACGCCGACGCCGAGTCGATCCTCGCCGCCCTCGCCAAGGACCCCGCCGCGTCCGACAGCGTGCTCTATGACCTCGCCTGGTCGCAGCGCAAGCTTTCGCAAACCGCGGCGGCCGAGGAAAGCTATCGGCGGATCATCACCCAATATCCCAACAGCACGCTCGCGCCCCTTGCCCGCACCGAGCTGGCCGAATTGCTTTACGCCGACAACAATTTCGCTCAGGCCGCCGCGATGCTCTGGCCGGTGGTCAGCGACGACAAGGCGGACCCCAAGGTTCTCGCCGCGGCGAGTTATCGCCTGGCGTGGTGCTATCAGAAGCAGGGCGACTACGACAAAGCCGCCGACAGCTTCCGCGATTTCGCATCCAAATTTCCGACCGACGAGATGGCTCCCTCGGCCCTGCTCCAAGCGGCACTGGCCGACTCCGACGCCGGGCGCGACGAGGCCGCGCAAAAAGAGCTGGCCGACATGCTCAAGCGGTTTCCGCAGGACAAGGACGCGCCGGTGGCAATGCTAAAGCTTGCGGAGGTTCAGGCAGCGCAGAATGATTTCGCCGGGTCGCTGCAATCCAGCCGGGATTTTCTGACCAAGTATCCCTCGTCGCCGCTCGCCTATCGGGCGCAGTTCAGCATCGGCTGGGCACTGGAGAATCAACAGAAATACGACGAGGCCCGAACCCAGTACCAGATGGTCATCGCCGCCACCAACGGCGAGACCGCCGCGCGGGCGCAGTTCCAGATCGGCGAGACTTATCTGGCCCAGCAGAAATATGAGCAAGGCGCCACCGCACTGCTGGCGGTGGAAGACGTGTATGCTTATCCGAAATGGTCCGCCCGCGCCCTCTTCGAGGCGGGGCGGGCCTTCGAGCAACTCAAGCAGCCCGAGCAGGCCAAGGTGCAATACACGCAGGTGCTGACCAAGTACAAAGACGCCCCCGAAGCCGAGTTGGCCCAGGGGCGGCTCAAATCGATCAACGGATCATGAAACCAAAAACCGCAACAATTCCGAACCGCGGCGTCGCCGCTTCAGCGGCGATATATCTCAGCAATTCGTAAAGGATGGACCGTGAAAAAACGATTCCTTGTCCCGGCGATTCTCGCACTCACCCTCGCCGCCACCGCCTGGGCACAGCAGCCGCCCGCGGCTGCTCCCCCCGCGGCGCAGCCGCCGCCGGTTCAGACCGGCATTCCCGCGATCGACCTGTTCTTCCGCGGCGGATTCTTCATGTATCCGCTGGCCGGTTGCAGCGTATTGGCGGTGGCGATCATCATCGAGCGCTTCCTGGCCCTGCGCCGCAGCCAGGTGATTCCCCGGCGATTTCTGGCCGGGCTCAAAGCCGCGGCCCCAAACCTGCGAGAGGACCGCGGGCGCGCCCTGCAGTATTGCCAGATTCACGACTCGCCGCTTGCCCGAATGCTGGCGGCGGGGATCAAGCGGCTGCCGCGCGGATTCGTCGCCGCGGAGCAGGCCATCGAAGATGCCGGCGCCAACGAGGCGCTCAAGCTCCGCCGCAACATGCGGTTTTTGTATGCCCTCGGAAGCGTCGCCACGTTGCTCGGGCTGATCGGAACAATCACCGGCATGATCCGCGCCTTCCAGGCCGCCTCCGTCGGCGGAATCGGGCGGGTCAACGAGCTGTCCACCGGCATTTACGAAGCGATGGTCAACACCTTCGGCGGTCTGGCGGTCGCGATCGTGGTCACGATTTTCTATTACTTCTTCGTCGGCCGAATCGAGCGGCTGATCAGTGAGCTGAACGACCAACTGGCCAATTTTTCCGACGAGTTCGGCTTCAATGCCGAGTCCACCGCCGAGCTGCGAACGACCTCCACCCTGTAATTCTAAAGCACCCATGCGAATTCGCGATCCGATGCACGATCAGGAAGAACCATACAACCTGGTTCCGTTGACGGACATGGTCTTCAATCTGCTGATCTTCTTCATGGCGGCGACGACCTTCGCGCAGGTGGAGAAGGAGATGGGCATCGAGTTGCCGCGCACCTCGGCCCTCACGCCGCTCTCCGCGCCGCCAAAGCAACTCATCATCAACATCCGGCAGGACGGCATGCCAATCGTCTCGGGCAAGACGTACACCGTCGATGGCCTGACGCCGCTGATTGTTTCGCTGGTGAAGAACGACCCGGACGGGGCGGTGATCATTCGCACCGACGAGCGGACTGTGATGCGGCATTTCGCCGACGTGACGCGGCTCTGCAAGCAACTCGGCGTGCGCGAGGCGAAGATCGTCTATCTCGAAGATCAGCCGCCATCGGCGGGGCCGTGAGAAAAACGGAGAGCCATTGCCAGGCGTGACTCCCAGATTTCGCCCGCTCCCGGTGAACGATGCTCCGCGACCACGCGGAGCGCGCCGGCTCTTGATTCCGACGCTGCTGATCGCCGTGGCGGCAGGATCGGCGTGGTGGTTGTGTGGATCCGACGGACGCGAAATCACCGTTTTCGGTGTGACCCGATCGCTGCCGCGCCTGGGGTGGGGGGCGTGGATGATGCTTGGCTCGCTGGCGCTGTTGCTGCCGCTGATTCTGCTCCTGCGCGGCCCCAGCCAG
>Ga0302325_10021999_pt1 | contig 13348 bp, 11 predicted proteins | sample Palsa_T0_2_FD_201948 | JGI IMG/M metagenome (GOLD analysis project Ga0302325, IMG submission 201948) | Peat permafrost microbial communities from Stordalen Mire near Abisko, Sweden - Palsa_T0_2 | ecosystem: Environmental > Terrestrial > Soil > Palsa > Peat permafrost | place: Sweden: Abisko... | reverse complement strand
AGGATGGACCTTGTGCGAAATGTCGATGGTTATGAGAAGGAGCGTCCGTCGGTTCTCGACAAGATGATGGGGTTACATTCGCGATGGAGAGAGCTCTACGGGCAACTGATCAATCGCACTCCTGAGAAACTTTGCCGTTTGTTCGCGGACGAATATATGCGTCAGTTACAAGATCGGCTCGGCTACCGCTTCTTCGGCGAGCAGGTCATGAAGAGCGGGAAAAAGCCTCTGTACCGAATCATCTTTGCCTCGAAGAACAAAAAAGGATTGGAATTTTGGGACAAAGTCACCCAAAAGGATCGCGGTGGCCAAACTGAACTTTTCGAGCCCGAGGCATAACTCGTCCGACCAAAGTTGGCGGACTTCGCCCCGGCAACTCACCGCGTGTTCGACCCCATCGGCGTCAGCACGTTCAGCCGGCCGCGCTTGATCGTGAGGGGCACCGCCGTCTCTTCCGGGCATCGGACGGCGAATTCATCATAGTATTTGTTGATGAACGTGCGGGTGGCCCAGGCGGTGCCGTCGGCGAGGCCGCAGATCGTGGTGCCGGGCATGATGCCCTGGGTCTTTTCCAGTTCCATCAGCATGTCGATGTCTTTTGCCCGGCCCATGCCGTCCATGATGCGATTGAGGATCTTGTGCATCCAGCCGGAGCCTTCGCGGCAGGGAGTGCATTGGCCGCAGCTCTCGTGGGCGTAAAAGCGGACACAGTTGCGCAGGGCGGCGACCATGTCGGTGTGCTCGTTCATGACGATCATGCCCGCGGTGCCCAAGCCCAGGCAGCCGCCGCGGAAGCGCACGTCGTCAAAATCGAGTTTGATGTCGAGCTCGTTTGGGCCGAGAACGCCCATGGAGATTCCGCCGCAGATTGCGCCTTTGTACTTGCCGCCCTTCATGCCGCCGGAGAGTTCGTTGATGGCAAATTCCAGCGTGATGCCCAGTTCCTGCTCGTAGACGCCGGGCTTGTTGACGTGGCCGCTCATGCCGTAGAGCTTGGGGCCGGGGGAGCTCTTGGTCCCCATCGATTTGAACCAGTCGGGGCCGCATTCGATGATCGGAGGAACCAGGCAGAGCGTTTCGACGTTGTTGATGACCGTTGGCCGGGCGAATGCGCCGGCGATCGCGGGGAACGGCGGCTTGTTGCGCGGCCAGCCGCGCTTCCCTTCGAGACTTTCGAGCAGGCCGGTCTCTTCGCCGCAGATGTAGGCGCCGGCGCCGCGATGGACGAAACACTCCAGCTTGTAATCGGTGCCGAGCATCCCGCGCTGTCCGAAGATCCCCTTTTCGTACGCCTCGGCAATCGCGCGCTCCAGCACTCTCGCCTGGTGGTGATACTCGCCGCGGATATAGATGTAGGCGATGTCGCACTGCGTTGCCCGGCTGGCGATGGCGATGCCTTCGAGCATCAGATGCGGATCGAAATCGATCAGATAGCGATCTTTGAATGTGCCGGGCTCCGATTCGTCGGCATTGACCGCCATGTAGTGCGGCCCCTTCTTTTCCTTGGGGATGAATGACCACTTTTGCCCGGCACTGAAACCCGCGCCGCCACGGCCGCGCAGGCCGCTGTCGAGCACGGTCTTGATGATGGCTTCCGGCGCCATCTCCAGCGACTTTTTCAAAGCGGCATATCCGCCGGTGGCGACGTAGTCGTCGTACCAGTGAACCTTGCGCTTGGCGGGATCAGCATCAATTCGCTTGGTGAGGACGGGTTCGGTGAAAGCCATAATATTTGCCTGACCTCAAAAGGTTGTCAGTTCCGCGCGGGTCGCATGCCTCGTGGCATGGGCGTCCCGCCCATGTTAGCGGCGCGATGCTAAAGAGAATGTGGGTATCAGAAGTTCTCCTTCTTCCACATCGCGGACACGGGCGGGACGCCCGTGCCACGGAGATGGATTCTGCTGAACGGCGGCTAACTTTCAATCTTCTTTCCGGGAACAACCTTCTTTTGTGGGTCGACGATCACTTCGTCGATCACGGTTCGCCGAAGTGTAATGCCGGGCTGATTTGGAATCTGCTGCTCCTGGACGCGATTGTCGCGATAAATTGTCTTTGGGCCCGCGGGGTCGGTTTCCACGGCTTTTTTGACGTACCCCACCTGCCGGCCGAGCCAACCCCAGAAACCTTTGCCGTGCGGCGTATTCATGGGTAGTCGCTAGGTTCGATGCCGAACTCTCGCTGGGCCAGTTGCAGCGCATCATCTCGGGAGGGATGCCAGGTGTCGCCGACGAATCCGCCATCGGCATCCATGCGATAGAACACCCAGCTTCCCGCCTGCTCCTCAATCACCAGCCGTGACACCATGCCGATTTGCGGGCGAACCCCTGAGCCGCGCACGGATCCGAGATTCATCGCCGCGTGCGGCAGACAATCATTGCTGGCCGGCATCGGCTTTTTCAACATGATGCTGATTTTGCCTGCCATTTCGTAGTCCTCACGCATGTCGGGCAGTGTCGGACACCGGTTCTAACTGGGTCTGATCATTGTGGCAGATTGCTCACGGTTCGCGTCTGGGGATCGTAATTGTCAATGAAACGCTTGATCTCATCGATTGTGCTATCGCTGTGGCCGAAGCTCATGATGGCGTCCTTCGCTTTGGCCTTGTCATACCCCATCACCGATTCCTGATAAGCGGCAACGAACATGGCGGTGCGCCGCACGCCCTGCGCGCAGTGCAGCAAGACGGGCTGGCTTGTCGGGCTCTGGGCGATCTTGAGAAACGCCTGGATATCATCACTGCTGGGCCATCCGCCGAGCTTCACGGCGATCCGCTGATAATGCACGCCAAGGTCGGTCAGATACCCCGGCTCCTGGGCGAACTGCGGCTTGTTCGGATCATGCAGCTCATTGTCGTCAATGAGGCTCACCACGGTGTGGGCTCGCACCCGCTGCACCGCCACACCCAGCTCATGAATCGAACGGGCTCCGTCGCGATACAAAATGCCCGGCTGCACCGTGGCGAGGTGATACGTCGCGGTCAGGTAGTGCCATGCCAGCCCGAGGCTCAACGTGGCTACAACGATGCACACCAGCGCGACCCGACGCGCTCTCTCTTTCGCGTTCGCATCGTCACCATCAATGGTTTGCATCTTCCCAGGTGATCGTTGGGTCTTTGAAGTCGTGGGGCTCTTCCGGCAGCTTCTCGATCAACTCGTCGATCATCTGCACGGTCACGTCTTCATACAGCACGTCATTACACAAAACCGCGGGCGCCGTGCCGCAGGAACCGAGACATTCAAGCTCGATGAGCGTAAAACGCCCATCGGCGGTGGTTTCGCCCAGTTCCAACCCGAGCTTCTGCTGCAGGTGCCCGGTGATCTCCCGAGATCCGCAGATTTCGCAAGAGAGCGATCGGCAGACCTGCAGGAGATATTTCCCCTTCGGCTTGAGCCAGTATTCCTCGTAGAACGTCGCGGTATCGAGCACCTCGGCCGGTGCAAGCTCCAGAAACGCCGCGATTTCTTCCATCGCCTGCGTCGGAATCCAGTTGTATGCGTGCTGCACCGTGTGCAGCGCCGGCAGCAACACCGCCCGCTTGGTCGGATAGCGTGGAAAATACTTGCTCGACAGCTCGTGCTTCATCTCTTCGGTGAGATACGGCTGGTCTCGCCTTTCGACGGTTGCGGTACGACGGTTTTCGGTAATCCAGGCCATAGAATTCTCTTTCGCTACGAGGCCATACAATGGCCCGATTCGCTTACTTCTACCAACGAGTATCCGTTTCCCAGGTGCCGCAACACTTCAGCAAATGTCATAGAGAGCAGTGACCGCATTTTGACAGTCCTCATATTTCCGAATCGCAACCAAACTATTTGTGGCGGCGGGCCCAGTCGTCTCACGAGTATGGGAAAATCTTCATCCTTGGTCACAATCACGATCTTGCCAAATCGCCTTGCGGCGGCAAACAGTTGTTCATCCTCCGCATCACGCAACCCGATTTCCTTCAGCGTCACTGCCGTGACATTAAATGTCGAGCCGAGCCAAGGCGTCAGCGTCGGATCAAGATGCGCATCGAGCCATAGAGTCACGCCAACCTCATTGCGCTCGATTGGCTTGCGCGGCCGCAAAAAGCAGCGCCGCACGCACGTCCTCCAGCTCAAGATCCGGAAGCTGCGTTACAACCTCTTCGGGCGATAGCCCATCGGCCAGAAGCTCCAGGACGTCCATCACGCGGATGCGCATTCCGCGAATGCAGGGCTTGCCGCCGCACTGCTTCGGATTGATGGTGATGCGCTCGAGTACTGCCATTGGGCACCAGTTTCTATCGATCCAACTCAGCCGCGATGACGTTGATGCTTCCCAGAACGGCGACGACATCGCTGATCATGTGCCCTTCGATCAGCTTGGGGAAGACCTGGTAGTTGATGAAACTGCACGGCCGGGTTCGGGCGCGCCACGGAACATTTTCCCCGGCGCTGGCAATGTAATATCCCAATTCGCCGTTGGCGCTTTCGATGCAGCCATAGACTTCGCCCTTGGGCGCCGAGAAGCCGCGGTTGGTCATGATCAGCTCGAAGTGCTGAATGAGCCCTTCGATGCTGCTGTAGACCTGCTCCTTGGGCGGGAGCACGTCCTTCCCCTCGGGGCTGACGTTCACCGGGCCGGACGGAATGTTGTCGATGAGCTGGCGGATGATGTGCAGGCTCTGCTTCACTTCCTCCAGGCGGACGAGATAGCGGGCATAGACGTCGCCGGTGGTCATCACCGGAACCTGGAAATTCACCGCGGGGGATCCCGACCCGTCCCAATTGTCGGCATAGCAGAGATACGGCTCGTCCTTGCGAATGTCGCGGCGCACACCCGAAGCACGGGCCATCGGGCCGCTGAGGCTCCAAGACATCGCCTCCTCACGGCTGAGCACTCCCACCCCCTTGGTGCGGTCCACGAAGATCCGATTCTTGTTCAGCAACTTCTCGACATCCTCGGCCGCGCGGGGCATCGCTTCATTGACAAAATCCTTCACCATCCGCTTAAACATCGCTTCGTCGGGAAGATCCATGTTGAGCCCCCCCACCCGCGTCCAGCTCGTGTGGAACCGCTGGCCGCTCATGTACTCGACGATGTCGTAGATTTTCTCCCGCTCATTGAACCCGTAGAGAAATGCCGTAAATGCGCCCAGATCCAGCCCGGCGGCGCCAATGCAGAGCAGATGGCTCTGAATGCGCCCCAGCTCGTTGGCGATCGTCCGCAGCACCTTGCAGCGCGGCGTGAGCTCGATCCCCATCAGCTTCTCGGTCGCCAGGTGCCACGCGATCTCATTGTAGATCGGCGCGGAATAATCCATGCGGTCGACGATCGTCACGTATTGGTTGTAGTTGAGGTGCTCGCCGAGCTTTTCGAAGCCGCTGTGGAGATAGCCGATGTGCGGCGTGCAGCGGACGATGCGCTCGCCGTCGAGTTCGAGAACAATGCGCAGCGTGGTATGGGTTGCGGGATGCTGCGGCCCGAAGTTGAGCGTCCAGCGGTTTGCGCCGTCGGTTTCCACTTCGGGCACGTCATCGTCGTCGATAACCGGTGACAATGTATAGGGCATTTCGCAAATCCTTCACAATACCGGCACCATTGCGGCTCCGGGCAGACCGCAGCACCGCGAGGGCGGATTATACCGGTCAATCCCCCTATCGCCAGCGTGCGCGAGAGAAGTTCCCGCGATGTGCTTCCTCTAACTTTAGCCGCCCCCTTGGCCGGCGCGTCGCGCGAGCTAAATTCGCGCAATTGCGCGGATCCGGCGAGCACATTCGCCGGGTGCGTACCGCTCGACGATATCGGTGCACGCGCAGGGCATGCGCTGCGCGCAAACCCAATACCACGCTCAACGGTTACTGCCCGCCCGGCGTGTCCAAGGCGGTGCCGGACAGGATATTTGCCAGCCGGGATTCCAATATGCTGGGACGTGTCGTGGGTTGTTCCTCTTTGCGCAGGGCAACGGTCATTGTGTCATGATCTGCCGACACCCTGCCCGACAACTCCCCCTCTGCCCGCATGCGCTTTTCATTGGCATCAGCTACCTGCTGACGAAGATTATCGCGCTCTGCCGTGAGCTGTCCGGCAGCGTCGGACACGGTTTTGACCTGTTCGGCGGCATGTCGAAGTTCGACTTGCGACCGCGTCATCGCGGAGGCTGTCCACCCCACCGCCACGACCAACGCCACCGCCATCACCCCTACCGTGCTCCATGCCATCAACGAGCCTCGCCGCGCAACCCGTGTCTCTTCCCAGGCGCGTTCCGAATCCAGACGCGCCAGCCGGGCATCCTCCTGGGCGGTCTTCACAATTGCCGACGTGGCGCCCAGCGCGAACTGCACCTGATTCTCCGCCTGCCCGGCCACGACAGACAGCGCATCGGCCCCAAGTCCGACACTGTCGGCGATGTCGATCAACACCTCAAGCTGTCCGGCGGCCGTCCGTCGGCTCTCCAACTTACCGCTCTTGATCTGGCGTTCTACCGTCCGAGGATGCACTTTCAACGCTGCGGCAGCCTCGGCGAATGTCACCCATTTGTCTGGCATTGGTCCTCCGTGACCGATCAGTAAAGTAGTCGGAATTGAATTTGACGCGCCTTGATGGCGGGCATCGATCGCCAGCATCCGTGCCAGCGTGGTCCCTTGTTTAGCGTTTTTCTTCCAGTGGTTCAAGAGCAGCGAACGATGCAATCTTAAGAGCACTTCGCCCGATAGTATGACGGGCGAAATGCCAGGAGCGCCGCCAGTAGATGCGGGGCTTCGACCGCATAGCGGCATCGCGCCACACTGCCAACCAGATCTGTCGGACACTTGCCTGACGATACTTGAGAATTTATCGGACGTTGTACCCCAGCCGACATGGCGGGACAAACGCCGGGCATCCGTAACACACCCACTCAAACCAATATACAATTCTCGATGTGTACATATGGTGTGAGTGCGATGCTTTTTGGGATCGTTCCCCTCACGCAATCGACGCCCGGTTCAGCCGAGGGACCAACTCCCTCGCCCGGTACTCCGGGAGAGGGCAGGGGTGAGGGTGATTTCGAGTACCCAAGGCACTGACATAGCGAATCTCTACGCCACTCCCCCTCGCCGTGCCGAATGTCCGGGAGCTATCCCTGTAAAGTCGCGAGCAGCGGTCGCGCCGGAACGGCGATACGGCTGGCTGGCACCATCCGTGGTTGATGCGACAACGTTTATGGGAGCGTCCACAGCCCAGCTGCCGTTTCCCGGCGCGACCAATGGTCGCGGCTTTACAGGGGACATGGGGAAATGCCGGCCGCTTGTGATCCTCGCCCACAACCGTTAGCATCATGCGGTCCTCAACGAGTTCCACGTGGAACTTTATCTGGACGGCATGTTTACTTGGCAATGCGTTCTAACGGGTTGGGAAAGGAGTCCCGCATGTCGAAGTTTCTCAAGCCACGGTTGGGCAGGGGGTTGAGCAGCCTCATTTCCGTCTCCGATCTGCCGGTGGAACGCGAAATTCCATCACAAATCCCGGCTGATCACGAATCTCATGGCTCCGCTGAGCAGCAATTGACGGCCTCGGAATCTGAGCCAACACAGCCATCCCAAGCTGCTGTTCATCAAGGGGACGGATATGCCGAGCTGCCAATTGACGCGATCACCGTGAACCCCCATCAGCCGCGCAGGCAGATGAATGAGGCCACGCTTGCGGAACTCGCCGCCAGCCTGAAGGCAACGGGATTGATCCAGCCAGTAGTTGTCCGCAGGCTGGTGGATGGGTATCAGTTGATTGCTGGCGAGCGCCGCTGGCGAGCCGCCCGGCTTGCGGGCTTGCAGTCAATCCCTGTGATCATCAGGCAGGTCGATGCCTTCACGCAAGCGCAGATGGCTCTGGTTGAGAACATTCAGAGGGAAAACCTGAATCCAATTGATCGTGCCGTGGCCTACCGCGCGCTAATCTCACAACTGGGCCTGACCCAGGCCGAGCTGGCACAACGACTGGGGGAAGATCGCAGCAGCATCGCTAATCATCTGCGATTATTAGACTTATCCGATGCCGTGCAAAAGTCGGTCATTGACGGGCGATTGTCATTGGGCCATGCGAAGCTGCTGGCCAGCGTGCCCGACATTTTGGAACAGGATCGTCTGGCGCAGCTGGTGATGTCTCAGGAGCTGTCTGTACGCAATCTCGAGAGGCTCATCCAGGAGCAGAGAGGCACACCCGCAGAGGCGCCGGCTGGGGCCAATGCGTCCCCGCATCTAATCGACCTGGAAAAAAATCTCTCACGCCAATTGGGCATCCGAGTACAGATTCGCGCTGCCGGGCATAGCAAGACGAAAGGGCGATTGATCTGCCACTTCGCCAATTTGGATCAGTTCGATGATCTGATGGCGCGGCTTGGCCTCTCGACCGAGTAGCGGCAACGCCCGGCATCCTAGTGCACGGTGAATACGGCTGCCGGACAGGATGTCGGACATAAAGTTTCGAAGATCGCGCAACAAACTCCTAGCGAGCGGCGCAGGGATACCGAGGAAGTCAATTGTCATCATGGTTTCCAGATTTTGCGGCCAGCGCGAATCCCGTCCGTAATATGTGGTAACGCATTGATGCTGCTTCACCCGTCGCTGAACATATGCTCTAATCCGCATGGAATTGTCCGGTTGTGAACAACCTGATCGTCCAAGAGCCTATGTCGGGCAACTGTCCACCAAAAAGCTGCGTTTTTGACCGAATCGAAGCGCATTGTCGGACGGTTGTCCGCCAGTTGTCGGCAATGGAATCATCAGCTACAGCCTGAACAATGATCGGATTTGACTCTCAAATTCACGACTTGATCTTCGAGACGGTTGAAAGCTTGATCGTGGTCATCGATCCAACCGGGGTCATTTTGCGCATGAACCCCGCTGCCGAGCGCGTCACCGGATACCGTCTGGCTGACGCCATCGGCAAACATCTTTGGGATGTTTTGATACCGCCAGAACACGGGAAGGCGGCTCAAGAGCGGCTGGCGAAAATTCTCAGCGGTGATTCCCCGCTGAGTTTCGAGCGGCCATGGGTGAATCGCGCTGGAACCCGGCGGCTGATCCGCTGGTCGGTTGGTGTTTCCCGCGATCCAGCGGGGACGGCGCAATTTGTGGTTGCCACTGGAACGGATACGACCGACGTGAAGCGCGCCCAAGGGGCCGAGGAAGCGCTGCGCGATCAGACGCGGTTGCTTCGTTCGGTGCTCGACAGCGTGGGTGACGGGGTTGCGGCCGTCGATGAGGCGGGGAGGCCTCTCATCCAGACCGCCGAGATGCGGCGAATCGTGGGACGGCCTTCGCCTGCGCTGCCGCCCGAGCAGTGGGGGGAATATTTCCATTTTTATCTGCCGGACGGTGTTACCCCCTTCCCTTCGGAGCGTCTTCCGCTGGCGCGCGCAATGAGAGGGGAATCGACCAACGAAGTGGAGATCCAGATCCGCAATCCCGACTGGCCCGAGCCGCACTGGTGCAGCGTGAATGGCCGGCCACTGCGGGACGAATCCGGACGCGTATGTGGTGGAGTGGTTGCCTCGCGAGACATCACGGATCGGAAACGCGCTGAAGGCGAAAGCCGCTTCCGCAAAAGCCTGCTCGAAGCGCAGATGGAAGCGTCGATAGACGGCGTGCTGGTGGTGGATGCCAAAGGCAAGATTCTGTTATCGAACAGCCGCTTCGCGTCGATGCTGGGGATCCCCGAGCACGTCGTCAAAAACGCGATTGACGAATACGCGCTCGCCATCGTGGTCGGACAGGTCGAAGACCCCGACGAATTTCTCGCCCGTGTCAAGTGGCTTTACAGTCATCCCGAGGAACAAAGTCACGAGGAGTTTCGCTTCAAAGACGGCCGGATCATCGATCGGTTCAGTGCGCCGATCCGCTCGCCGCCCGGAGAGGGGGCTCCGATCGTCCATTACGGCCGCGTCTGGATTTTTCGCGACATCACCGAGCTGAAGGTCGCGGAAGCCGCGGCGCGCCGCGGCGCCGATGTGGCCCGAAGCAACGAAGCGCATTTCCGCGATCTGGCGGAGCACACGCGCCGGCTGGCACGCGAAATTGATCATCGCGTCGGCAACAACCTGGCATCGCTGCTGGGTCTGGTCACGGTGGCGCGAACCCGCGCCGCCAGCGTCGACGCGCTCGCCGATGCCATGCACAATCGCATCCTGGGGATGGCGCAGGTGCATCAGTTGCTTCGCCAGGGGAACTGGACCCGCGTCTCACTGTCCGAGCTGATCTCGTCGGTGCGCGGTGCAATCGTGCAGCCGCACGAAAAAGTCAGTTGTGTCCTGGCCGGCCCCGAAATCTGGATCGAGCCCCGGCAGGTTTCGCCCCTGACGATGGTGATCGTCGAGCTGCTCACCAACAGCGCAAAGTATGGCGTCTACGGCCCGGCAGGGGGGCGGCTGGCAATTTCCTGGCGGATCATCCCCATCGAGTCGAAGGGAAACTCGAGGCGGCTGCTGCGCATCTCCTGGATGGAGCGGGGCGGAGCCAACATCACAGGGCCGATTGTTCCCTCGCTGGGAACCGAACTCGTCGAGGGATTCATCACCCGCGAACTGCACGGCCGCTGCGAGCTGCGCTATCCGCCGGACGGCGTCGACCATGTCATCGAGTTCCCGCTTTCGGAGTAAGAGTTTGGGGTTCAGGGTTCAGGGTTCAGGGAAAAGTCCGAATGACGAAACCAGAATCCCCGAATCAAATCCGAATGACGAATGACCGAGTGTCAGGTCGTCGGTATGCCGTATCGTCAGGTTAATTGGCACAGCAGGAGATTAGCGGTCTAAGTTGACGCCGATCGCGGCGTTTCCTCATTTGGGCATTCGTCATTCTGGTTTGATTCTGGTTTCTGGTTTCGTCATTCGGGCTTCTCCTCCCTGAACCCTGAACCCCGAACTCTCTCCGCCCAGTTGCCTTGACGCGATTCAGAAGCGACCATGCGGCGATCATGCCCAAGCTGCTAAAACGTCGTTCCAAGTCGCGCCCGGTGGCGCGCACCGCATTGTCGAATGGAAAGCTCAAGTCGCTCCCGCCGCGCGCACAGGTGAAGGAGCAGGACTGCTGGGACCTGGGCAGTCTGTTCCCCGATGATGCCGCATGGGAGGCGGCCTTCACGGAGTGGTCGGGGAAATTTCCGGAGTATACCAGGTTTCGCGGGCGGCTCGGCGAGAGCGCCGATCTGCTGGCACAATGCCTGGGCTTCGACGCCGCGTTCGATCGCGCCGGCGAGCGGCTGGGCACGTACGCTTTTCTCAAGACGGCGCAGGATCAGGGCGACAGCAAGTATCAGCGGATGAAGGGGCGATACGAACACATCGCCACCCAGGCGGCCGAGGCGTCGAGCTATATCCGCCCCCAGATCATGGCGATCGATCCGGGGAAAATGGAGGAATTTCTCCAGTCCCCTGCACTGGCGGAATGGAAACTCCTGCTCGATCGGCTGCTGCGATATCGCCCGCACACCCTCGGCGGCGGCGAGGAGCAACTTCTCGCCATGCAGGGGCAGATGAGCGAGGCATCCAATCAGATCTTCCGCCAGCTCAACGACGCCGATCTGAAATGGGGACACATCCGCGACGAGAAGGGGGATCGCGTTGAATTGGGACACTCCTCTTTCTCCGCCTTTCTGCAGTCCCCCGACCGCCGCGTGCGGAAGGAGGCGTTTCATCGCTACTACACGCAGTACGAATCGCATCGCAATTCGCTGGCCGCCTCTCTCAACGCCTCGGTGCAGCGCGACGTCTACTACGCCCGGGTGCGGAAATACGAGAGCGCCCTGTCGGCAGCGTTGTTTCACGACAAGGTGCCCGCGACGGTGTACGACAACCTGATCGCCTCGGTCCGCGCCAATCTCCCGGCCGTGCATCGTTATTACGAGCTTCGCAGGAAGCGCATGGGCCTGAAAGACATCCATCAATACGACACCTATGTGCCGATCCTCTCTGATCTGGAGAAACGGCATACGTGGGATCAGGCGGTGAGCGTCGTTACCGCCGCGCTGGAGCCGCTCGGCGATGAATACTGCCGCGAGTTGCAGCGCGGGCTGACCACCGCGCGCTGGTCCGATCGCTATCCGAATCAGGGAAAGCAGAGCGGCGCGTTCTCCAGCGGCACGTTCGACGGTGCCCCGTACATCCTGATGAACTACCAGCCGCGCGTGCTCGATCACGTTTTCACGCTGGCGCATGAAGCCGGCCATTCGATGCACAGCTTCTATTCCGCCAGGAGCCAGCCGTATCAATATTACAACTACACGATTTTCGTCGCGGAGGTTGCCAGCACGTTCAACGAGCAGCTCCTGGCCCGTTACATGATGGCCAAGGCGAAGACGAAAAATGAGCGGGCGTTTTTGATAAACCGGATGATCGACGGCATCCGCGGCACAATCATTCGCCAGACCATGTTCGCGGAGTTCGAGAGACTCACCCACGCTCACGCCGAGAAAGGGGAGCCGCTCACGGTCGATCTGCTGCGCAGCGAATATCGCAAGTTGCTGGACGCCTACTTCGGGCCGTCGTTTGTGATCGACGAAGCGCTGTCGCTGGAGTGTCTGCGCATTCCCCATTTCTACCGCGCGTTCTACGTTTACAAATATGCCACCGGGCTTTCCGCCGCCATCGCGCTGGCCGAGCGGGTCACGCAGGGGGGAGCGACGGAGCTGAACGACTACCTCGGCTTCCTCAAGGGCGGCTGCTCGAAATACCCGCTCGATCTGCTCCGCGGCGCCGGCGTCGACATGGAGCAGCCCGCCGCCGTCGATACCGCGCTGCACATTTTCGATTCGCTGGTGAGCGAGTTGGAGCAGTTGTTGCCGAAGTAATGCCCGCGGGTGGAAAGTGTTCTGCCGTTCACACCGCAGTCTATAATGTTTTTGGATTGTTGCGGCGGCTGCTCGACTGCAACATGCGATGCTTGGGCAACTGGAGAAACGTTACATGACATCAATCACTGTCCCACTTTCAGACGAGCAGATGAAAGATCTGCAAGAGTTAGCCCGGCGCACGAACACCTCACCGGAGGAGTTGGCGCGTGCTGGTCTAACTGAATGGCTTCGGAGCCCGAACAAGGATTTTAGTGAAATAGCGCGGCGTGTCCTCGAGAAGAATGCCGAGCTCTATCGGCGGCTCGCGTGACCCGTTATTTGACGCTGGACGAGGTTTTGGAATTGCACCGTCTTATTCTCGAGCAATCAGGTGGTGCGGCCGGATTGCGGGATCCGGCGGCACTTGCGTCGGCCATTGCTCAGCCACAGATGACATTCGACGGCCACGATTTGTATGAAACTCTTGTCGAAAAAGCGTCGTCATTCGCCTACTCCCTGATCATGAATCATGCGTTCGTTGACGGCAACAAACGGATTGGCCACGCCGCCATGGAAACATTTCTGG
>Ga0302325_10021998_pt1 | contig 13349 bp, 10 predicted proteins | sample Palsa_T0_2_FD_201948 | JGI IMG/M metagenome (GOLD analysis project Ga0302325, IMG submission 201948) | Peat permafrost microbial communities from Stordalen Mire near Abisko, Sweden - Palsa_T0_2 | ecosystem: Environmental > Terrestrial > Soil > Palsa > Peat permafrost | place: Sweden: Abisko... | reverse complement strand
CTGACATTCCCGGAAAGAGGTTGCGCAAGCGCTCCATGTTGCTCGGATCGCCGACGTCCATCGCCGATGCCAGGGTGGCCATGCTTGCACGCGGCTGCCATAGGCCGCTCGCAAGATAGTCGGGGACGGTACGGTTGGCATTATGCGCGAGCACAATATCGCCGATCGGCAGCCCGAGCTTGCGCGCCCAGATGCAGGCCACCGCATTGCCGAGATTGCCGCTCGGTATGATGAACGCGGCGCGTTCGCCGTGCTGCCGAAAGAGCGTAAGGCTGGCCGCGGCGTAGTAAACCATCTGCGGCAGGAGTCTTCCCAAGTTGATGCTGTTGGCCGAGGACAGATCGAAGCGCTCGCGCAGATCGGGCGACTGCAGTGCCTCCTTCACCAGGCGCTGACAATCGTCAAACCTGCCCCGCACCGCGAAAGAGGCGACGTTGCCGCCCCAGCAGGTGAGCTGGCGCTCCTGAGTCGGTGACACGAGTCCCTTGGGAAAGAGCACGGTGACCTGCATACCGGGTCGCTCATGAAAGGCCGCTGCCACCGCGCCGCCGGTGTCGCCGGAGGTTGCGACCAGCATGTTGAGGCAGCGACCGCCCGCGCGTGGCAGGCGCGCAAGCGCAGCGGCCAGGAAACGCGCGCCGAAATCCTTGAAAGCAGCCGTCGGGCCGTGAAAGAGCTCGAGCAGCGATAGCCGCGCATCCGCATCGAGCGTGACGATTGGCGCTTCGAAGCTGAAAGCCTCGCGTGTGATGGCCGCGAGCTCTCCCTCGAGCGGGTCTACCGCGAGGAAGGGTGCGAGCAAGCTCGCGCCGAGGGGTGCAAGCTCCAAACTCTGCGATTGCGCAGCGGCGGGCATCGCGGGCCAGTACGTCGGAACGTAGAGCCCCCCGTCGCTCGCGAGCCCCTGCTGCAGGGCGGCGCTGAAACCTGCGAGGTTCGACGCCTCGCGGGTGCTGGCAAAGCGCATGCCGCTCACGCAATGACTCGCGCGCCGGGCGAATCGATGTCAACCACCCAGGCGTCAACCCCGATTGAAAGACGCTCGAAAGGCGCGCGCATGGCATCAAGCACATCGTCAGCGTGGGCGGCCTGTGCCCAGGCAAAAAGCGCAGGCCCCGCGCCGGAGATGGAGCAGCCGAGAGCCCCCGCGTCGAGCGCGTCGCGGCGCACGTCCGCAAATCCCGGGATCAGCGCCTGGCGCTGCTTCTCGATGACCACATCCTCGAAGGATGCGCGGATCATGTCGAGATCGTCGGTGTAGCAACCGGAGATGAATCCGGCAAGATTGGCCGTCTGCCACACAAAATCGGACAGCTCGACGCTGCCTTTGAGGAGCGCGCGCGCCTGTTTGGTCGAGAGGAACATGTGCGGGTGCACGATGATGGCGCGCACGCCAGCGGGGACCGGAATCTGCTTCACGCGCGGATGATCGATGCCGACCGTCAACACGAGCCCGCCGAAGAGCGAAGCGGCAATATTGTCAACGTGCAGGGAGCCGCTGGCGACCTTCTCGCCCTGCATCGCAAACTTCAGGAGCTCAAGACGGCTGCAGGGCGCATCGAGGAGCGCATTGGCAGCCACCACCGCCGCGACCGCCGATGCTGCCGAGCCGCCGAGGCCCGAACCCAGCGCGATACCCTTGTCGATCTGAATCTCAAAGCCGAAGTCGAGCTGCAAAGCCTCCGCGAGCGCAAGCACTGCACGCCCGGCGGTGTTGCGCAGGGGATCGCGCGGCAGCTCTGCGGCAACGCCGCTCACGCCATGAATGCCGACGCCCGGTGCCGCGCGGCGCGCCGCCGTGACGCGATCCCCGAGAGCATCGACCGCAAAACCCAGGATGTCGAAGCCAATGGCGACGTTGCCGACGGAGGCCGGGGCGAAGGCCGTCGCCCGCCCTGGGGCTGCCGCGTCCTTCAAAGTCGCGCCCCGAGGTATGCCGCCAGGCGCAGGAGGTCGGCAAACACGCCGCCCGCGGTCACCGCGGGTCCTGCGCCCGGCCCCTGCACGATGAGCGGATTGTCGCAGTAGCGGCGCGTGGCAAAGCGCACCACATTGTCGGTCAAGGCGATATTGGCGAAGGCATGCTGCGCATCGAGCTCGGCGACGCCGACCCGTGCCTGGCCGTCGGCGGTGACCTTACCCAAATAGCGCATCACCTTGCCGCGCGCATGCGCCGCTGCAATGCGCGCGCGCATCGCCTCATCGTGGCGCGGCAGCTCGCTCATGAACTCATCAGCCGAGGCGCTCTCGAGGCCCGCCGGCACCAGGCTCTCCACCTTTACGTCACTCATCTCCAGCGGCAACCCCATCTCGCGGCCGAGAATGATGAGCTTGCGCGCGACGTCCAGCCCCGAGAGGTCATCGCGCGGATCCGGCTCGGTGTAACCGCGCTGGCGCGCCGTGCGCACGATTTCCGAGAAGGCCGTGCGCCCGTCGTACACGTTGAAGAGATAGGCGAGCGTGCCGGAGAAGATCCCCTCGATGCTCATGACATCATCGCCCGTCTCGCGCAGATCCCGCAGAGTTTGGATGACCGGCAGTCCCGCCCCCACCGTTGCCTCATACAAATAGTGTGTGCGGCTCAGACGGCGGGCCTCGCGCAGGCTCTGATAGAACTCCCAGTCGGCGCTGTTCGCCTTCTTGTTCGGCGTCACTACATGGATGCCGCGCTTGAACCAGTCAGGATAATGACGCGCGACGGACTCGCTCGCGGTGCAGTCAATGAACACCGTATGCGGCAAGTAGTCCGCGTGCACGTGCTCGACAAAGCGGCCGAAGTCCGCGGCGAGCGGCTGCTCTGCGAGCGCCGTGCGCCACGCCGCAAGATCGATGCCCGTCGGCGCGAGCACCATGCGGCTCGAGGCGAGGATGCCGCGGATGCGCAGGTCGAGATTGAACTCCTGGCGCAGACGCGCACTTTGGGAGGCGAGCTGATCGAGGAGCATGCCGCCCACCGCGCCCGGGCCGATGACGCCGATCGAGAGCGTGTGCGGCGACAAATACAGGCCCGCATGCACGGCGCGCAACGCACGCGTCGCCTGGCGCCCTTCGATGACCACGGAGATATTGCGCTCCGAGGCGCCCTGCGCGATCGCCCGCACATTGACGCTCGCGGATCCGAGCGAATTGAAGACCTTGGCGGCAATGCCCGGCCGGCCGGCCATGCCATCGCCGACCACGGCGAGGATCGCAAGATCAAGATCCATGTCGATGCTTTGGATCTGGCCCTCCTGCAGCTCCCGCTCGAAGGCGGCGCGCACCACGGCGCCGGCGCGCGCCGCCTGATCCTGTGGGATGGCGCAACAGATCGAATGCTCGGAGCTGCCTTGGGAGATGAGAATGACCGAGATGCCCTCCTCGCGCAGCGCGCCAAAGAGCCGGTGCGCCGTGCCCGGGACACCGATCATGCCGGCGCCTTCGAGATTGACGAGCGCCATGTGCTCGATGCTGGTGATGCCCTCGACGGGCAGGAGCGATCGCGGCTGCGCGCAGATGAGGGTTCCCTGCTTCTGCGGCGCAAAGGTGTTGCGGATCCAAATCGGAATGGCGCCACCCACTGCGGGCGCCATGGTCTGCGGATGAATCACCTTGGCGCCGAAATACGCAAGCTCCATCGCCTCGTTATAGGAGAGCGAGTCAATCACGGTGGCATCGGGCACGCGTCGCGGATCGGCCGACAGCACGCCATCGACATCCGTCCAGATATGGATTTCGCGCGCATCAAGGAGAGCGCCAAAAATGGACGCGGAGAAATCGCTGCCGTTGCGCCCGAGGGTCGTCTGCACGCCGCGCGCCTTGCTCGCGATGAAGCCGGTGATGATGAGCGTGCCGGTAAAGCCTGGGTCAACGACCTCGGCCAAGCTTGCGTGCGACTGCGACCACTGCACGGCCGGACCGAGTGATCCCCACTCGACCATCACGACGCGCCGGGCGTCGACCCACTGCGCCCCGCCCGCGCGCAGCCCACGCTCTGCAAAGTATTTGTAGAAGAGCTGCGTCGACCAGATCTCCCCATAGCCTGCAATGAGATCACTCACCTCGCGCGCGGCGCTGCGCGTGAGCTTCACGGTGCGCAGTATCCCCTCGAGATCCTGGCAATCACGGTCAAAGCCTGCGAGGAAGAGCCGCGCGGACGTGGCGTCGAGCAGTGTGTCGGCAATCTGTGCGTGCCGTTCCCGCAGGCGCGCAAGCTCCGCGCCGAAGGCGTCGTCCTGCTGCTCGGCAAGACTGATGAGGCCGAGCAGCGCGTCGGTTACGCCGCGACAGGCCGACAGCACCACCGCCAGAGGACCCGGCGCCTGGGCTTCAATCAGAGTGGCGACGCGCGCGAAGCAATCCGCATCCGCGACGCTCGATCCTCCGAATTTGTGGACGATCCAACGATCCGAACTGGCCATGAAATAGAGGTTTCAGGAAGAATAAAGGCGCTGCGACTGTACTGACGCGCCCCGGCGCACGCAACCTAACGCGTCGCATCAATCCGCAGCGGATACCTTAAGGAGCGCATCCCCATCGCGCACGCGCTGTCCGGCCGTTGCGCGCAGTTCGGTGACCACCCCGGCGGCGGCGGCGGCGAGGGTGTGCTCCATTTTCATCGCTTCCATGACGATGAGCGCCTGACCGCGCGTCACGCGCTCGCGCTCGGCCACCCGCACCGCCAAAATCACACCCGGCATGGGTGCGCGCACGGTACCGTCCGCTGCACTTGCGAGCGCATCGGCGATGGCGCTCACGCGCTCGAACCGATGCCACTCGCCGTCAAGCCAGACCGCCACGCGTTCGCTCTCAATATGCGCGGCCCACTCCACACGCCCGCCTGCCAGGCGCGCGTGTGCTTCAAGAAGCACGGCGCTGCGCGCCGTCACCGTGAAATCCTCGACTGCAATGCACGACCCATTAAGCTCGAGCTGCCAGTGCGCGCCGCGCTGCGTGGCGCGGATCACCTCTGGCGCCTCCCCCGGGCCCTGCAGCCGAATGAGTGCGTACCCTGCCCCATTCAGCGCCCAGGCGTCGCCGCAGCTCCAAGGCGAGTGCACACCTTGTGGTTTGCGTGCCAGAAGCGAGGCGGCGGCGAGTACTGCGGCGCGCCGCGCCTGGAATGCGATTTCAGGCAGAAGCGCCGCGCCGCGCGCGTCGATCAGGCGTGTGAAGAGGCTGCCGGCGCGCACCTCGGCATCGGCTGCGAGCGCAAGAAGTGCCGGGAGGTTAGTCGTCACGCCATCGATGCGGCAGGCGCAGAGCGCGCGGAAAAGGCCGGATAGGGCATCGTCGCGGTCGCTTCCTGCGACGATGAGCTTCGCCAGCAGCGCGTCGTAGTGGATGCCGACGCTGTCACCGGCGGCGATCCCCGCATCGATGCGTACGCGCGCACCCGCCGCCGGCCACACGAGCTCGCTCACTTTTCCGCTCGTGGGCAGAAAGCCGCGGCGCGGATCTTCGGCATACAGGCGCGCCTCAAAGGCATGGCCGTTGGCACGCACTTCATCCTGCGTCAGTGGCAGGGCCTCGCCGCAGGCAATGCGCAGCTGCCATTCGACGAGATCAATGCCGAGAATCATCTCGGTGACCGGATGCTCCACCTGCAAGCGCGTGTTCATCTCCAGAAAGAAGCATTCCTCGCCGTCCACGACGAACTCCATGGTGCCGGCATTCTCGTAGCCGACGGCGCGCGCTCCGGCGACGGCGTAGGCGTGCAGTCGCGCCCGCAGCGCCGCCGACAGGCCAGGTGCCGGGGCCTCTTCGATGACCTTCTGATGGCGACGCTGCAGCGAGCAGTCGCGCTCCAGAAGTTGCAGGCAATGCCCGTGAGCGTCGGCGATGACCTGCACCTCGACGTGGCGCGCACGTTCGATGAACCTCTCCAGCATCACCCGGGCATTGCCGAAGGCGCGCTGCGCTTCGCCGCGGGCCGAGGCGAGCGCCGCAGGTAGCTCGGCCGCTTCGCGCACGATGCGCATGCCCTTGCCGCCGCCGCCCGCCACCGCCTTGATGAGGAGCGGAAATCCGACCTTCTGTGCCTCCTGCGCCAGGCGCGCATCCCCTTGCTCGACGCCGAAGTAACCCGGCACCACGGGCACGGCCGCGTCCCGCATCAGCTTCTTGGCCTCATCCTTCATGCCCATGATGCGGATCGCTGTCTCCGGGGGGCCGACGAACTCGATTCCCGCCGCGCGGCACTCCTTGGCAAACTGCGCGCTCTCGGCAAGAAAGCCGTAGCCCGGATGCACCGCCTGCGCCCCCGTGTCGCGCGCCGCTTTGATCAATGCCGGAATATTGAGATAGCTCTCGGCGGCACTCGCCGGTCCGATGCGGATGGCAGTATCGGCAAGGCGCGTATGCAGCGCGCCGGCATCGGCGTCGGAATAAACCGCGATCACGCGCATCCCGAGGCGCTGCGCCGTGCGCGTAATCCGGCAGGCGATCTCGCCGCGATTGGCGATCAGAAGGCTCTTGAACATGACCGCGGTACGAACGCGCTTCAGAGCTCTTCCTGGAAGAGCTCGCGTCCAATCAGCATGCGGCGGATCTCGTTGGTGCCCGCGCCGATTTCATACAACTTGGCATCGCGCAGCAAGCGTCCGGCAGGGTAGTCATTGATGTAGCCGTTGCCCCCCAGAGCCTGGATCGTATCGAGCGCGCAGCGCGTCGCATTTTCGCTGGCAAAGAGAATGCATCCGGCGGCGTCGAAGCGCGTCGTGCGCCCCGCATCGCAGGAACGCGCAACGCTGTAGACGTAGGCGCGCGAGGCATTGAGCGAGGTATACAGATCCGCAAGCTTCGACTGGATGAGCTGAAAGCTGCCAATCGGCACGCCGAACTGCTTCCGCTCGCGCACGTAGGGCAGCACCACATCAAGGCACGCCTGCATGATCCCGAGCGGCCCTCCGGCGAGCACGACCCGCTCGTAGTCAAGACCGCTCATCAGCACCTGCACGCCGCGGCCGGCCTGATGCAGGACGTTTTCCAGCGGCACGCGACAGTCATCGAAGACGAGCTCGCAGGTGTCGGAGCCGCGCATGCCGAGCTTGTCGAGCTTCTGCGCGGTGCTGAAGCCGGCAAAACCCTTCTCCACGATGAACGCCGTAATACCGGGCGTGCCCGACTGCGCATCCGCCTTCGCATAGACGATGATGAGATCCGCCGACGGTCCGTTCGTGATCCACATCTTGCGGCCGTCGAGAAGGTAATGATCGCCGCACAAAGATGCGGCAAGGCGCATGCCCACGACGTCCGAGCCCGCCTCAGGCTCGCTCATGGCAAGCGCCCCGACGTGCTCGCCGCTTAATAGGCGCGGCAGGTAGCGGCGCTTCTGCTCGGGAGTGCCCCAGCGGCGCAGCTGATTCACGCACAGATTCGAGTGCGCGCCGTAGGACAGACCGACTGACGCGCTCGCGCGGCTGATCTCCTCCATCGCGATAACGTGGTCGAGGTAGCCCAGGCCACTGCCGCCGTATTCCGGTTCGACGGTAATGCCGAGGAGGCCGAGCGCGCCCAGTTCAGGCCACAGGTCGCGCGGGAAGACGTTCGAGGAATCGATCTCTGCGGCGCGCGGGGCGATGAGTTCGGCGGAGAACTCGCGCACGGTCTTGCGCAGAAGGTCGGCGCTCTCGCCGAGCTGAAAATCAAATTCGATCAAGCGCTCGAACTCCTGTCATTGGGATGCCGAAAGTTGTCGGATTCGTCCTCGTTGCTGCGCGATGCGAGGCAGGCAAAGTCCTTCTCCACGACGATGCGCAGATCGACGTCGCCGTAGTGCTGCACGGCATCGAGAGTGACGAGCTCGCTCTCGCACCACTCGCGCGCCGTGTCATCAGGTACCTGGATCTCAATCACGCCAGCGTCGAAGGTCGCGCCGAGCGCGGCTTGGGCCGGCACACGCCGGATTCGATAGACGAGCACGCCCTGCGCGCTGATATGCACGCGCTCCTCGACGCAACCCTGTTGCGCCAATTGCTGCACCTCCCCGCGCGTCAGACGCAGGCGCAGTGAATCGCCTTTCATGCGCAGCTTCACGGCGCGCTCGTGGCATGCGCCGCGCGCGCAAGGATGCGCTGCGCCCGTATGAGATGCGGCCGGTCGAGCATCCGGCCATCAAGACTCAGCACCCCGGCATCCGGCGCGGCGGCGAATGCCGCAATGATTGCCTGCGCGCGCGCAATTTCATCCGGCTGCGGACTGAAGGCGGCATTGATCAGCGCGACCTGCGCGGGGTGGATGGCGAGCTTGCCCACGAACCCGTCACGACAGGCGCGCGCCGCCTCGCGGATGAGAGCCTCGTCATTGCGAAGGTCGACGCATACGCCGTCGAACGCCGGGACCCCGGCCGCACCGGCTGCGAGCAGGCACATCGAGCGCACGAGCTCGAAGGTAAAGGTCAGCGAGCCGTCCGCTGCCCGTGCGGCCGCACCGAGCGCGGCGGATAGATCCTCCGCGCCCCACGTGAGACCTGCGATGCGCGCATTGGCGGTACTCGCGTAGTCGCGCAACGCAAAGAGCGATTGTGCAGTCTCGGTGGCAATGATGAGGAGCTTCGTCGCGCCCACCGGCCGATCGTGTTCGAGTTCCAGATGCGCAAGCAATCGGGAAACCTCCAAGGCCTCGCGCGCGAATGACACCTTGGGAAGGACGATGCCATCGGGAGCGCCCGGCATCACGGCCTCAAGATCTTCCGAGAGCTTACCGCTTGCGAGGCAGTTGACGCGCACCCACATCTGCTGCGCGCCGCGCTGGCGATGCGCGCCGAGAAAGTCGCGCACCCGCGCGCGCGCCTGTGGAAGAAGCTCCGCCGTGACCGAGTCCTCCAGATCGAAGATCAACGCGTCCGCCGCGCTCGCCACCGCCTTCTCCTGCTTGCGCGCGCTGTCTCCCGGGACAAAGAGCCAGGACCTGATGGATGCAATGCCGCTCATGCCGGCTTCTTCAGCATGAGCGCCGCACGGCGGCAGGATGCGACCTCCTCGCCGCGCTGATTGAAGGCGCGCTGCTCGAAGGTGACTATCCCTGAGTCGGTTCTGGAGCGGCTCTCGCGCTTGGCGAGCACGAGCGTTTCGGCCCGCAAGGTATCGCCCACGCGCACGGGCTGCGGGAACTTGACCTCCTCCCAACCTAGATTGCCCAAGGTCGTGCCGTAGGTGGTGTCATACACCGACAGGCCCACCAGAAGACCCAGCGTAAAGACGCTGTTAACGATGCGCTCGCCGAAAACGGTGCCCTTGGCGTATTCGGCATCCAGGTGCAGCGCGGCGGGGTTCATGGTGAGCGCGCTAAAGAGGAGGTTGTCGGTCTCCGTGACGGTACGGCGCACGGCGTGCTCGAATCTCTGGCCGACCTCGAATTGCTCGAAATAAAGTCCCGACATGACCGGCATCGCTCCTCGAACGCCAGTTTAACAGCGCCCACGCTGCCGCATCGGGCTCATAACCGCAAGCCGCGGCCCCCAAACCAACGGGTATTTACGGCCAGCAGCACAGCGCCCGTATATTCGGGGCAATGTACCGTTACGACGACATCGATCAGACCCTGGTCGCCGAGCGCGTCGCCGAGTTTCGCGATCAGACGCGCCGTTTTCTCGCCGGCGAGCTCTCGGAGGACGAGTTTCGGCCGCTGCGGCTGCGCAATGGCCTCTACATCCAGCGCCATGCGCCCATGCTGCGCATCGCCATCCCCTATGGCCTCCTCAGCTCCACACAGCTGCGCAAGTTGGGCGATATCGCGCATCGTTATGATCGTGACTACGGGCATTTTACCACCCGCCAGAATCTGCAGTTGAACTGGCCGACCCTCGCAAGCGTTCCCGACATCCTGGCCGACCTTGCCACGGTACAGATGCATGCCATTCAGACGAGCGGCAACTGCGTGCGCAATGTCACGGCGGATCATCTGGCAGGGGTGGCCCCCGACGAGCTCGACGATCCGCGCCCCTACTGCGAGATCATTCGCCAGTGGGCCACCGTGCATCCGGAATTCACGTACTTGCCGCGCAAGTTCAAGATCGCCGTCACGGGCTCGCCCGCCGATCGCGCCGCCTCCGAGGTGCACGACGTGGGGCTGCACATGCGGCGCGATGCCCAAGGTGAGATCGGCTTCGAAGTCCTGGTGGGCGGCGGGCTCGGCCGCGCGCCCGCGATCGGGCAGGTGATCCGCGATTTTCTGCCGCTTAAGGATCTACTCTCCTACCTCGAAGCGATTCTGCGGGTCTACAACCGCTACGGCCGGCGCGACAACATCCACAAGGCGCGCATCAAGGTATTGGTCAAATCATTGGGGGCGGCACAGTTTCGCGACGAGGTGGAGGCGGAATGGCGCTCCGCGCGCGCCGATGCGCCGCATTTGGCGCAGGCCGAAGTCGACCGCGTGCGCGCATTCTTCAAGCCGCCGCCCTACGAAAGTCTCGCCGACATCGATGTCACGGCCGACCGGGAGCCTAAGTTTCGCGCCTGGTATCGCTACAACACGCGGTCGCATCGCGTACCCGGCTATCGCGCCGTGTTTGTCTCTTTGAAGGCGCATGGCCGGCCGCCCGGCGACATGAACTCGGCGCAAATGGCAGCACTTGCAACACTGGCCGAGGAAGTGAGCTTTGGCCTCATTCGCGTGGCGCATGACCAGAACCTCCTGCTCGCGGACGTGCGCCAAGGGGATCTCTACGCGACCTGGCAGGCGCTGTCCCGCGAGGAACTTGCGACGGCCAACATCGGCACGCTGACCGACATGATCGCCTGCCCGGGACTTGATTTCTGCGGTCTTGCCAATGCTGGGACGATCAGCGTCGCGCGGAACATCCAGAAACGATTTGATGATCTCGACTATCTCTATGATCTGGGCGAAATTGAAATCAAGATGTCCGGATGCATGAATGCCTGCGGCCACCACCATGTGGGACACATCGGCATTCTGGGCGTCGAGAAGCACGGCGAGGAGTGGTATCAGATCACGCTCGGCGGTTCGGTCAATGGCTTCACCGCCTTGGGAGATGTGATCGGGCCTTCGGTGCCGCAGCAGGCCGTGCCGGAGACCATCGAGCGCATCATCGAGGTCTACCGCGAGCGGCGCGCGGAGAGCGAGCGTCTCATCGACACTTATCGCCGCATCGGGATGGCGCCCTTCAAGGAGCGCGTCTATGCGTCGCGTGCTGAAGCAGCGTGAGATCGTCGCCGACGACTGGCGGCATTTCGAGGCGGATGCCGCCACGGCGAGCCACGCGCCACGTCTGATCGTTCCGCTCAAGGAGCTGCGCGCCAACCCCCAAACATGGTCGGCCTATGAGGGGCCTCTGGGTGTGCGCATCGGACCTGCCGACAAGGTCGAAGATTTGGCGGCCGAGCTGCAACGCTGCACGCTCATCGCGATCGAATTTCCCGCACCCACGGAAGGGCGTGGCTACACGCAGGGCCGGCTGCTGCGCGGGCGCTTCGGATTTACCGGCGAGCTGCGCGCGGTGGGCGCGGCAGTCAAGCGCGATATCATCTTCGCGCTTGCGCGCTGCGGCTTTGATACCTTCGAGGTTGCAGCGGGCGAGGATTTGGCCGCCTGCGCCGCTGCGCTCGAGCGCTACACGGTCGCCTATCAGCGCGGCGCACCGGGATCCCCTCCTCTGCGGCAGCGCTTTTCCGCCTGACCTCGTCTAGCGCTGCGGCAGCTCAGTGTCCGCGAAGAGCTTTGCCACCTCGGGCGCGGAATCGAGCCTGTGGGCGCGCTCGATCAGGCGCCGGTCCAGATGCGGCGCCAGAAGCTGAGCAAACTCGTACATATATTTGCGCAAGAGAGTGCCGCGCCGGAAGCCGATCCAGGTTACATGTGGATTGAAGAGATGCGAGGCGTCAAGCGCGACAAGATCTGCATCCTCGGTGGCATCGACGGCCATGCTCGCCACGATGCCAACCCCCAGACCCAAGCGCACGTAGGTCTTGATCACGTCTGCGTCGCGCGCGGTGATGGCGACATTGGGCACAAGGCCGCTCTTCGCAAACGCCTCGTGCAGGGATGACGGACCGGTAAAGCTGAAGGTATAGGTCACGAGCGGATGATTGGCGAGCGCGCGCAGCGTCAAACGCCCGCCGCTTGCGAGGGCGTGAGCCTGCGGGACGATGACGGTGCGCTGCCAGCGGTAGCAGGGCATGATCGTCAGGTCCGCGAAGAGCTGCTCTGAGCCTGTGGCGATTGCACAGTCGATGCGATCCTGCGCCACCATCTCAGCGATCTGCTCGGACGTGCCCTGATGAAGGTTCAAACGCACGTGCGGATAGCGACTGCGAAACTCGCGAATGACGTCCGGAAGCACATAGCGCGCCTGGGTGTGGGTGGTGCCGAGCGATAAGCTGCCACGCCCCTCGTCGCGCAATTCGGTTGAGAGGTCGCGGATGCTCTGAGCTTCCTGCAGGATCCGCAGCGCCCGCTCGATCACCTGCTGACCCGCCGCGGTGATGCGCGTCAGATTGCGCCCCTCACGCACGAAAATCTGAAAACCAAGCTCGTCCTCGAGAAGTTTGATCTGCTTGCTCACGCCCGGCTGCGAGGTATGCAGCTTCTGGGCGGCCGCCGTGATGTTAAGTCCGCTCTGCGCGATGGCCGCAAGGTAACGCAATTGGTGCAATTTCATCGAATTCTCAACCCGTCTCATCGGATGCGCGACAGCGCGCAGCCTAGCGCAAAGCCATAAAAATTTCGTAACCGCTCTATAACCGGCGCACACCCGCTCAGAAGCAATGGTTCGTTCCGGGAATAAGCCTGGGTGGCTATATTTCTGGGCATGGGCGAGGTACTCACATTGGATCTGGAGCACAAGGCTCACCGCGTTCGCCAGCTCCTGGCCGCGGGGGTGCGTGAGCATGGACGGGTCGTCTACGCCAATAGCCTAGGCTCCGAGGCGATGGTGCTCACGGACATCATCGCGACGCACCTACCAGAGATTGAGATTTTCAGCATCGACACCGGACGGCTGCCCGAACAGACGCACGAGTTGCTCGCGCGCCTGGAAGAGCGTTTCGGACCGCGCATTCGGCTGGTGTACCCGGACGCGCAGGCACTGCAGAGCTTGAGCGCCTCCCAGGGAGTGAATGGCTTTCAGAGGAACGTGGCGGCGCGCCTGTCGTGCTGCGAAGTGCGCAAGGTCGAGCCCTTCAAGCGCGCGATTACCGGTTTCAAGGCCTGGGTGACTGGCGTGCGCCGCGAGCAATCCGCCACCCGCGCGCAGGGCGTAGCCGAGGAATGGGATGCGCAATACGGGCTCTACAAATTGAGCCCGCTCCTCGATTGGACCGAAGAGCAGATCTGGCAGTACATCCGCGCACGCCGCCTTCCCTATAACACTCTGCACGATCGACAGTATTCGAGCATCGGCTGCGCGCCCT
>Ga0302325_10021997_pt1 | contig 13349 bp, 10 predicted proteins | sample Palsa_T0_2_FD_201948 | JGI IMG/M metagenome (GOLD analysis project Ga0302325, IMG submission 201948) | Peat permafrost microbial communities from Stordalen Mire near Abisko, Sweden - Palsa_T0_2 | ecosystem: Environmental > Terrestrial > Soil > Palsa > Peat permafrost | place: Sweden: Abisko... | reverse complement strand
AGGCGGCACACCGGCGCGAGTTTGTACTGCCGCGCCATGTCCTTCGGCACGAGATTCTGGACGTCCTCGGGCACGCGCACCTTCGAGAGATTGATGGGCGGAACATCCAGGCAGCGCCCCATCGAGATGACCATGTCCTGCTCTGTGACGTACTGCTTGTCGGTCAGCAGCTTGAGCAGCCGGCCGCCCTGCTTCTTCTGCAAGTCCATCGCTTCGGCGAGCTGGCTGGGCAGCAGCAGCCCATCTTCGATCAGCACGTCCGCGATGCGTTCGCCAAAGGATTTGATGCTCATTTTTCGATCCGGAACGTATCGCCCAGAATCTTGATGATGGCCTGCGGCGCGGCCAGGTGCCACTGGACGCTGTAGTCGAGCAGTTGCTGCACGGCTTCCTTGCCGAGCGCATCGAGCGGGTTCGCCATCGCCACCATCACCGTGCGGCTGATGATGTCGAAGGGCACAATCAACCGCCCGATGCTCAAGCTCTCGGGCAGCATTTTGATGATGGAACGGTCAACGTCGTAATATTCGAGCGGAATGTAAGCAAATTTTGACCGGTCCACGATCCCCGCGAGCAGTATCTCCTGCTCGATCGCGCCGCGGCGGCAAATCTCATCGACCAGGGAAGTCGCCAGGACGTTCTGCCCGAGGTCCTTGTTCTTTTTCTGCACCCGTTCGAGGGCCGAACTGACCACTTCTTCCGTGACCAGCCGATGCTGGATGAGGAACTTGGCCAGGGCCTCATTGCCGTCGTCCGCGAGATTGAGGTTGAGTTGTTCGGTCTGCAACGCCAGCCGCATGCCGCTGCTCCCGTCCGGCCGCATGGTCGCGGCCGTCGTCATGAGCGTTCCGCCATCGGAGGCGATCGTCCGGAAATCGAGGTTGATCGAACTGGGCGCGGGAATCGACGCGGGGGCAGGCGCGGGCGCGTTCATCGCCGTGCCATTGGTCGACGGCTTCAACTGGCCGCTCTTTTGCAGCTTGTCCTCGACATCGCCGAGCGCCGCAATCACTTCCGCATTGTCGGGGTCTTTTTGCAGAATGCCTTCGTACTCCAGCATCGCGGCCGAATATTGCCCGAGTTCCACGTAGGTGTCCGCCAGCCGCCGCGCCACCGATAGCGCCTCCTTCTGCTCGCCAACGCGCTGATACGCATCCTTGAGAATGTCCATCGACTGGCAATCCTGAGGATTTGCCTGAGTGATCACCTCAAACATCTCGATGGTTTGCAGGATTTGCTCCTGTTCTTCAGAGGATAAGGTGGGCGGACTGACACTGAGCATAGGCTGGCCACAGAGTAGCTAATTGTGTGCCTTTCGCCAGTATCTCCGAAGAATGAGAATCCGCGGCGTGGAAAAAACCGTTGCGTGGCTCCGCGACCGCGTTTATACGAAGCGTGTGAACTCCTCCCCGCATTGGTGGCATCTCTAGACGGGCCCACGGCTCGCGCACATCGCGCGAACCGGGTCGTCGCCACCTCCGCGCGCCGAACTTTCGCCCGATGATTCAGCCCGAATCGTCGGGCTTTTTGTTTCCCTTTCCCCGTTCATCTCTCAGATTTCGCCCACTTCGACCATGACTCTCCCAAAACTCAATTACACCGCTGACGGCCTCATTCCCGCCATTGTCCAGGACGCTCGATCGCGCCGCGTCTTGATGATGGCGTGGATGAATGAAACCTCGATCCAGCGCACCTTGGAAACCGGTCTGATGCACTTCTGGAGCCGTTCCCGGCAAAAATACTGGCTCAAAGGCGAAACCAGCGGACACACCCAAAAAGTCCTGCGCTGGTCCGCGGATTGCGACGCGGACACCCTCCTTTTCGAGGTCGAGCAGACCGGCGGCGCCTGCCACACCGGCTACGAAAGCTGCTTCTTCCAGACGTTTGCCCTGGACGGAGCCCCGCGGGAAATCGCCGAACCCAAAGTTTTCGACCCGGAAAAAACCTACGGAGGCAATTAGCATCCAACATTTGGTCGGGTCCCGCCCCGCAGACCACCCGTCTCCCACTCGCGCCGCAGGCGCCGCGCATCTAAATGTTTAATCTTAAATCCTAAATGCGCCCCACCCCCCTCCACCCCTCCCTCGCCGAATTCCGCGCACTGGCACAGCGCGGGAACCTCATCCCGGTTTTCACCGAGCTGATCGCCGATGCGGAATCGCCGGTTTCCGCCTTTCAGAAGATCGATGACGGTGGCTACTCATTCCTCTTTGAGTCGGTCGAAAAGAGCGATCAGGCGGGCCGCTATTCCTTCGTCGGGTCCCAGCCCCGCATCACCTTTGAGAGTCGGGGCCTGACGATTCGCATTACTGACCAGGGCCAGGTTTGTGAATTCCAAACCACGCGAGACCCCTTGCACGAACTGGAAACCCTCATGCAGCGTTACCGCTACGTCCCCTCGCCCGCGCTTGAGGACTCGCGGTTCGCAGGTGGCGCCGTCGGCTACCTCGGCTACGACATGGTCCGCTTTTTCGAGCCCACCATTCCCGCGCCGCCGAAGGACGAGCTGAATCTGCCCGAGAGCTCTTTCTTCCTTGCCGAAACCCTCCTCATCTTCGACCACCGCACCCGGCGCCTGCGCATTGTCGCCAACGCCTTCGTCGAGAACGGCGAGATCGACGCCGCCTACTCCCGGGCGGCGGAGAAGATCGCGACGCTCGCGGCCCGGCTCAATCAGCCCATCCATCTGCCGCCCATTTTCGTCGATTCCGAGGCGCAACCGCTCACGCCGACTGCGAACACCACGCGCGAGGAATACATGCAGATGGTCCGCGACGGCATGGAGTACATCCGCGCGGGTGACATCTTTCAATTTGTTCCGTCGCAGCGCTTCGAGACGGACTACACCGGCGACCCCCTCACCCTCTATCGTGCGCTGCGTTTTGTGAATCCCTCGCCCTACATGTTCTGCCTGAAGTTTGGTGGCGCCGCTTCGACCCATTCTCCCGCGACCGCGGGATCCAGACAGGCTTTTTCGCTCGTGGGCAGTTCTCCGGAGGTCCACGTCCGAGCCATCAACGGCCGCATCGACATTCGACCCATCGCCGGCACCCGGCGCCGCGGGGCGAATGCCGCCGAGGACGATAAAAACGCCGCCGAGTTGCTCGCCGATCCCAAGGAACGCGCGGAGCATCTCATGCTCGTGGATCTCGCCCGCAACGACGTGGGCCGCGCCGCGCAGTTTGGCACGGTGAAGGTGAGCGACTTCATGACGATCGAGAAATACAGCCACGTCATGCACATCGTCTCGAACGTCCACGGCACGCTGCGCCCCGATCGCAATGCCTACGATGTCATGCGGGCCACTTTTCCGGCGGGCACCGTCAGCGGCTCGCCCAAAGTCCGGGCCATGCAGATCATCAACCAGTTCGAGAAAAGCAAGCGCGGCGTCTATGCCGGCGCGGTCGGCTACTTTGGCTTCGACGGCAACAGCGACTCCTGCATCGCCCTGCGCACCGTCGTCCTCAAGGATGGCAAGGCTTACGTCCAGGCCGGCGCCGGCATTGTCGCCGACTCCTCCCCCGAATCCGAACACCAGGAATGCGTGAACAAAGCCATGGGCATGATGGCGGCGATCGCCAAAGCGATGCGCATTTAGAATGTATGTTACTTGTTATAGATAATTACGACAGTTTCACTTACAACCTCGTGCAGTACTTTGGCGAGTTGGGCGCGGAATTGCTGGTGAAACGCCACGATGAAATCACCCCGGACGAAATCGCCGCTCTCAAGCCGGAGCGCATCTGCATCTCCCCCGGTCCCTGCACACCCAACGAAGCCGGCATCAGCAACGAGGTCATCCGGCGTTTCGGCCCGAACACGCCGCTGCTCGGTGTCTGCCTCGGCCATCAGTGTATCGGCCAGGTTTATGGCGGCGATGTCGTCCGCGCGGGCCGGCTCATGCACGGCAAAACCTCGCCGATCCTGCACCACGGTGCCGGGGTCTTCGCCGGCCTGCCGAATCCCTTCGAAGCCACGCGCTATCACTCGCTGTTGGTGAAACGCGAGACTTTTCCCGACACCCTGGAAATCACCGCCGAGACCGCCGAGGGTGAGATCATGGGTCTGTGTCATCGCGAATTCCCCATTCACGGCGTCCAGTTTCATCCCGAATCGATCCTCACCCTCGAAGGCAAGAAGCTCTTGCAGAATTTTCTCAACCTTTAGCCGCTGGATCCGCCGCGCACCATCGCCGCCAGGGCGCGCGGCCGGTAGGCCGGGAAATCTTCCTTCCAAAATCTCTCGCGATTTTTAATGCGGAGACTTTCGCGGCAAAAACTCCTGAATGATCTGTTTCGTTCCCTGGGGAAGGTCTTGGTGGCGAGCTTGAGTTGCCAGCTCCCCTGCGTCATTCTGTGCCCCTCAACGATCCATGCGCTTCCCCGTCTGGCCACTCGCCGTCTTCCTTTGCTTAGGCGCCTGCAAGAGCAAACCGACCTCGTCGACCTCGACCGCACCGCCGGACTCGACACCGGCCGCTGCGCCGGCGGACAAACCACCAGCCGCCGCTCCGCCAGACAAAGCACCCGTGTGGCCGAAAGTGACGCCCGAACAGGCTTCCTCGACCGTCGTCGTGCGGGTGGTCGCCGGCGGAATACCTCCCAAAAGTTACATCGGAGCGATCCTGCACCGGGATGAACTGGCCGACAGCCCAAGCCTCCAGGGCAACAACCGCTGCGTCCTGACCGTCCTTTCCGGCTGGGAAGACGCGCAACTGCGCAATCCAGCCTGCCACTTCTTCGTCACCCGTAATCGCACGGACAACGCCGGAGACATGCAATCGTCCGCACATGCGGCTCGATTACTGCAATTCGACACGCAGACCGGTCTGGCGACCTTGCGTTATGCGGAGAGCTTCGATTCGACTCTCGAAGCCGGATATCATCTCGAACGATCTCCCCAAGCGACGGATCGCACCGTCGCGCTGCGTTCCATCACCGACGATACCGCCCCGGTCAACCCGGCATCGGCCGCCGGCGTCCGTCGCGGGGCGCCACTGGTGTTCCAGACCGGGAGCTATTCCGCCGTGGGCGACGGCGACGGCAATGTCCAGTTCCCATCTTCGCAAAACGGCGAGCAACCCGACGAGGGACCGGCTTTGATCGCTTCGAACGACAAGCTCATCGCCTTCGTGCCCAAAACGATTTCAGGACGAGGCAAGCTGGTGACTTTTGGAACCTTCAAGCTCGATGTCAAAGTGCCCATGCTGAATCCGGTCAGCATTGCCTTTGGAAAGAGATTCACGCACGGCGTTCCGTTCGTCATCTCCACCGAAGCCTCCGGCCCCCGAGTGATCGCGCCTCAGGTGCGTTTGCGATATTTGCAGCCCGGGGAGTCGCCCACCACCGTGCCGAACTCGACTGGCGTGCCTGTCGGAAATGACCCGCACAAGTTCCAAACCTTGAACTCCATCGACGGAATCAAATGGACCGGCTCCCTGCCCTTCCCGGATCAATCCGGCGCCGAGGCCGCGTTTCTTCTGGAGCTTGCCTGGTCACCGTTTCCGGAGCAAATGACGCCATCGCTCTTCAGCCGGACCTTCACCGTCAAACTGAAAACCGATGCGCAGCAGAACGTCGTGGCGGAAGTGGAGGGAATCGAGAATCTCAACAGCGCGCACCAGCCCACCCAGGGCGCGTCGACGAGCTTCGCGGTCGAGGCGAAGATCCGCGATCTCTACGAGATGGCGGGCGGGCGCGAAGTGCTTTTTCGTCTCGAGGGACCACCCTTTTGGAAGCGCTTTTCGCTCACCCGCCAGGCGTGGCTGCCTTTGCCCGCGGTCAACCTTTCAAACGTCTTCGTCACGGGCAATCTAAACGCCCTCTTCATTCTCGACCGGGGCGCGGCCGAAGTGCGCAAATACAGTCTCGCCGATTTACACCCGTTGGGCGCCATTAAGCTTCCCGCAGGTACTGAGTACCCCGCCATCCTCGCCGGCGGAAACAGCGAGCACGGGCCGTTGCACGTCCTCACGAAAGACCGGACTTTTGCCCTCTCCGCGGAGACACTCCGACCGCGGGATTACACCTTCGCCATGGATCGGCTCTTCCATCCAAACAACCAGCGATTCAGCACGGACAGCGCCTATCAAGCGACGGGCGACGGGCTCAGCATCATCCAATATCGGCTCGCGGGCGGAGAATATCTGCACTACACCGACGACGCCACGGGAACTCATCGCGAATATTTCGGCGGTGGATTCGGGTCCACCGGGAATTGCGGCGTGCCGGTCTCGGCGGCCTTCGTCATGGAGCGCGAAGGCTGGCTCACGACGATCGCAAATCCGACGGGCGCCGTCGTCCACATGACCCCGCCGCCGGGACCAAACCAGCGTTGTGTCCATTGGATGTGTCCGGTGGCGCCGGTCATTTTTCGCCGGATTCCTGCCGACGAAACGGCGATTCCGCCGCACCCCTGCAGCATCCAGTGCTTTTCCTACTACGATTCGTCCCCATTTGCCGAAGTCCCGACGCCGGAGTTCAACGATCAGGCCGGATCCATCGGCTTGGAACAAAATCGCTGGCTCGCTTTCGATCCGTACTCGCTCCGACTCGGGGTGCTGTCGATGGACCGCAAGTCCTGGGTCGTACACCAGATCGCCGCCGCTGAAGGGCGCACCCAACCAATACTCCTCAACTGGCCCGATCCGACGCTGCAACGCGGCACGGAATGGCGCTTCAAGCCATTGCTGCTCGGCGGCACTGACTTCACTGCCGAACTGCTCGGAGCCAGCCAATCGTCCGTCAGAATTCAGAATGGCGAAATCGTCGCGAACGTTTCCCCGCAAGAATTCGCGTCGCTCCAGTTGCTCAACATCAAGGTGCCCGGCAAGGACGATGCGCTGACCTATGGCATTCCGCTCCACGTTTTCGGTCCCCAGTTGCCGGTCGTGGCGCCGGTGGGCTCCTCCGCACCCAATTTCGCCCGGCTGGGAGCGAGCTTCGATGCGCTCTACCAACGAGGGGATTTCGCGCGCACCTTGCCCACCTCCGTGCAGGCCTTCGCCGAACCCGTCCACGATATCCTCGGACCTGCCGCCGGGCATTTGATCTTCGTCACCGACTCCCAGCAGGTGGAGTTTTTCTCGCTCGAATCCAAAAAGATCGTCAAGGCCATCACCGGATCGACCAAGGCCACTTATTTCGCCGGAGCAGAAGCCCTGTTCGAGTACGACACCAGTTCGCGAAACCTCACCCGCATTAGCGTTCCCGATGGCCGTCGCGAACGCACCATCACTTTGCCCAACGGGCTGCGATTACATGGCTTCGCCGTTGGCCGCGCCGCGGGCAGCCCTCTGACCCTCCTTCTCGAGCAAATCCAGGGAGAATCTTCCGGACAACTGGGCGACCTTACCCTCACCTTGACCTATTTCGATCGCGACGTCGTGGTCGTCGACAGCCGGACCCTCGCCGCCACCGGTTGGGCCCAACCCAGGATCTGGACCGACGACGGCAAGCTGCCGATTGCCGGCAATCCCTACAATTTCGGCGCCCTCTCCACGGCTCCTCGGCCTCTGGCAGTTTCCCACAACGGCCTCTTTATCACCTTACCCCAAATCTTCCTCTCCCTCGGCCGTGCCCAATCCTTGTCCGTCCTGTTTCCCCCGAGGGCCGGCCCGCTGGGATTGGAGGCCGGTTTGCCTCCGCCCACGGGATCGATTTCCGGGGCCATCGTCGCCAATTCCCTCGGGACGGTCTTCAACGGCGGTATCAGCGACAACTACACTTCCCAAGGCTTGTCCAAAACCTATGTCACTCCCTGCGGCCGATATCGCCTCGTGACCCATCCCCCGACCCAAGGCTCCAACGAGTCGATCACCGTTCAAACGGTCGAAAACAATCACGCGCTTTTCGACCTTGGCCGTTTGGATTTCAACGATCGCAATTTCGACACCATCGATAATCACGCACCCAGGCGCCTTTTCCTCGCGGGCGATTCCGGCCCCTTGCTCCTGCTGGGCGGCGCGGGAAAAGTCATCCAGTTGGTCGATTTCGACATACCCCGCCTTGCCCGGGAGTTGTTGCCCAAGGCCTTCCATGTCACGTCCCAAGGCCCTCCTTCGGTCATGGCCGGCGGCAGCTTCGACTATCAAATCGAAGTCAACAACCCAGCCGCCGTCGCCTCGTGCCGCCTGCGGAGCGAAACGCCGGGCGCCACCCTCACGGCCCAGGGCCAACTCCATTATCTCGCCCCGCAAGTCACCCAACCGACCCGCGTGCAAATCTCCACCGAGATCGAAGGAAAAGATGGTCAGACCGTGATTCATGAAATCCCGGTCTTTGTCCTCCCCCTGCCACGGGCCGCGCCCGCTCCCGCACCCACCCCATTCCTGCCCCGAAGATCCGTGTAGCATTTTTTGAGGGTCGCGGCTGCCGCGGAAATGAGACGCCCAAGGCGCAACGGGGGCAATTGGTGTCTTCGTCATTGCATAAGCGCGCCCGGCGCGCTTATGTCCCGTGCTCGCACTCCCGCCGTCCAGTTTTTCCCACATGACCCCACTGATCCGAAAACTCCTTGGCATGAACTGGCTGTTGCTGGCGGCGGCGTTCACGCTTTGTGGCCTCGGGGTGGTTGCGGTGTACAGTGCGACGGCGTTTCGCACCGACGATTACTGGCACAAGCAGGCGGTGTGGGCCGGGGCCGGCGTGGTGGTGTTCATCGTGACGAGCCTCATCGATTATCGCTGGGTGAAATGGGCCGCTCTGCCGTTGTATATCGCCAGCATCTTTTTCCTGATCCTCACCTACACCCATATGGGTGAGGAGCACGGCGGCGCGAAATGCTGGCTGCGGGTGCCGGGCGTGGGCACGTTCCAGCCGGCGCAAATGGCGGTCATCGCCGGTGTGCTCACCGTGGGGCTTTTCCTGAGCCAGTTCCGGAAGATGCATCCGATGATGAAGCTGGTGTTCACCGGGGCGATCGTCGGCGGACCCATGCTGCTCATCCTCAAGCAGCCCGACCTCGGGATGACGCTGGTGTGGATCCCGACGATCATGTCGATGCTCGTGCTCAACGGACTGCCCAAGCGTTACATCATCTCGCTGATCTTGATGGCGCTCTGCCTCATTCCCCTGGAGATCAATTTTGGGCTCAAGGAGTACCAGCGCAAGCGCATCGTGGCCTTTATTGATCCCGATATCGACAAGCTCGGCGCGGGCTGGGCAATCAACCAGGCGCTGATTGCGATCGGCTCGGGCGGTTTCAACGGAAAAGGCTTCATGGCCGCGAATACGCAGGTCGAGCAGGGTTTCATTCCCGGAACGACCGTGCACACCGACTACATCAACACCGCCATTGGCGAGCAGTTCGGCTTTGTGGGCGAAACCGTGCTCATCTCGATCTTCGGCACGTTACTCATTACCTGTCTGCTCACCGCCCACGTGGCGGCGGATGAACTCGGGTTGCTCCTGACCGTCGGATTTACCGGCCAGATTTTCTTCCACGTCTATCAAAATATCGGCATGACCATTGCCCTCATGCCGATCACGGGCATCCCCATGCCCTTGATCAGCTACGGCGGCACCTTCGTGGTGATGGTCATGTTCGGCCTCGGGCTGGTGAACAGCGTTTGGGTCCACCGCAAGGCGCTGGCGTAATCTGCGGTTTCTGGTTTGCCCCTCCCGCGGTCGCGGGACCTTGGGCGTCTCGGGGACTCGGCTCTGGTTTCTGGTTTCTAGTTTGCCCCATCGCACCTTGGACGCTTCGCAAAGCCGCGGCTCGGGTTTCGAGTTTCGGGTTTCGAGTTTTCCGAGATGAAGGCGCTGCTTTGGCGGAACCTGAAACCGAATTGCCTACCGCCCGTCCGCCCGGATCTTCAGATACTCCGTCGGCGAAATCTTGAGGAAATAAACAGCCCAAAGCTGCCGGTCATCGATATCCTTGGGGAGTTCGTGCGCTCGATAAATCACACACCCGGTCCGATCGTCCACGCCGGCCCGGGTCATGTCGTCCGGGGGAGACTCATGCCGCCGAAAATCGGTCGGATACAGCGGTTCGCCATGCAGGGAAGCAATGGCCTGATAGGGGAGCGGGGGCGGGGTCCGGGGCATCGGAAAATAATGCGTGTCCCCTACCGCGGTGAATTCCGCCGTCGTCTCGAGAGTGGCGCGCCGGCCGTTGTCGCGCGCGGCGACCGCCAGCGCGACGAAGAGCGCGACGAGCAATCCGGCCCCTAGCCAGACTGCAGCCTGGCGGCCGGGAAATGCAGCCTCCTTCTCCGCGGTCGGGGTTTCACTCATGGGTCACTCCGGAATGTTGCCGCACTGAACCGCAAAGCGCCAAGCCCGCGTTTCATTCATCCCGCCTGGAAGGCCAGCCACAGGACGCCGCACACGATGATGGCGATGGTCAGCAACAGCAGCACCCAGGAACCCCAAACGTAGTCACGTTTTTCCACGCCGCTCTGTTCGATGGAAGCCGCAATTTTTGCTTCGTGCGCGGCGATTCTACTCCGTTGCGCGAGCACGGCGGCCAGCGCCTCGGGCTGATTCAGGGGTTCAATTCGGTGATCGGCGAGCGCTTTGCCGATTTCACGATAGGGGCGCGACTTGGCTTTCTCCAATTCGTTGATCTGCCGCTCCAGTTTTTGTTTCTCCCGCTTTTCCACGGCGATTTCCGCGGCGAGCGCTCCGTCGCTCTCCGCGAAGGATTTCTCGAGGGACCGCAGGGCTTCGATTTCGACAGAAAGCATGGCGTGGCACTGGAGCACCTCGGCCTCCAGGGGCGGAAGTGATTCCAGCAATTCCTGGAGCTTGTGCTCCCAATCCTGCCTCTCCTGCGGAATGGAAAGTACCCGGCGTTGCCAGCGGACGACCTCCTTTTCCTCATCGGCGTCATGTTCTCCCTTGGCGAGCAAGGCGCGGTACTTTTCCTCGCAGTCGGCCAACTCCCGGTCGATGTCACTGAGCAGGTGCTCCAGTTTCGAGCGTTCGCTTCGCAAGGCCGCCAGGGCCTTCTCACCCTCTTCGACTGGGCCAACGAGGGGCTTCTGGGCGGCAACACGTTCGGCACGCTGGCGCTCGAAGGTCTCGCGCTCCGAAGTCCGGCGCTCCTCCAGTTGCTGGAGCGTGAGACCAAGCGCGGCGCTATCATTGGTGAGCTGCACCTGGGTTCGCTCGTACTCGGCAAGCCGGTCGACGTGGTGCTGGGTGCCGGAGTCATAATCTGCCTGCTGCCAGCCCAGGAGGCCCAGCCGGCCTTCCAGGCGGTCGAGCTTGCGGCGCTGCCATACCAGGTCGAGCCGGCACCCAAGTCGATCCAGAATTCGAGCCAGCTCCCGCAGGCCCGGCGCAAAGTAATTCACCTATTCCTGGGTGCCGCTGAGACGCGCGAGAATGCTGAAATCCTCGAGCGTCGTGGTGTCGCCGGTCACGGTATTGCCCGCCGCGATTTCCTTCAGCAAGCGGCGCATAATCTTCCCACTGCGCGTCTTGGGCAACGTCTCCGTAAAGCGGATTTCGTCCGGGGTGGCCACCGGGCCGATCATGGTTCGCACATGTTTCTTCAGGACGTCGCGCAATTCCGGTTTTGGCGCGACCCCCTGCTTGAGGGTCACAAAGCACACGACGGCCTGCCCCTTGAGTTCGTCGGGACGGCCGACCACGGCGGCTTCGGCCACCGTTTCGTGTGACACCAGCGCGCTCTCGACTTCGGCCGTGCCAAGGCGATGCCCGGCGACATTGAGCACGTCGTCGATGCGGCCGACGATCCAGAAATTCCCATCCTTGTCGCGCCGGGCGCCATCGCCGGCAAAGTACATCCCATTGAATTCGCTCCAGTAGGTCTTTTTGTAGCGCGCCTTGTCGCCCCAGATGGTCCGGAGCATTGACGGCCATGGCTTGCGGATGACCAGCTTGCCGCCGACGTTTGGCGGGACTTCCTTGCCGTGGTCGTCGACCACCGCGGCATCGACGCCAAAAAACGGGAGCGTCGCCGTCCCCGGTTTGGTGGGCGTGGCGCCCGGCAGGGGTGTAATCATGTGGGCGCCCGTCTCGGTCTGCCACCAGGTATCGACGATCGGGCAGCGCCCGCCGCCGATCACATGGTGGTACCACATCCACGCTTCGGGATTGATCGGCTCGCCGACGGTGCCCAGCAATCGCAGCGATCGGAGATCGTATTTCTTCGGCCACTCGTCGCCCCACTTGATGAAAGCCCGGATGGCCGTCGGCGCGGTGTAGAGGACGGTAACACCATAGTCCTCGACGATCTTCCAAAAACGGCCATTGTCCGGCCAGTTTGGTGCGCCTTCGTACATCAACGAAGTGGCGCCCATGGCGAGCGGCCCATACACCACGTAGCTGTGGCCGGTCACCCAACCCACGTCGGCGGTGCACCAGTAAATATCCTCATCGCGCAGATCGAAAACGTATTTGCAGGTGACGTAGGCGCCGAGCAGATAGCCGCCCGTGGTATGTAAAATCCCCTTCGGCTTGCCCGTCGAACCGCTGGTATAGAGGATGAAGAGCGGATGCTCGCTATCGAGGGCCACCGGCGGGCAATGGGCGCCGACGTATTCGAGTTCCCGGTGCCACCACACGTCGCGGCCTTCCTCGATATGGATTTCATTGCCGGCGCGCCGGAAAACGATCACGCGCTTCACGGTGTGCGCGCCATCCTGCAGCGCCGCATCCACGCTGGCCTTGAGCGGGATGATCGAACCGCGTCGATAGCCGCCATCCGCCGTAATCACCGCGACCGCACCACTATCACGGACGCGGTCCTTGATTGATTCCGCGCTGAAGCCTCCGAACACGACCGAGTGAGTGATGCCCAACCGCGCGCAGGCCAGCATCGCCACGGCGGCCTCGGGAATCATCGGCATGTAGATGATGACGCGGTCGCCTTTTTTGATCTGGTTGCGCTTCAGGACGTTGGCAAAGCGGCACACGTCCCGGTGCAACTGCTGATAGGTGATCACACGCCTTTCGCCAGGTTCGCCTTCCCAGATGAGCGCGGCTTTGTTTTTGCGCGGGCCTTCGAGATGCCGGTCGAGGCAGTTTTCGGAGATGTTGAGCTTGCCGCCGACAAACCATTTCGCAAAAGGCTCCTTCCAATCCAGCACCTTCGACCACTTCTTGTTCCAGGCCAGTTCCGCAGCCTCGCGGGCCCAGAACCTGTCGGGGCGCTTGATCGATTCCTGCCACATCTTCCGATACTGCGCGAGGGATTGGACGCGGGCCTTTTTGACAAATTCCTTTGCCGGCTTGAAAACGCGGTTCTCGATGAGGTGTGACTCGATGTGATTGCTCATGGGGTGGAACGGACTCTTTTTCGTGATCGTTGTCTTAGAGGGCGTCTAAAAAGTAGGGATGGGTCGCGTTGTGCGCAATTCTGGCTTGGGCAAGGCG
>Ga0302325_10021996_pt1 | contig 13349 bp, 13 predicted proteins | sample Palsa_T0_2_FD_201948 | JGI IMG/M metagenome (GOLD analysis project Ga0302325, IMG submission 201948) | Peat permafrost microbial communities from Stordalen Mire near Abisko, Sweden - Palsa_T0_2 | ecosystem: Environmental > Terrestrial > Soil > Palsa > Peat permafrost | place: Sweden: Abisko... | reverse complement strand
CCAAGCACCGCTTGGGTGTCGCCGGCCCGCAGGGCATCGGCATCCTCGATCGAATCGCCCCCGGCCAGCGCCGAGTGGATGAGGGTCATGGCCTTGTGCCCGACGTTGGCGCGGCCCTTCGCCTCCCCGAGGTTCACGTGCTCGTCGAACAGGTCCAACAGACCCAGGTGCTGGGCCAACGTGGCCGGCAAGATGAGTCCGGCGTTGGCCACGAGGTGGTCATCGTCGAAGGTCACCTCACGCCGGTCGAGGCTGTGGCAAAATCGCATCGAGAAAGTGCCTTCCGGTAGGGAATGTGGTCGTTGTGGTAACCACCATTTTCCCTAGCTGGAAGGCACTTTCCGCGGATACGCGACCGCAATCAAACCCTATTTCTCGGTGGATCAGGGTTTAGCCTGGCTCAACTCCCGGAACTATGTCCGGCGCGGACACCGTCGTTCACGATCAGTCGTGAGTTCCGCTCTTGAACAGCCCGGATACCTCTTCGTTGATTCCCCAGAGTTCGCGAATGATGGCGCCCCCGTCCACCACCAAGGTCTGACCCGTGATGCGTTCGGCCAGGCTTGAGGACAGGAACAGCACGGCATTGGCGATGTCGCGGGTCCGGGGCGGCGCCAAGGGGTTCACCGTATTGACCGCCCACTGGCCCTCGGGCCAGTCTTCGTTGCCCGAACCGACGTTGCCGGGAGCCACAGCGTTCACTCGAATTCCATGGCGGCCCAGCTCTTGGGCGAAGGTCTTGGCGAGCGAGATCACGCCCGCCTTAGCCGCGCCATAGGGGGCGTGCATGGACGCGGCATTGATCCCGTCCGCTGACGCCAGCGCCACGATCGACCCGCCTGTCCCCTGGTCGACCATCGTTCGACCTACCGTCTGGAACAAGTAGAAGACCTGACTGAGGTTGTTTTGGATGGCCCAGTTCCAATCCTCGAGGGAAACGTCTTCGACCTTGTCCCACGTAGCACCACCGATGATGTCCACGCAGACGTCGAGTGATCCCAGCCCGGCCGCTGCCTCGTCGATGGCGCGTACGACCTGCGTGGGATCGGTCATGTCCGCAATCACCGGGAAGGCCTTGCCGCCACTGCTCTCGACCTCTGCAGCAACTGCTTCTGCCCGCCCCTTGTCGATGTCGATGCAGGCCACCGCCGCCCCTGCGTCGGCGAGTTTGAGGGCCGTTACCCTGCCGTGGCCCGCTCGTTCAGGTATGTAGCCAGCCCCCGAGACGACCGCCCCCTTTCCCTCAAGTCCAAGATCGATCATCCATACCTTTCTGTCCTCGTTCAATCGACTATCAATTGGAATCTTCCCGAACCGACCGTGGCGGGGTTCGCTACCCGCCGGATGGTAGTCTCTAATTTGAGGTTGATGTCGGTGTCAACGACCTGTGACTGCGTCACGACACCGGTTTCGACCGCTTGATCAAGCAGTCCGGCAAAGAAAGTCCGTTGCCGGAGAACCATAAGCGAGAGGACAGATTCGTTGCCGAGAGCCCGTGCGACCGACAAGGTGGCCCCCAGCTACCACCCTCGCTCTGCAAAAGGCGAGCAGACCCGCGCACGCCTGGTGAAGGCGGCGAAAGAGGTGTTCGAGCGGGACGGGCTCTTCGACGCGCGCATCACCGATATCGCGAAGCGCGCCAAGGTGTCCTACGGCGCCTTCTATCACTACTTCGAGACGAAAGAGCAGCTGTTTCGTGAGGTTGCCGCGGCGCAAGAAAGGCGGCTGAGTGCGCCGCCAGATGAGACAGACCCTCCTATTTCGGTCGATTCGCCAGAGGAACGCATCCGTGATGCCAATCGCCGTTATCTCGAGCGCTACCGGGCAGAAACGCAGCTGATGCGTGTTATCGAGCAAGCATCTCGTTATGACCCACACGTCAACGCAGAGCGGATGGCGAGCCAGAGAAGCTTTGCCGCCCGTTCCGAACGCGCCATAAAGCGATTGCAGGGTGAGGGGCGAGCGGACCCTAGGGTGAACCCGGCTATCGCCGCGGATGCGTTGGGCGCGATGATCGCGCGCTTTGCCGAGCTCTGGTTGACACAGGGCTACCGGGAGTACGACTTCGACGAGGTGGTCGATCAGCTGAGCCTGCTATGGGCCAACGCACTGCGCATCAGTCCAGAGGAAGCGCCGACAAACGGCCGCTAGTGGACGAGTCGGCCGGCGCCCACCCAGTAGCGCGCACGTAGCGCCCTCTTGTCGGGCTTTCCCAGCGGGCTCATCGGAATCGAGTCGACGATCTCGACGAACTTGGGCGCATGGTGTGATCCCTTTCGCTCCTTGACGAGCGCTATCAGTTCGCCGACGTCCAATTCGTTGCCGGGACGAGGGATGACGACCGCCATCACAGCTTCGCCCCATTTGTCGTCCGGTATACCGACGACTGCCACGGCGGCGACCATCGGATGGGTGGAGATGACGTCTTCGACCTCACGAGGGAAGATGTTGAAGCCTCCCGAGACGATCATGTCCTTCTTGCGATCGACAATGGTGAGAAATCCTTGCTCGTCCGCGCATGCAACATCCCCGGTGTGGAGCCAACCACCTTCGAGCGCCTGGCTCGTCTCTTCCGGCTTGTTCCAGTAACCCTTCATCACCAGAGGGCCTCGCACACACAACTCGCCCGGCTGGCCCTTCGGCACCTCGTGGCCGTGATCGTCGAGCAGACCGACGCGAACCCACGGTACCGGCCGTCCACACGACGCCAGTCGGTCGAGGTCGTCGGCATCGTGCTCCTCCTTACGGAGAACACAGACCGACTGGGGACACTCCGTCTGACCGTAGAACTGGAAGAAGATCGGGCCGAGAACTCGGATCGCCTCGCGAAGTCGGGCTGGCGACATCGGCGAGGCTCCGTAGTAGATCGTCCGCAGGCTGGAGAGGTCCGACTGAGCAAATCGCGGGTGGTCCAGCAGGGCGTAGATCATCGACGGCACCAGCATCGTCGTCGTTATCCGATGACGTTCGATCGCCTTGAGTACGGCAGCGGCGTCAAAGCCGGGTATGACGACCATGGAGCCACCGCGCAACAGCAGTGGGACGAAAAGCGAGGACCCCGCATGGCTGAGCGGGGTGCAGACGAGGTGACGGACCTCGTCGGGCCATTGCCACTCCGACACCATGATCTGAGCCATGGTCGCGCTCCCCCGGTACGTGTTCATGACGCCCTTGGGCTTTCCCGTCGTTCCCCCGGTGTAGGCCAGAGCGGAGAGATCCTCAGGGTCTACATCCGGTGCAACGAGCGGTTGTGGTTCGAAACGGCCTGCCATGGCCACTAGGTTCTCGCCGACGCCGCTCTCGCCGTAGGCCAGCACTCTCTTGAGAGCTTCGACACGTTCGCGCAATTGTCCAGCGCGTTCGGCGAATGCGGGGTCGAATATGAGGGTCTCGATTCCTGCGTCTTCGAGGACGTACGCGTGGTCCTCGAGTGAACCCAACGGGTGGAGCGGGGTATTCCGATACCCCCCGACCATGACCGCCCCCATGGAATAGAGCACCTCGGGCCGGTTCTTCGAGAGTGTCGCAATGCCCTGGCCTTGAGTGATGCCCTGGGCCCTGAAGGCCTGCACATAGCGACTGATCTGGCGACTCATTTCTGCGGCCGTCACCACGTCATCGTCGATGTAGAGGCAGGGCCGATTGCCATTCCGATCGAGGGCCGCAATCAGCAGGTCGGGCAGGAACTGTTGGCGGGTGAGGTCGTTCACCGATTCCTAGCCATCTCAACCTCACGGACGCGCTCTTGGCGCGGTAGCACCGGTCCGGACTCGAGCTCCTCATCGATTCCGAGCTCGTGCAACGCCTGCCGCGTGAGCGGATGAATGGCGTTCGTCATCTGTCCAAGTCGCAGGTCGTCGGAGTGACCGTCATCGAAGAGATGACCCCCGACGAGGATAATGGCTGCTGTCTTAAGTCCCGCGAGGGCTCGGTACCATGGGCGATTGTCCGTTCGGATCCCCGTCAACTGTTCCCAGAGGGCCACGAATTCGTCGACCGTCAGAGCCGCCGGCTGGGAGGTGAAGTAGCCCGGCATGACCCAGAGCATCTCGGCGTATCCCACGTCGGCGAGCGGGTCGCCGATCGTCGCCATCTCCCAGTCGAACACGGCGCTTACCTCGGAGCCTTCGAAGGCGAAGTTGCCGGGCTTGGCGTCTCCATGCACGAGCGTCATCGCCGGGCACTGTCGTGGCACCTGCTCGCGCACGGCTGCCGCCAGACGCTCAAGGGCAGGGAGGGGTTCGCGCTGGACACGCCTGATCTCACTGGACCAATGGTCGATCTCAAGGCTCAGGTAATGTTCGCCGTCGCCGATGCCGTCGAGGCCGGCCGTCGTGGTATCGACCGCGTGTATGGCGGCGAGTTGCTCGACCATGCTCTCGCACATCCGCCGGATGCGATTGGGATCTGCCATCAAGTAGTCAGGCACGCCCCGCTCGTAGACGGAGCCGGGCAGGCGCTCCATGACATAAAACTCTCGCCCGAGTATCTGGCCCGTAGGCTCGTACCAGCGCCCCCGAGGGGCCCGGACAGGCGTCGGCTCCAAGGCACGCAACACATCGACCTGGCGCTGCAGATCGTAGGGCTCAAGGAGACCGGGGGCCGGCGGGCGAACCCGCAGCGCGACCTCCTCGACGTGCTCTTCCGCCCCGTCCGCCCAGCTCAGCGTCAACAGCAACGTCTCGGCGGAATGGCCCATCTCGACACGATCCAACCCGTCGATGCGGACGTTCCGGGCGCCCGGAACCATCTCGGCGATCCAAGGGACCAGCCGATCGATGTTCGTCACGCTGGAGTGAAGCGAATGTGGATACGGTCATAGGCGCGGGCGAACGTTGCTGGGACGACCTGCGGCTCGTCTGGATCGACCAGCTCCCAATCCGGCATCCTACGGAGCATCTCCTCGAACATCACGCGGATTTCAAGTCGGGCCAGGTGCGCTCCTAGACAGAAATGCGGCCCGAAGCCAAACGCCACGTGCCGGTTCGGGGTCCGGGTCACATCCAGCAGATCCGGATACTCGAAGGCCCGAGGGTCGCGATTGGCCGACGGATACAGCAAGAGCAATTGATCGCCGGAATGGATCTCCTGGCCGTGGAGCTCGTGGTCTCCCGTCGCCGTTCGGCGCATGTTGAGTATCGGCGAGACCCATCGGATGAACTCCTCCACCGCGGTGCTGCTCAGCAGCTCAGGATGGTCGAGCAGTCTTCGCCGCTGCGTAGGTTGCAGGGCCAGTTCACGAATCATGGAACCGATCACGGTCCGGGTCGTCTCGGCGCCGCCGTCGAGGAGTAGGACTGTCTCCTCGAGGACATGCTTGCTATCCCACCCCTCGGTATGGGCCCACAGCGAGATCAAGTCGTCGCGTGGATTGCTTGTCCGCTCTTCGATCAGGGCCAGTGTGACCTGCGCCCAATCCTGCATGACCGGCACAAGCCCCGGATGCGAGAGATGTGGCGGACCCTCGGGAGAGGTCTGACCGGCGAGTGTCATTACTTCCTCCGACCAGAACCGGACCCGCTCCCACATCTCGGGAGGGTAACCGAGCAGTTCCCCGATCATCATCGACGGCAAGCGCGAAGCGATGGCCTCAACCGCCTCGCACGCCCCCAGCGGCAGAACAGCATCGAGAATCTCGGTGACGATCTGACGAACATGATCCTCGTGACTCCGAACGGACCGTGGCGTAAACCGCCTAGCCACCAGATTGCGCTGCGCCTGGTGCACCGGATCGTCCAAGCTGATCATTGACCTGTCCGTCGTGAGGTCGACGTGGGGACGCGACCCGTGGAATGACGAGTACCGGACGGCGTCACGTTCCACGGCGAGTATGTCGTCGAAACGAGAGATCACCCATATCTTTTGGATCGGATCCCAAAAGATGGGCGCCTCGTCACGCAACCACTCATACGCTTCCCACGGGTCCACATAGAAACTGGGATCGAGCACGTTGATCAACGGAGCAGCACGCACTTCCGCGGTCATGCGTTGGCCACCTTTCTGTCCGATTCAGCCGTCAATCCATATTCAGGCCACACGCCGCTGATAATGCTCTCCATGACCCCGTAGCCGATCGCATCCCCCTCGCGGACGCGGATCGGCGTATCACGGAACTGCCCCAGAAGTCCGAGATGCTCGGCGTCCCAACAGTCGGCTATGTACTCGCCATCAAGATGTAATGCACCCATCCACGATCCATGGATATGACCCTTCCATGACCCATAACCCGCTGTCTTCAAAAAGAATCCTGACTCGCCGAGGGCTTCGACCTCGATCACCCGCTCCACGCCGTTCTCCATGGTGAGGTAAAGCTCACCGCCCCGAACGAATCGCGTATGAGGGTCGTAGCGCATACGCGGTTCGGCTGATCGTGCGACCGCCTGGGTTCCGTCTCCGTCGTTGACATATGCGGAGCTGTAATTCCACGCTCCGCCAGTGACGAAGATAGCCGTCTCGTAGAACGAGCCGTCAGGCCTGCGGAAGAACGACGGTGTCCACTTCATTATCCCGCGGGGGGCATCGGGACCACGGTCTATCGCCGCCGTCGCCCCGATCAGGTCGCCCGGTGCCACCCCCACGCCCTGACGGACTCCCCAGGAGTGGTCCCGGAATCCAAAAGCGTCCTCGGATCTCAGCTCGAACGTCTCCCCGCCGACAATGATCGTTCCGCTCGCCCAGCCGCCCTGGTGGTAACGGATGACGTTCACGTCGACGCGGTTGGTCCGACTGTTGCGAATCAAGTTGCGCTCCTCGAAGAAGGGGGGCGTCACGCCGGTGAGCACCACATCGAAAGAGATCGGCTGCACATCATTCGGCTCGAGGCGGACCCGGACCTGCTGCAACGGTTCCATGACCTCGTAGACGATTGGACCGATGGCCGTGTTCTCCGGCGCTGACTGCAGCTCCCGACTTCCCCGTACTGTCCATTGCTCCCGACCCCGAGAGATTCCGGCGAAGCCGTCGATAACACCCCGATTGTGGTATTTGCCGAGGCCGAAGTCGAGCTGCACTGACCCGTCGGCGGTGGCAATGGAAACCCATATCTTTTCGGTCCAGGCGTAGTCCGACTCGGAAACCGTCGCAAAGGTGTCGACGATCTGGTGGTTCAAATTCTCATCCGCCCCATACAGGGATCCGATACCGCGGATAGCCATGGCTACTCCTTCTCCGTGATGGTGGTGACAGATTCGAGGTACTCGAGGTACTCCTCAAGGGTCTCCGCGGCATGCACAACGGAGACAATGGTGGCTCCGGCTGCCTCGGTTTCCGCGAGTATCTCTTGCGTGCGGTTCGGTTCGTTGATCGGGTCGAGGTGGGCCACCGGTGGCAGAACTACCTCGAAGTTGGGCGGAAGCTCTGTCTGACCCAGCCACTGCTCGGCTTGAGCCGGTGCCACGGCGAATGGACACCAGCCATCGGCCAGCGTTGCCGCGCGACGGAGAGAGCGCACCGTGCGGCCACCGACCCAGATCGGGACGTGTTCCTGCACGGCGGATGGATCGACGACCAGTCCCTCGAAGTCGTAGAACTCGCCGTGGTAGGAGGGTTCTCTCGCCGAGAGGGCGGCGCGCAGTGCCCGCAACCCGTCGTCTGCGCGAGGGCCACGGTTGTCAAAGGGCGCACCTAGCAGCTCGAACTCCTCCTTCAGCGTCCCGACACCCACGCCGAGGATCACCCTTCCGTCGCTGACCACGTCCAAGGTGCCGTAACGCTTGGCGATCTCCAGTGGGTGGTGGTACGCCAAGACCAGAACGTTCGTCGCCAGCCGGATCCGTCGGGTGCGGGCGGCGATGTAACCGAGAGTGGCCAGTGGATCCCAGTACCGCGCACCTCGGCGAGCCAGCTCGGATGCCGGCAGGACGACATGCTCGCTGCACGTGAGGTGGTGATAGCCGAGACGATCTGCTGTCTCGGCCACCTTTGCCAGGTCTTCGATCGTGGCCGAGTCCTCCCACTTGCCATGATCGCCCGGAGTCAACGTCACGATGGGTGTCCCGATCGATAGCTTCACCGTCATTTCATCCTCCCTAGCCCTGCATGAAGCCGCCGGCATCGACCGGGATCGACTGTCCGGTGATGGTGCGGCTCTCGTCGCTCGCCAGGAACAGCACCAGGTTGGCGACGTCCTCGGGCGAGGAGATGTCGCGCAGGGCCACACTTTGGAGAAGCCGGGCCCGCTCGACATCCGGATCGACACCGCGCTCGTCGGCCATCCTCTTCACCCAGTTCCGCCACAGGTCGGTATCGATGCTCCCCGGTATCACGCAGTTACAACGGATGCCGTACTGGCCGACTTCGAGTGCAACCGTCTTCGTGAAGGCCCGCAAAGAGGCCTTTGCCGTCACGTAATGAGACTTGCGAACCATCCCGTTGTACGCCGCGGTGGACGAGAAATTCAAGATCACACCTGATCGTCGCTCCAGCATCGACCGGTTCAGGACTTCTCTGGTGCAGAGCATCGCCGCCGTGACGTCGATGGCGATGGTGCTGTTCCAGTTCTCCAGCGTCTGCTCCCAGATCCACAGATCCGTACCTGGCGCGGCGGCGTTGTTGCACAGTATGTCGACGTGCCCGAACTCTTCGACGGCGCGCGAGACCATTGCGGCGACGTCATCCTCTTTCGTCACGTCAGCACGCATGGCGATGGCACCCCGGCCAGCTGATGCAGCGGCCTCACGCACCAGATCTTCCCGACGAGCCGCCAACAGGATCTGCGCGCCTTCTCGCACGAACAGAGAACCCATCACCGGACCGAGCCCGGTGCTCGCCCCCGTGATGATCGCAACCTTGCCCTCCAGCCGACGACTACTCACGTTGCTCCCTCTTCGAACAGTTCCTGCAAGGTGTCACGGAACATGCGGCTTCCGACGCCCGATGCGTCCAGGAGGCGGTTGGTTCGTCGACGTACTCGCCAAAGGGAATCCACTCGTTCGAGGTCCCACCGGACGCCGCTTACTCGCCACAGATAGAAGCGATCGCCCTCGTTCCGCATGATCAGCGAGTAGTTGAGGGCTGTGGCCTCATCGCCGTCGATATCGATGACCGGAGAGCCGCCGAAGTGAGCCACACCGCGCGCCATCAGCCCCTGATGACCCTCGCTCTCCAGCATTGCCGCTACTCCGGAGCAACCTTGATGCGCCACGCCTTCGGCATCCCAGTCGTAAATCCCATCCTCCGACCAGAGCCGTCCTGCGAAGGAGGCCAAGCCTGCATCGGCGGCCGGCCCGTACGAAAGGATCAGTTGGGTGATCGCAGCCGTGTCTTCCAGGCGGCACAGCCGGATCTGCAAATCCTCGAACTCGGCCCGCTCCATTTCAGCGCCACGCTTCCCACTGGATCATCGTTCTCAGCGGGCCGGCGAAAAGCGGCTTGACGGCGCCTGACCGCCAACGCGCCTCGACGAGGGGAGTGAGCTCCTTTGACATCGCCAACGGGTCGTCTTCCAGGTAGACGACAGAGATGTATTGCGGATCAGCCTGCATCGCCGGGTGCAGGGTCCATGTTGTCGTCGACCCATAGGTCCATGCCCCGGTGACGCCGGGCACTGAAAGCACGGCGGGGTAGTGGTCAGTATGGAGCCACTGCAGCCATGTGGCAGTATCCTCGCCGGTCGGCTCTTCTACAATGACGAGAACACCCCGATGGGGTCGGAAGGGCACGACATCAGGAGAGATCAGCACCTGGGGGGCCGCGTACCAGCTCAGCAGCGCTGGCATCCGCAACTGCAGCGAAGGTCGTACCTCTGGGAATCGGCCGAGCTCGGCGAGCCGTGGACCCAACAACATGAAATCGTCGTGCGTCTGCTGCACCGGGTCGCCGACGAGATAGTTGACCACATTGCCCACCTGCTCGAGATGTCCCGTCGCCGCGATGCGATTGTGGAGATACTCGTCGTCGGCGATGTAGCGCAGGGCGAACTGAATGCCAGGTAGCTGAAACTGCTCGGGCATATGGTCGAGCAGGTGCCAACGCAAGTAGCTCCCGTCGTCTTCGGGGGGAGCGGGCGGGGTCACGCTGAATATGGCTGCTTTGACTCTGTTCATATGCTCGACCTCCGGCCGCTCGTTCTCACGGGGGGTCACCAATCCCTGGCGGTGGGAAGACGGCACCCGGCGACATTTTGGTAAAGAGATACTTCAAGTGGCGGCTCGTGAACAGCCATCGGTCGTCACGCTTCTCATACGTCTCGAAATAATGACCAAAAGCCACGAACCAGTGCTCCTGGTCACCCTGGTCCCACATCGATACGCCATTCATGGCCCAGATCCCACTCGCTTGAGTGGATGACTCGAATGTGATCTCGGGGGTATGAGAGTGGTGGGCCGTCCTCAGTCGATCCATGATGACGCGCACATTGGCAATCATTTCGGCTGCCGTGGTCCAAGGCGGGTAGTCATCGTTGTACGAGCGATGGTCTGGAGCGTGGAGCTCCTCCAAGTCCTCCCAGAGTTTGGTATCGACGTAGCGATCACGGCGAGCCTTGAGCAGCTTGATCTCCTCGAGGGCAACCAATCTCTCGATGTCCGACATCCCCTGCATAGACCGCCCTCCACTGAAAGACCCCTTGTGACGCAACTGGGGTTGACTCTCTGCTGAAGCTCCCGGTTGCCATCACCGGGATCATCGACCGATCGACTCCCCGCGCGAAGATCCGGACAGAGTAGGAGCCGAATCACGTCGACCTCTCATGTCGCTCCTCCTTTTTGATATCGACGTCGAACATTAACACTTGGCCATACCTCAACCACTTTTGACTTCGATATCGACACTGGTAATGTCCATCACCTGGGAACACCACCTCAAGGAAGGGGAACGTCCCGTGCACATACCTATCTTCGACGTCGACAGTTGCTTCTATGACGGCGGCGCGTCCACCCCTTCCGCCGCCCGCCTCGACGCGAATGTCTGAACATCCCATGTCCGAAACGGAAGTTTCGTCCGATGCACCGAACGTCTCGGATTTCGCCTTTTGGTCACAGCCCGCATCCAAGCGAGCCTCGGCATTCGCGGAACTCCGGTCCGCCCCGGTGAGTTTTCAAGAGCCATCCGACCTCGGGATGGTGCCGCCCCAACGAGGCTTCTGGGCTGTGACCCGCCACGCCGACGTGGTGCATGTCAGCCGGAACCCCGACCTCTTCTGCTCGGGACAGGGTGTCGGACTTGGTGAAGTGCCGATCGACCTTCTGGAACTCAACGCGTCGTTCCTGGTGATGGATGCCCCCCGTCACACGGCTCTACGGCGGGTCGTGAGTGGAGCCTTTACGCCGAAGAGGGTGGCGCAACTCGAGGATCGGATAGGAGGCGAGGCCGATCGGATAGTCGATGAATTCGTGGAAAGGGGTGGCGGCGATGTGGTTGAGGATTTCGCCAGGAAGCTTCCACTCTGGACCATCTCTGAGATGATGGGTGTGCCAGAATCGCTGCGCGACGACCTCTATGCGGCCGCGGAGGCACAGATCGCGTCGCAGGATCCGGAGTTCGCGGGCGACGCCAAGGAGCGTGGGTCTGTCGCGGTCGCGGCGGCCACGACGATGCATCGAATCGCCGCTGAGCTTCTTGCGGCACGCCGCAGCAACCCTGGCGACGACATCTTGTCGACACTCGTACACAGCGAACTCGATGGTCGGCCCCTTTCCGACCAGGTCCTTGGGGGAATCTTCGTGCTCTTCAGCACCGCCGGCAACGACACCACACGGAATACCACGAGCCACGCCTTCAGGTTCTTTGCAGACAACCCGGCGCAGTGGTCTCTCCTCGCCGACGACCGAACACTCATCGCATCAACAGTTGAAGAGATGGTGCGCTACGCATCCCCGGTGATTCACTTCCGCCGCACGACCACCGCGGCGACCACGCTCGGCGACGTGGAGATTGCCGAGGGAGATGCCGTCGTGATGTTCTACGAATCGGCCAACCGCGATGAGTCGGTCTTCCAAGACCCAGATCGCTTCGACGTCACCAGGAGCCCCAATCCGCATGTCGGGTTTGGTGGCGGGGGGGTCCATTTCTGTCTGGGAGCCAACCTCGCCAGGGCGCAACTCCGCGCCTTGTTCTCTCGTCTGTCCGACCGCGTCTCTGCCATTGAAACCGGTGAGCCTGATTTCCTCGTGAGTAACTTCATCAACGGCATCAAGCGAATGCCGGTGACGGTTGCCGCCCGGTGAGCACTACGGCCGCCTCTGATCCTCTCGAGCTCCGTTCGGAGCCATTGGGAGAACTGGGCTTCTACACCCTGGCGGGTCACTCGGACTCACCCCGCGACCTGGTCGATGAGGTGCGGAAGGCCGAGGAGCTAGGGCTGGGATCCGTCTTCATATCCGAACGATTCAACCTGAAGGATGCACCGACACTCTGCGGGGCCGCCGCCTCCATCACCGAGCACATCGGTATCGCCACGGCAGCCACGAACCACAACACTCGCCATCCCCTGGTCACTGCGTCGTTTGCCACCACAATGCACCGACTCACAGGCGGACGCTTCGCGCTCGGACTCGGTCGTGGATTCGACGGATTGTTCCGCGCCATGGGCCTGGACCCGATACGCAGCGACCAGATTCAAGATGCGGTCTCGATTTATCGCCAGCTGTGGAACGGCGCCACAGTGACGAACCACAACGGCCCAGCGGGGCACTTTCCATTCCTCCAGCAAGATGCCACCTTTCAAGAGAGCATCCCGTTGGTGCTCGTCGCCATCGGCGAAAAGACACTTGAACTCGCGGGCAGGTACATGGATGCCGTCGTGCTGCACACGTTCCTGTCCGACGACGCGCTTGAACGGTCAATCGCTGCGGTACGGCGCGGGGCCGAACAAGTCGGGCGGGACCCGCTGGACATCCGGGTCTGGTCGGTCCTCGCAACGGTCGGTGACCATATCGACGAAGCCCACCGACTCAAGAAAACCGTCGGACGACTGGCCTCTTACCTTCGAGGGTACGGAGACCTTCTGGTCAGGACGAATCGGTGGGATCCGTCGGTTCTCGAGCGCTTTCGTTCCGACCCCTTTGTGCGGGACTTCAAGGGAGCCTTTGATGCCAGAGCCACGACGGAGGATCTCGAGTACCTCTCGACACTTCTCCCAGAGGAATGGACCGCCACCACGGCCACCGGCACGCCACGCCAGTGCACTTCCACGATTCTCAACCAGTTCCGAGTCGGCGCGGACAGCGTCATCCTTCACGGTGCCACCCCGGCCGAACTAGAGCCGATACTCACGGCGTACCGGAGGGAGCGTCCGGAAGGACTACCCGACAAGCCGCGGAATCCCGGGAGAGCTCGGGAGTGACGCTCGTCGCCACGTCGGTTGCCGACCTAAGTCAGGATTGGCTCTCACAGGCCCTCGGGATCGACGT
>Ga0302325_10021995_pt1 | contig 13349 bp, 9 predicted proteins | sample Palsa_T0_2_FD_201948 | JGI IMG/M metagenome (GOLD analysis project Ga0302325, IMG submission 201948) | Peat permafrost microbial communities from Stordalen Mire near Abisko, Sweden - Palsa_T0_2 | ecosystem: Environmental > Terrestrial > Soil > Palsa > Peat permafrost | place: Sweden: Abisko... | reverse complement strand
GCCGCCTATCTCACCAACACACCCGTCCCCCTGCGCTCAAACGCTCCGCCAACCGGACACTGCATCTGCGCATAATATACATACACCCCCGCCGGCGCCGGCCGCCCATCCACCGTCCCATCCCACCCCGCACCCGCATCCGCCGGATAATAATGGTCCCGCTCAAACACCTTCTCCCCCCACCGGTCAAAGATCACCAGGTGGTTGACCTCCGAGATGCCCAATATATTCCACCGATCGTTGTGTCCATCTCCGTTAGGCGTAAAGGCATCCGGGATCCTCACCTTCGACTCGTCACACAATAGGCTGACCACCACCGTATCACTCGCCGTACACCCGTCGCCACCCGTTACCGTCGCAATATATTGCTCAGGTTCCTTCGGCGTACAAACCGGCTGCGCACAATCCGTACAACTAAGATACGTCGCCGGCGTCCACAACCATGACACCACATCGCCCGTCGCAGCACCCGCCAGCGTCACCGGCGTCCCCGCCTGCACCGTCTCATCCGGGCCCGCGCTCACCGCAGGCGCGGGCAACAGCACGACCTTAACCCTCAGCGTATCGCTGAAACACCCCAGCGAATCCCCTCCCACCACCTCATACACCACCGTCGAATCCTCCGGCCGCGCCACCGGGTCAGCAATATCCGTTGCACTCAGCCCGTCCGTCACGCCAATCCACTGATACCGCTCCGACCCTGATGCCTGCAGGGGTACGCTCTTACCCGGACAGACAGCCGTCGAGTCCGGCGTCACGCTCATCGTCTCCGGCTGCACCACAGTTATCCCGATGCTCTGCGTACTCGTACAACCAATATCATCCGCCACCGTCACCGTATATACAGTACTTAACACCGGTGATGCCACCGGCGCGGCAATATTCGCCGCATTCAATCCCGTCGCAGGCTGCCAGGAATACGCTACCCCCCCATTGGCAGTCAACACCACCTGCCCGTTCAGGCACATCGTCGCTACCGGCGGCGTCACATACGCCACCGGCGGTGCATGCACATCCACCTGCACCCCGCCACCCGCAGCCGTCGCACAACCAAAAGTGTCCGTCACCACCAGCCTCACCGTATACAACCCCGCCACCGTATACACATGCGTAATCGTCGAATCGCCGCCCCCGGCCACACCCGTCCCAGTCGCTCCGCCACCCGCCGCGCCGCCAGCTCCGCCCCCGCCACCCGCGCCCCCCGCACCCGCTCCGCTGACTCCCACCACCCCATCCCCAAAATCCCAAGCATATCCCTTCACCCCCTCACCACCCCTCGCAAACAAAGTATCCGCCTGCCCCAGGCACACCGCCGCCTCCGCAGGCGCCCCCAATACCGCCGCAGCCTGCCGCACAACCACACTATCATTCGTGACCAGCGTCTGACCCGCCCCATTCACCACCGTCAGTGACACATAATAGGTGCCCGGCTGCGCATACACATGACTGGGATCGACCACATTCGCCACCGTCTCCCCATCCCCGAAATTCCACAACAACGAAGTATAATTGTAAGAGGTATTCGTAAACTGTACCGTCACCGGCGGACAAGACCCCGAGGACACATAGGAAGCATTCATCTGGAAAGCACTATTGAACGGTTGCACAACGATCGTCGCAGAAGCCGTCGACACACACCCACCCGCCGCATCCTGCGCCGTCAGCGTCACCGTATACGTCCCCGCCTGCGCATACAGATGCGAAGGAATATAGGCCGTCGAAGTCGTCCCGTCGCCAAAATTCCACAACCACGTCGTCCCGACAGCCCCGGTCTCATTGCTCGTATTCTCAAACTCAATCGTACTCCCCAGCGGCACCACATTCCCCTGCACCGAATAAAACGCCGCCTGCGGCCCGTTAACAGTCACGACCTGAGTAGCCGTCCCTCCATTGGTCGACCCGCAGCCTGCGGCATCCGTCACCGTCAGTGTCACCATATAGCTGCCCGGGCTCGCATAGATATGGCTCACCGTCCCCGACTGCGTCGATGTCGTCCCATCCCCGAAATTCCAGAGCCACGAAGTTATCGGATTTCCCGCCGAAGTAGGGCTCGCATCCTGCAACACCACCGGCTGCTGATAGCAGCGGTCATCCTGCACAACTGTAAACGCAGACGTTGTACTGGCAATCAGCAAAGGCACCGTATTGCTCGTGTCCTTGCAACCGTTCAGGTTAGTCATGACCGCATACAATCCGCTCTCCCCGGGTTGAAACTGAGATAGCTCGCTCGTATAATTCCCGTTCCCGAGACCCCCAATGTTCACCCAATTTTGTGGCCCCACGAACGACGTCCCGTCAGCATAATACCATTGTACATTGCTAAAGGCGCCGTAGTCAGTGCTGTTGCCCGGCGGGAAGATCTCCTGGAGCGTATCCGAGAGGAAGACAGCCGGGCAGATCGTCTTGGCGTTTACCCCTAAATGAAAGGTCAGCGGCATGAGCTCGACCACCACCCCGACTGAGCTGGATGCTGTACAAGTACCGTTGGTGGCCGTCGCATTGACAGTATAGCCCTCATTCTGAGTGTAGGTATGTGACAACGTCGAGATATTCGGACCGGTGTTCAGCGTCGCCCCGTCGCCGAACTGCCATGCAATACCAGTCGCCCCATTACCCGCCGCCACACTGAAGGTCAGGTTGGCTCGGGGACTGTCACAGGTAGTCGTCGCCGTAAAACTGATCGTCGGCGACGCCAGCACCGTAATGTAGTTTGTCTTGACGACGGTCTGCTGACAGGCGGCATTCTCCACATTCAACGTCACCGTGTACACGCCGGGTTCGGCATACGCATGCGCCGCCCCGTCGGGGGCAAAACCCTGCGCCCCATCCCCAAAGCTCCACGTCGTCCAGATGGCGTCCCAGCTGCCATACCCCGGATCACTGAAACTCACTTGCTGCCCCACACAGACAGTCGTCGGGGTACCCGTAAAGTCAACATTCAACGGCGCCGAGATAATCGTGGGGATCGCCTGTGACTGCCCCGTACAACCATTCTGGTCCGTCCAATTAAGGACAGTATTGTACTGCCCGGGGGTACTGAAACCGTGCGTTGGCTGTAACGCCGTCGACGTCGTCCCGTCCCCGAAATTCCACACCCACGACTTCAGCCCCGCCGGCGCCGTTATCCCAAAGGTCTTCGTCAGCGTTCCGCCACACGACGACTCCGGCTCGTTGTCCGCCTCGTAGATAGTATAGGAAGGCGGCGCCACCACCACCTGCTCGCTGATAGAGGCGCTGCACCCCTCCGCATTCGTCACCGTCAGCTGTGCGATATACGTGTTGTTCAGCCCATACACATCCGAGTTAGAGGGACCGCCCTTGACAGTATCCTGGATGGGAGTGCCCGTCCAATTGAAGATCCATGCCCAGCCGACCGCACCCGGTGTGTGGTCTGTAAAGTCAACCGTGACAGGCGCCCCGCATTTCCCGTTCAGCACCTGCGTGAAAGGCACCGGTACCGGCACGGGATTGACCGTAAAACTTTTGGTGACAGACTGCGGACAGGTTCCATAAACATTCGACAAAGTAATAGTATGCGTCCCCGTCGTGGAGAAATTATAGCCCAGCGGCCAAAAGCTGCCCGCATAAACCCCGTCGACAGTCCATGCCCGCGTCGACGCTACGGGCGTGCTCGCATCATTGAAATAGACCTCCGAGCCCTGACAGATCGACGATGGAACACTAAAATTCGTTTGGTAATCCGCCACATTCAGCAAATTCGTTTGTACATCCGTTGCCACGCAACCTACACTGCTCATAACTGTCAATGTAACAGAATACGTTCCCTTAGTGGTGTAAGAATACGTCGGACTCGGCTGCGTACTACTGCCCCCATCCCCAAAGCTCCACTGATAGCTCAGCGTTCCCGGCCCCTGGCTCGTATTGGTAAATTGCACCGGATCGGTAGCCGCGCACAACACCTGCCGGCTGCTGGCGAAGGACGCCGTCAACGTCGGCAGTATCGTCATCAGGCCAGCCTTCGTTTCAGTGCTGCTGCACCCGTCCGCATCCGTCACCGTCAGGCTGACGCCATAAACTCCCGCAGTCTCGTATGGATGGCTGATCCCCGGGTCATACGCATCAGTCTGCGTAGACCCATCCCCGAAATCCCAGAGATACGTGGTAATAGGGATGCTGCCCGCCACCGACGTGCTCGTAAAGGCCATCGGAGTAGGTGCGCATCCTTTCGTGGTATTCGTGATGAAACTCACCGTCGGCGGTTGATCCACCGTCACAGTCCCCGTCGTCGTCGCCGATTGCCCCCCATCCATGACAGTCAGCGTGACAGTATAACTGCCCGGCGTAGTATAGATCGCCTGTGGATTCTCCGCCACAACAAGGTTCCCGTTGCCCAGGTCCCAGTGGTAGGTCGCGGCAGCGCTCGCACCTGTAGTTTGATTGGAAAAATGAACGACCAGCGGGCTGCAGCCCGTCACCCGGTCCGCCGTGAAGGCGGCAATAGGCTGTGCCCTGAGGGCCAGGCAGTAGCCAATGGATAAGATAATGAGTAATAAGGTTTTGGTCATGGGTTTAGGTCCCGCACGGCTCCGGTCATCGGGCTGTTAGGCCCACCCCACGGGCGCGGGCTATCGCAATATACGATAAATGTCAAATTTGGCCGGTTATTTGGTGCGTCTAGGCTGACCTGCAAAACACACTTGTACATGACCAGTCGACAATCTGCCGGCATCCTCCTTTATCGGTGGACCACCGGCACCCTCGAAGTCTTTCTTGTCCATCCCGGCGGCCCCTTCTGGAAAAACAAAGATGCCGGCTCCTGGACCATACCCAAGGGAGAATTTGAAAATGAAGAACCCGCACTCGATGCTGCCATCCGCGAATTCCGCGAAGAGACCGGATTCTCTCTCAAAGGACATTTCCAGCCATTGAGTCCCGTTCGGCAAAAAGGGGGCAAACGTATCTTTGCCTGGGCTCTCCCCGGTGACCTCGACCCCGCCAAAATCAGCAGTAATACCTTCGAGCTCGAATGGCCCCGCCACTCCGGGCGGCAACAGACCTTCCCCGAAGTCGATAAAGGAGGATGGTTCTCCCTGACCGCCGCCCGCCTCATCATCAATCCCGCACAGATCGCGTTGCTCGAAGAGTTGGAGGAGACGGTCGCGCCCTGAGCCCCCCGCGCCCGCAGCCCCGCCCGCGTGCACCCAAAAAAGAAGGCTGACGCCTCTCGACGCCAGCCTGTGCTTATTGATTCAGGTGTAGTAGCGGTTCTGTTTTGTGCGCCTCCGCGCCCCCGGCCCATCTCGCGCGGCCCCTACTTCTTCGGCTTGTCCTTCGGATAATTCATCAACACCATCTCCACGCGCCGGTTCTTCGCCCTGCCCTCATCCGTATCATTCGTCGCAATAGGCTTAGCCTTTCCATAGCCGATAAAGTCCAACCTCGTCACCGCAATCCCCTGCGTCATCATGTATCGCATCACCGCCTCAGCCCGCCGGTTCGACAGTTTCAGCTCACGGGCATCCGTACCCTCACTATCCGTATACCCCTCGATCCGCAAGCGCAGCGTCGAATCGGATTGCAGGATCGCGACCACCCTATCCAGCTCCGGTAAGGAAATATCCTCGATCGTCGCCTTCGCCCGTACAAAGAAGATCCGTTCCGCCGCATGATTCACGCGGGTGATCAGCACCGGGTTAATCGGCGGACAACCATAATTCGATTTGAGACCCTTCACCAGGGGACACCGGTCATCGTCATCGTTGACACTGTCGCCATCGCTATCCGGTGCAGGGCAGCCGTGGAAGTTCGGCGACCCCGGCACATCCGGGCAGCTGTCCTTGATATCAGGTACCCCGTCACCATCCCGGTCAGGACAGCCGAGCAGCTTGATCGGGCCCGCGCTGTCAGGGCATTCATCCTTCGCATCCACTACACCGTCGCCATCGCGATCACTGAACATTCCCTTCTGGTAGACGGTATCCGTCTTTTTATGTTTGTCTTCTTTCGTTTTGCCATGCTGGAAGATCGGGATCGTCAGGCCCACATGCGCATCCGCCGACTGGATCTTCTGCTTCATCAGGCTCGACAGCACCGAACCACTCCCGACAAAAAGCGGCCCCAAACGTACTCCTGCACCCCAGTTCAGCTGCCCCTCCGCGTTATAGCTCACCGGCGAATAGAGGCTAAACCACTTCTTCTCCAATCTCGGCGTCACCGTCACCGTAGAAATATAATTCGGGCTGACCGGGTTCGTCGCCGCCAGCATATTGATCAGCACATCCGCATTGATATAAAGGCGTTTGTAAATTTCGTAATCCGCATTCAAATGGACCGCAGTCGGCAGCTTCACCGTCGCCGTGGTCTGGCCGCTGATCGCCGTGATCAGCCCGTTCGTCTTCAGCCGGTTGAAATAGTTGTTGAAAGTCTCGTTGCTTTGTTTCTCCAGCTCACTCGTATTGTGGCCGTCTACAGACATGGAATACGTGGCCCCGTCAGGGGAGTTGTTGTATTTCATCTGGCCCAGGTCCGTAATGCTGAAACCCAGTCGCAGCTTATCCTGCGTAGGATCGCCCGCCGCCTTCAGCTCGTAGATGAACCCCAGGTCCAGGCCCCAGCCGTTGCCGCTGCGGTCGTTCAACGCGTCCTGGATGCCGTTGCTGCTGCCACTGCCCAGGTTGTCCAGATTAGAGGAGAACTGTGCCGTCACATTGCCCGAGAGTTGCTCGATCGTATTCTGCGGATTGATATTCACCGTCAGCGGGCCCGTAGACACGCTCGCATAGGCCAGCCCCGCGATATACTTGCCCGTGATGCCGAACTTCAGTTCAGAATGGTCGTTCTTCATCAGCACCCGGCCATAAGAAGCGCCCACCTCCGCAAAGGAGTTCACCTTCATCTGCAGGCTCCGGTTGATGATGTTCAGGTTATAAAAGTCCGGGTTTGGCGTGCCCAGCAGTTGAAAGAGCGAATTGCTGAGGTTATATTCGTTGCCCACCGTCCGCATTCTGGTCATGATGCCGAAGGCGTCTTTGGATGTCAGGCTTACCATTGCCGAAGGGCCCAGGATATCCGTATTGAAATAGGCGTATTTGTAATCTGTGTTCGGTGCTTTATAGTAGCCGTTACCTTCCGAAAGATTGGAGAATTGGAACTTGAACAGCCGGCTGCGGTCCATCTCGTAGGCATTCGTGCCCGCGTAGGCGCTCACCGCCAGGATGTTGACATTCACCTTGTATTTACTGTCCGCAAGGGTGCCCGGGTTTAGCAGCACGCCGTTGACGCCAGAATAATTGTCGTAACCATACCCGATAAATGATTGGGATGTAGCAGTCAGGCACATGAGGATTCCGAAGAGGAATACTACGCTCTTTTTGTTCATAAGAAGACGGGCATTGGTTTTTATATAGGATGGAGGACACGGAGTTCTCCGGTGAATTAACGTAACATTACGCGTTTTATTATATGAGGAGCTATTTGGGGCGCGATAGGGCGTCCGCGTCCACATTCCCGTTCACCTCCAGCTTTTTGATGCTAACCCTCGCCCCGTAAGGGCTCAGCGAGATCGTATAAGGGAAAATATAGCCCCCCGGGATGATCTTGTAATCGCTGAATTCCGTCGTCACCTGCCCTGTCGGTGTAGCATTGGCCTTATTCAGTGGCGACTCATCCGGAAAGATCGCCCCCATCACCGTAGTACCCCGGTAGGCCGTCCGCAGTACATAATAGGTCTTCGCATCAATCGAATAGATCGCCGCATTGCCTGAGGGAAAATAGACTTTGATCATATAACACGGGTGGCCCTGCACCGTATCCTTGCCCGCCAGCTCGATCTTATTGCCCTTCTGGTTATAGTCCACCAGCGGGCCCGCCGGGTCGATCTCCGGCACCAGCGATTTGAACTGCGCTGAGGTCAGCGGTTTGAAAAGGCCGCCGCTGCCCGGTAAGGAGATCCACCCCTTGCTCGGGGTCGCGATGATCACCAGTTTGCCCGTCACCGACGACAGCTCTTCCCTGTAGAGCCGGTCATAGACCCGCCAGGTTTTTACCATGATCTCCGCGCCATCGTCTAAAACGGCTACACCTTCCCGGTACAGCGAATTCATGCTTTGTAATTTCTCCTTGCCACCCAATGCCGTAAGGTACCTGTTGACGATGTCCTGCGCCGACTGGCCGTGGATGTCCGCCATGAGCCCCAGCAGACAGGTGAAGGATAGGAGAAGGATACGCGATAGTTGCATATAATAGGGTTTACAATGGCCGCTAAAATACGACCTTAAAAGATTAGTTCAGCAGGTGTCTTAAATTTGGCGTTAATTCGTGTTTAATTTCAATTCGTGCGTATGCAGATCATCGGCCGGTTAGTAGACATCCTTAAGCAAAACATATACCCCGCGACCATCACCGTCGAGGACGGAATGATCCAATCCGTCACGCCTATGACCTCATCGGGCAACACCGCCGCCGAACCCTCGCCCTCGTCCGCCGCCGGTATTCCTGCCAGGCCCGACCACAGCGCTGTCGCTTCTGATATCGGCCGTTCCCTCGAACGTCCTCTCACCGGCCCCTTCATCCTCCCCGGCTTTATCGACGCCCACGTCCATATCGAAAGCTCACTCCTCATCCCATCAGAATTCGCCCGCCTGGCCGTCGTCCATGGGACCGTCGCCACCGTCTCCGACCCCCACGAGATCGCCAACGTCTGCGGCCTCCCCGGCGTCGAATTCATGATCCGCAACGGCCATTCCGTGCCCTTCCACTTCAATTTCGGCGCCCCCAGCTGCGTGCCCGCCACCCGTTTTGAGACCGCCGGCGCCACCCTCGACGCCAAAAAGGTCGAAGAACTCCTGTCCCGGCCCGAAATAAAATATTTAAGTGAAATGATGAACTTCCCCGGCGTCCTCCACAAGGACCCCGAGGTCATGGAGAAAATAGCCGCTGCCCAACGCCTTGGCAAACCCATAGACGGCCACGCCCCCGGCCTCCGCGGCCAGCAGGCCCGGGAATACATCGCCGCTGGCATCAGCACCGACCATGAATGTTTCACCGCCGAAGAAGCCCTCGATAAACTGCAGCTCGGGATGAAGATCCTCATCCGCGAAGGAAGTGCTGCCAGGAATTTCGAAGCGCTCATCGGCCTGCTCAACGACTGGCCCGACCAGATGATGTTCTGCAGCGACGACAAACACCCCGACAGCCTCGTCGCCGGTCATATCGACCGCCTCTGCGCCCGCGCCGTGGCTAAGGGCATCGACCTGTTTAAAGTGCTCAAGGCCGCCTGTATCAATCCTGTTTTACATTATCAATTGGAGTCAGGCTTGTTGCGTCCCGGCGACAGCGCCGATTTCATCGTCGTGGAAGACCTCCAACACTTCAAAGTATTGCAGACCTATATTAAAGGTACCCTCGTCGCCCGCACCGGCGTGTCCCATATCGCCTCTACCACGCTGGCCACCTCCCCGTCACCAACCACGTCCAGTTCGCTGCTGACCGCCAGCCCCATCAACCAGTTCAATTGCAATCCCCATACGCCTGAGGACTTCGCATATCCGCTGGATAAATGGGGTGAAGAAGAGAATGTAGAGCAGGTCTATGTGATAGAGGCGCTAGACGGCCAGCTGATCACCAATAAATTGGTTGTTCCCGTAGCCGATACCCTACCCGCCAATGGCCGCCTCAACAGCAACCCCGAAAAAGATATCCTCAAGATCGTCGTTGTCAACCGCTACCAGCCCAATATACCGGTGGCGAAATCTTTTATCAGGAATTTCGGTCTCAAAAGGGGCGCCCTCGCCTCCTCGGTTGCCCATGACAGTCACAATATCGTCGCCGTAGGCGTCGATGATGAGAGCATTTGCCGCGCCGTGAACCTGATCATCGCCCAACAGGGCGGCCTCAGCTGCGTCGATCCCGCCCCACCCGCGCCCGCCGCCTTCACACCTGTCTCGGACATCACCGGCGATCCCATCCCCTCCGTGACCCCAACCGCCACAGAACTCATTCTTCCCCTCCCCGTCGCCGGCCTCATGAGCATGGACGACGGCTATTCCGTCGCCACAGCCTATACCGCCATCGACCACCTCGCCAAAGGCCTCGGCTGCACTCTCTCTGCCCCCTTCATGACCCTGTCGTTCATGGCCCTCCTCGTCATCCCCCACCTCAAGCTCAGTGACCTCGGCCTGTTCGACGGCGATGCTTTCAAGCTGCTCTGACCAACCCGTGCAGTCCGCGGCTTCAACCCCCATTTCTCCCGTTTCACCCCCTTTTCTTACATTTAGGCCGCCGCCCCCGCCTAAATTCGCCCATGACCATGCCCAATCGCCGGAAACTCTTCCTCTACAGCTCCCTGTTCATCACCCTGGCGGTGAACATGCCCAAGCTGCTGGCTCTTCGCAAAGACGGCATCCTCGCGCATTTCTGGCATTTCGATATCTGGGAACTCTGCTTCCAGACCATCGTCACCTTCCTGTTCTGCATCAGCTTCTTTTACTTCAATAAGGACCGCGCCAACGTCTTCCTCGAAAAAGGCCACCGCCAGCAAAAGACCGAAGTGATCGTCTTCAATGTTCTGTTGTTCCTGGCTTTCACCAGCACGTGCGCCGTCATCCAACGCCTTTTCTTCGACTATACCCTGCCGCCCCTGGGGGGTTACGGCGTCCGCTTCCTTTTCTGTTTCGTGCTGGTTGCCCTCGAACTTCGCGTCATCATCCTGCTGGAAAGATCGCGTGCCAATGAAATCGAGAACGGACTCCTGCGAAACGCCAATCTCCAGGCCCAGATGGGCCTCCTCAAAGGGCAGCTCAACCCGCATTTTCTCTTCAACTCCCTCAGCAGCCTTTCCGCCGTCGTCCGCGAAGACCCCCGCAAGGCCCAACGCTATATCAGCCACTTGTCAAAAGTGTTCAGGTATACCCTGGACCTCTCCGGCGCCGACCTCGTCAGCCTCAAAGAAGAGTTGCATCACCTGCAATCGTATGCCGAACTGCTGACCATGCGCCATGAGGCAGGATTTCTGCTCTCCCTTCCCCCTGAATCCTCCATCGGCGATGCCATCATCCCGCCAATGTCCCTGCAACTGCTGCTCGAGAATGCCCTCAAACACAACCGCGCCGCCCCCGCCGACCCGCTGCGCGTGGACATCGTCGTCGGTGACCATTGCATCGAAGTGCGGAACAACCTCCTACCCCTGTCCTCGCCCGAACCCGGCGCCGGCATCGGCCTGTCGAACCTGAATCAGCGCTTCCGCCTGCTGTTGCAGCAGGATATAGTGATCAGCCGGACGCCCACCCATTTCATCGTCAAACTCCCCCTTTCATAGTATGCCCCTCCGAATCGCCATCATCGAAGACGAACCCGCCACCGCCCGCAACCTGAAATTCATGTTGCAGGAAATCGATCCCACTATCGAAGTGCTCGCGACCCTCGGCAGCGTGAAAGAGGCGACCGCATGGCTGGAGCATAAGTTCGCATTTTGCGAACTTATCTTCATGGATATCCGCCTCAACGACGGCCTCTCGCTGGATATCTTTAATAAGGTCAGCATTACCGCTCCCGTCATCTTCGTCACGGCCTATAATGATTATGCCCTCCAGGCCTTCAAGGCCAATGGCATCGATTATATTTTGAAACCCTTCGACGAAAAAGACCTCGAACAGGCCCTCACCCGCTTCCGCCGCCTCACGGGCCACGCCTCCGCCACTCCCACGTCCCCCTCCACCGGTCACGCCACCACCGCCTCCATCCCCCCGCAAACCCCCATCACCGCGGACCAGCTCCAAAAACTCGCCGCCTCCCTCCTCCAGCCCCCCTCCTGGCGTCAATCCTTCCTCGTCCATTTCCGCGACCGCCTCATCCCCCTCACCGTGGAAGAAATCGCCTGGTTCTACACGGCAGAAGAAACGTCGTACGCCGTTACCCATGACAATAAAAGATATATCGTCGACGGCACCCTCGAACAATTGCAGGACCAGCTAGACCCCCGCGCCTTTTTCCGCGTCAACCGCCAGTTCATCATCCACCGCAAGGGGATTGCAGAAATAAGCTTTTATTTCAATGGCAGGCTGTTGCTAAAAACCCTCCCCGAATCCGGCGAAAAAATGCTCATCAGCAAAGCCCGCGTCCCCGAATTCAAGGCCTGGATGAACGCGTAGGCCGTTCCCTCGAACGTCCTCTCCCCCCGCCAGCCGCCGAAGCCCTCCGGGAAGCCCCCATCTCACCCCCCCATTTGTCAGCCTCACCCCGAATCGCCCGACTCCCGCGCCAATCCTTGATCATATTTGTGGCAGCAATTAAAACCTGCCCAAGATTATGAAACACTACCGCCTACCCATCCTCCTCTTCCTCGCCGCCCTCATCGCGGCCGAGATGATCTGGTCCTGGAAAAAAGACAAGAAAGTCTACCAGGTCAAAGAGACCTTCGCCAACATGGCCATCCTGGCCGGCTTCCAGTTATCCAAGCTCCTCTTTGCGGGCTATCAACTGAGCCTGCTCGGCTGGTTCGCCGACCTCGCCCCTTTCCACCTGCCCCGCGGCATCTGGACAGCCGTCAGCTGTTTCGTGCTGGCCGACTTCTGTTACTACTGGTTCCACCGCGTCTCCCATAGCTGGCATCCGCTCTGGGCCTTTCACCTGATCCACCATTCCAGCATGTCGATGAATCTCACCACCGCCTACCGCCTCAATTGGTTCGGGGCGCTGGTCAGCCCGATGTTCTTCATCCCGCTGGTATTGGTGGGGTTCCCGGCAGAATACATCGTGGGGTCATACGCTCTTAATTTATTGTATCAGTTCTTCCTCCATACTGAAGCCGTCGGCAAACTCGGCCCGCTGGAAGGCATCATCGATACGCCATCCGCACACCGCGTTCATCACGGCAGCAATAAGCTGTACATCGACAAGAATTTCGGCGGCGTCCTCATCATCTGGGACAAACTGTTCCGCACCTATCAGCCCGAGACGGAAAAAGTGCGCTATGGCATCACCACCGGCTTCATCAGCTACAACCCGTTCAAGCTCGTGTTCAAAGGCTTCATCGACTTGTTCAATTAAAACCAACCCAATATGCGCACACTATCCAACAACAAAATGTTGATCTTCGCCCTGACTTTATTGACCGGTATGACCATCGCCACCGACACCGTCTCCACCGACGATGCCGCCAATGCCGTCACCGAGGCCGTCACGCCGGAAAGCGCCGATCAGATCCTGTCCGGCACTGCCACTGTCAGTATCAGCGGATCGACCTCCGGCGGGAAGTCCTTTAGCTATAGCGGTACCCTGACCTTCAATGGCAGCCAGACTGCTACGCCGGTGTTCGGCAACGGTAATAGTTATTCAATCAGCTGGTCATGAGAAATATTTTCCTGATTTTCCTGTGCGCCCTTATGTTCCGC